>ERZ779892.1988-NODE-1988-length-16952-cov-3.461384_pt1 | contig 16952 bp, 10 predicted proteins | sample MGYA00511552_ERZ779892 | MGnify/ENA primary metagenome ERZ779892 (study PRJEB29588, sample SAMEA2154561) | human gut metagenome | biome: human gut; feature: human-associated habitat; material: faeces | place: Denmark | collected 2008/2010 ... | reverse complement strand
AGAACACCAGCCTTCCAAGCTGGATACGTGGGTTCGATTCCCATCACCCGCTTTTCTTAATTGGAGAGCGAAAAAGAACAGAGCAGATGGAGAGATTCTCTCACTGCTCTGTTTTTTTATAATTTTTTCATTCTTTTTTCCTTTTTAACCTTCCATTTCTATGTTATTCTTGTACTAGTTCATTTTAGAAACGGAGTACCATTATGGAGAAAAAGGCTGATTTTCATTCACTTTCCCGCAAGGCGAAAGTGCAGTATGTCTGGGATTATTACAAGTGGCCGATCGCCGCTGCGATCGCTGCGCTCTGCTTTGTCATTTACCTCATCTATCATTACGCGACCTACCGCGACCCGCTGTTAAACGTCATCATGATGAACTGCAACGATTCCATAACCGCCGACAGCAAGGGCTTCGATGAATTTCTCGAAGCCTGCGGCTACGACCCGAAGGAAGATTCCGTCTCCCTCACATCGTCCTTACAGTTCTCGGACGGTGAATATTCCACGTCCTACAACGACACGCAGGTGCTGACGCTGATGCTGGCAGCCGGCGGACAGGATCTCTTCTTCGGAACCGGCGGCGAATATCTCGATTACGCCAACCAGGGAGCTCTTATGGATCTGTCCACCGTATTATCCGACGAACTGCTGGACCGCTACCGGGATCATCTCATCTACACGACCGAGGACGGTGCCGTCGCTTCCTATCCCTGTGCGATCGAGCTCACCGACAATGCCTGGCTTCACAAGTACAACTATTATGATTCCTGCTATTTCGGCATTCTCTATCAGAATCAGAACTTAGACGCCGCCTTACAGTTTGCGGACTTTCTTCTGAATTATAACGACTGATCGTTTTCTCTCCTGATGCTGCCGGCAGCAGAGCGGCTGATTGTTTTTTCAGATCTCTACTTCAGAATGACAGCACCGTACGCCGGAAGCGTCAGCGTTCCATCCTGCCAGGAAGCCGCACGGGTTCCGGTCAGCAGTTCTCCTGCCAGCTTCAAATCCCCGCTTTCACTGTCTGCAGATATCTGTGACAGATCCACGGTGCGCTCGTCCTTCGTGCAGTTAAACACGACGATCACCGAGGAATCCTGCCAGTTCTTGCGCAGCACGCACACTGCGTCATCTGACAGATTTTCAAGAAACTCTGCCGTTCCGTGCGAGATCTCCGGATAGGCATTCCGCAGACGCAGCGCCTCCTTCACATACCAGTAGATGGAATTGCCGTCGTCCTGCTGCTCCGCAAGACTGTCATAGATCATCGTGATCGCATCCATATCCTGCGGTCCGAGGCACATCCCCTCTGCACCGGCATCCTTGCTCCAGTACATCGGCGCGCGCTTGTTCTCATCTTTTCCGGCGCCTTTCATTCCCAGTTCTTCCCCATAATATAAGAAGCTGCTTCCGGACATCAGAAGATTCATCGCCTGCGCCAGCTTGGTCTGCGCCTCCATAGTATCGCCGGAGTAATACCCTGCGCCCCTTCCCATATCATGGTTGGTGTAAAACGGCGCATCGATATAGCTGTCACTGTAAGTTCCCAGCGCGTCCTGCAGCCGCACGATCGCTTTTCCGTAAGAAGAGGCACCGCTCGTTCCCTTGACCGCCTTCGCAATCACACCGTCCTTGTCTGCAAACGTAAAGTCAAAGCTGCTGTCAATTCCGCTCTGGTAATACTGTGCGTATGTCTCCAGATCCGACCACACCTCTGTCACAATATACGTATCACTCTTCTTTTCTTTTACCATATTATTAAACCAGGATAGAATTTCTATGTTCGAGTCGATGCTTCCGGTCTCATACTCTTTTGCCGCATCCAGACGGAAACCATCTACGCCCTTTTCCAGCCAGAAATCTGTAATCTCATCAAACTCCTGCCGCACCGCTTCACTCTCCAGATTCAGATCCGGCATCTCGCTCCAGAACTGTGCCTCATAATACCAGTCCGTCCCTGCCAGCTGGCAGTATCCGCTGCCTTTCTCCCTGGAAAAATGATAATAATCCACATACGGGCATGCCTCTGTATCCGGCTCCATTCCCTCCGGCAGATCCTTCAGATACTCTGCCGCCGTCTGAAACCACGGATGCTGAGACGAAGTATGATTCATCACAAAATCAATCATGACACGGATTCCCCGTTCATGGCATGCGTTCACGAATGTCTCGAAATCCTCCATTGTGCCATACTGCTCATCGATCGCACAGTAGTCCGTCACATCATATTTGTGGTAAGTCGTCGCCGGCATCACCGGCATCAGCCAGATCCCATCACATCCCAGATCTGTATCCGTTGCCGGATTACCGTCATTGATATAGTCCAGCTTCTCCGTCAGTCCCGGAAGATCTCCGATGCCATCCCCATCGCCGTCATAGAAGCTGTAAACGAACACCTCGTACCAGCTCCGGTAGAGATCATCCGTTCCTGCAGCTTCTGCCGGGTTTACCTCCCGCATCAGAGACAGCGCCGTCTCTTCCATGTTCTCCTGTGCTCCCGCCTGCGCATCCGTGCCCTGCCCGGCTGCCGTCTCCGTGTCCTGCCCGGCTGCCGCTTCCGCCGCACCTGTTGCCGCGTCTTTCTCCCCGGCATCCGCTCCGCACGCCGCACTTCCAGCAAGCAACGCCACTGCCAGCAGTGCCGCCAGTTCTCTCTTTCCTCTTCGTCTCATCCAAACGCCCCTCTTTCTGTCAGATTTTCTGTATCCTTTTTCCTTATCATACAGGACTGGTAACGTTTTCACAAGCTGTTTCTTCCTACTTTTCTCTGTCAAACACTTCACCCACCACCTTGAAGTTCTGGATCACGAACGTCGGCAGCACCGCCATCACACCGACACAGCCCAGCTGCATGCCATTCATCGTCTCCACCTCAAAAAGGGTTTTGAGTGCCGGCACAAACAGAACGAGTGCCAAAAGCAGCACGCCGAGCGCAAAGGCTCCCAGACTGTACCGGTTTCTCCGGAATCCGATTTTTACAATGGAGTGACGGCTTCTGCAGTTAAACCCGTGGAACAAGCGTGCAAGTGTCAGTGTCGCAAACGCCATGGTGCTCGCCAGCGCCGCACTCTCTTTCAATCCCACCTCAAAGGAAATCATGGTACAGACGGCAATCAGCGCCCCCTGCCCCAGAAGCAGCGCCATAAAGCGCCTTTCCAGAATTCCGCCTTTTGGATTGCGCGGTTTTTCGCTGAGGACATCTCTCTCCGCCGGTTCCATACCGATGGCAAGCGCTGGAAGGGAATCGGTCAGCAGATTGATAAACAAAAGATGCACCGGCTGGAACGGGACCGGAAGTGCTGCAAGCGAGGTGTAGAGCACCGCCAGTATTCCCGCCATATTTCCGGAAAGTAAAAACAGGATTGCATTTTTAATATTCTTGTAGACATTTCTTCCGTTCGCGACCGCCTTGATAATCGTGGCAAAATTGTCGTCGGTCAGGATCATGGCTGCCGCGTCTTTGGACACCTCGGTTCCGGTGATTCCCATCGCCACGCCAATGTCCGCCGCCTTCAATGCAGGCGCATCATTGACGCCGTCACCCGTCATGGCGACCACGCTCCCCCTGCGCTGCCACGCTTCCACAATGCGGATCTTATTTTCCGGGGAGACGCGGGCAAACACGGCGATGTGTCCGATCAGATGGTCCAGCTCCTTATCCGGCATGGCGTCCAACTCGGGCCCGACCAGTGCGATATCCCCCTCCCCGAAAATGCCAATCTGCTTTGCGATCGCCGTCGCCGTCACTTTATGATCCCCCGTAATCATGACCGGTCGGATTCCCGCCCGCTTCGCATCTGCTACAGCCGCCGCAGACTCTGCGCGCGGCGGGTCGATCATCGCCACAAGCCCAAGAAAAATGTAATCACACTCCCCGGAGATTGTCAGCTTTTCCCCCTCCTTCAGTTCCCGGTAAGCAAAAGCCAGCACACGAAGCCCCTCCCCGGAAAATCTTTGATTCTGCTCTATAATCTCCGTACGGTCTTCCTCCGTCATCCGCCGGATGCCCTGCTTCTCCCTAAGATAGACCGCGCGCTCCAAAAGGACGTCCGGCGCCCCTTTGGTCAGCAGTGTCGGTACACCGTGCAGCGCATAGACCGTGCTCATCAGCTTGCGGTCCGAATCAAACGGCAGTTCCTGCTGTCGTTCCATTGCTCCCCGGAAGAAATCATCATCCACACCGCATTTCCGCACCATCTCAAGCAGTGCTGACTCTGTCGGGTCGCCAATCACTTTCCCGTCATCCATGCGCGCATCGTTATTTAAAATCGCATCATACATCAGATAACGGTGAAGCTGATCGTTGATCTGCAGCGCCTCCGGCATGATCGCCGTATGATCCAGATAAATCTTCTGCACGGTCATTTTGTTCTGTGTCAGCGTGCCCGTCTTATCCGAACAGATCACCGACACACAGCCCAGACTCTCCACCGCCTTCAGATCTTTGATGATCGCATGCTCCCTCGCCATTTTCTGGGTTCCCATCGCCTGCACGATTGTCACGATCGAGCCGAGGGCTTCCGGAATCGCCGCAACTGCAAGCGCGACCGCAAACATCATCGCGTCCAGAAGCGGCATATCCCGGTACATGGACAGACCGAACACCAGCGCACAGACAGCCAGAATCAGATATGACAGCTTTTTTCCAAAATCATCCAATGCAATCTGCAGCGGCGTCTTTTTTCCCTTCGCATTGCTTAAAAGTCCTGCAATCTTACCGATCTCCGTGTTCATCGCAGTCTCCGTCACAAAAACCTCTGCCCTTCCGTAAGTCACCAGACTTCCCGAATACACCATGTTCACGCGGTCGCCAAGCGCCTCCTCCTGTTCGATCACACCTTCTCTTTTCTCAACATTCGTCGATTCTCCCGTCAGCGAGCTCTCATTCACCTGCAGTGAATAGCTGCGCCGGATTCTGCCGTCCGCCGCCACCAGGTCTCCCGCCTCCAGCAGCAGAAGGTCTCCCGGCACGACTTCCTTCGCCGGTATCTCCACCATCACGCCGGAGCGCAGCACTTTCGCGTTCGGCGACGTCAAATCCTTCAGACTCTCCAGCGACTTCTCCGCCTTTACATACTGGATCGTTCCAAGCAGCGCATTGAGCACGATCACAACCAGAATGACAAAGGTGCTCTCCGGATTCCCCGAACAAGCGGAAATTGCGCCTGCCACAATCAGGATTCCCACGAGAAGATCCGCAAACTGCCCGAAAAAAACCGCAAAAACACTCTTTTTCTTTCCCTCCGCCAGCACATTCTCCCCGTATTGCGCCAGCCGCTTTGCCGCCTCCTCCGTTGTGAGTCCATGTTCTGAGGTCTCCATCTTCTTTTTCACTTCTTCCGCTGAAATCTGATACCACTCTTTCATTTCTGCCTCCTGTTTTCTTAAAATTAAAAAAAAGACTTCCAGCACGAAATGTATCTCTGCGATACTTTCCGCGCTAAAAGTCTCATAACCACGGGTAATCTTCATGGTACACAGCGCCAGGTCCAAGACCGCGTATGTTGACGCTGCAATTTAAAACTACTCCCCTTTAGCAGTTCTGTTATTTAAGATTGTATGGAGTATAACAGTCCGACGCCGCCCCTGTCAATCCTCTCCCTGCAACCTTAACGTATCCTTTACCTCTCCCGCGCAGGAAAGCAGCACCAACAGTTCATGTGCCAGCAGCGGCATTGCCGCAAGTCCAAGCAGCTTCGTCCACTCCAGGGCGGTAAGTCTGCAGGTTCCAAACAGCTGTACAAAATACGGCACTTCCGTGACCATCATCTGAAGACTGATTCCCACCGCGAACGCCGCCAGCATCAGACGGTTTTCCAGATGGTTCATGCAAAACACCGAGGTCTCCACATCCCGCATGCCGATCGCATGGAATAACTGCGCCATGCCGAGCACGGTAAATGCGTAGGTTTGCGACCGCACTAACACCTGTGCATCTTTAAGCACCGCCTGCAGGTGCGGAATCGTCAGCGTCATCCCGGCGCTTTTGATCGTGCCGACCGGTCCCTGCAAAAAGGCAAGCATACTGATTCCCGCGATTAAAAGACCGTAAAAACAGGTGCATCCCCAGCCGCCGCCCGCAAACAGGCTCTCATCCCGGCGTCTCGGCGGGCGGTTCATGTAGTCCTTCTGTTCTTCCACATCTACTCCGAGTGCCAGCGCCGGCAGGGAATCCGTAATCAGATTGATCCAGAGAATATGGCTCGACTTTAAGGGCGATGCCAGCCCCATGGCAACTGCCGCCAGCATTGTGATAATTTCTCCGAAATTAGATGAAAGTAAAAACAGCACCGACTTGCGGATATTTTCATAGATGCTGCGCCCCTGCGCAATCGCTCCTGCAATCGTTGCAAAATTGTCATCCGCCAGCACCATATCCGCCGCATTTCTGGCGACGTCCGTTCCCGCCATTCCCATGGCAATTCCCACGTCCGCAGATTTTAACGACGGAGCGTCATTGACTCCGTCCCCTGTCATAGCGACAATCTCCCCGTTCTTTTTGCATGCGGACACGATTCTGACCTTGTGCTCCGGGGATACATGGGCAAACACCCGGGTTCTACTGATCCGCGCCGCCAGCATCTGTTCGTCCATCCGCTCCATCTCCTCGCCCGTCACACATTCATCCCTCCGCTCGGCAATGCCGAGCTGGCGTGCAATCGCAAGCGCCGTGTCCGCCCTGTCCCCGGTAATCATGATCGTCCGGACTCCGGCACGTGCAAACTGTTCCACCGCCTCCGCCGCCTCGGGGCGTACCGGGTCTTCCATTCCTGCCATCCCCAGAAACGTAAGCCCGCTCTCCTCCATCTGTGCCGCTTTAGGATGCATGCCAATCGCCAGCACGCGAAGTCCCGCTTCCGTCATCTCGGCAAGTCCCCGTTTTGCCTGTTCTCTCGCCGCCGCAGAAAACACCGCCGTCTTGCCGTTGCTCCACACATACCGGCACCGCACCAGGATTTCATCCGGCGATCCCTTCGTGAAAGAGATTTTTCCATCTCCTGCCTCATGCAGCGTCGTCATCCGTTTCCGCTCCGAATCGAAGGCAATCTCGTCGATCCGCGGCATGGTATCCTCCAATGTCTCGCGCTGTATGCCGAACGCTGCCGCCATATCCAAGAGCGCTAATTCTGTCGGATCGCCGCGGCGTTCCCCTCCGTGGAGGGATGCGTCGTTGCAGAGAGAAAATCCCTGCAAAAAATACCGGTCGCCGGCCGGATGCAGTTCTTTTACCGCATGCACTCTGCCGTTCACGTAACATTTTTTTACAGTCATGCGGTTCTGTGTCAGTGTCCCCGTCTTATCCGAACACACGACACTGACACACCCCAGTGTCTCCACACTCGGCAGGCGCTTTACGATGGCATTTACCTTTACCATCCGCGAGACGGAAAGTGCCAGCACCATCGTCACAATGGCGGGAAGTCCCTCCGGCACCGCCGCCACCGCAAGAGAGATCGCCGTAATCAGCATCTCTCCCACATCCCGTTTTTGCAGGATTGCCATGCCAAAAAGGAGCACACATAAGAATACGGACACCGTGCCCAAAATTTTGCCGAGGTCCGCCAACCGCTTCTGCAACGGTGTCAGCTCGACCTTCGCCGCCTTCAGCATCCCGGCAATTTTCCCGATCTCCGTATCCATACCGATGGCAGATACTCTCCCCACGCCGCGCCCGTAGGTCACATTTGTCGACATATATGCCATGCGGTTCTGCGCCGTATCCTTGTTGACCGGAACAGACTCGCCGGTCAGTGCGGATTCTTCTATTTTCAGGTTCACCGCTTCTGTCAGCACAAGATCCGCCGGAACCTGACAGCCGGCTTCCAGCACCACAAGATCGCCCGGGATCAGATCGGCAGCCGGAATCTGCCTCACTTCATCCCTTTCCAGAAGCAGCGCATGCGGGCTGGTCATCTGTTTTAGCGCCTCCAGCGATTTTTTTGCTTTCCCCTCCTGTATGACTCCCACCGTCGCATTTAACAGCACCACTGCCAGAATAATTGCCATATCGCCGTATTCCCTCAGCAGCAGGGAAATCGCCGCCGCCACAAACAGAATAAAGATCAGAGGATCGTTTAACTGTTCCAGAAAACTTTCCGCCCAGGATTTTTTCTCCTCATCCTCGAGCACGTTTTTCCCTCGTTCTTCCGTTTTTCCGCGATAATATTCCTGCATATGCGCTGCCCCCATCCATTGAGTTTCCCGCAAAGCAGCACGTCCACCGCTTTGCCGTTAACTCATCCTATGAAAATGTGGACGGGTTTATGCCTGTCTGCGTGAAAAAGGGTATGCCGACGTGATTCCGATGCACAACATCGCTCCAACATCTGCATACCCTTTTCCCTGCAAATCATATTTTATTTACTGTAATACAAACTGGCTCACAATCTCACGCAGCTTTTCCACATAAGTATAACACTCTTCCACCATGTCGTGCGTGGTTCCTGTCTTCTCCACCATGTCGCTGGTCTTCTCCGCAATATCGCTGACGCCGATCGACGATTCGCCCACTGTAGAGTTGATGCCGCTAAGCGCCTGTGCAATCGCGTCGATAGAATTGGCAAGGCCAGCCATCGCATCGCTCACGTCGTTCATACTGGTCTTGAAAGTATCCGCATCCTCCTGGTACTGCTCGCTGACCTGCTCAAATTCCTTATACTCCGTCAGCACGGTATTCTCCAGAAATCCGGTGGTCTCTTCTAAGCATTCTGCCATATTGGAAACTGCTGCGTTGACAGCATCCACAATCGTGCCGATATCCTTGATCGCCTTGGACGTCTGATCCGCAAGGCTTCCGATCTCCGTTGCAACCACCGCAAATCCACGTCCTGCCTCCCCGGCTCTTGCCGCTTCGATGGAAGCATTGAGTGCAAGCAGTCCGGTCTGGGATGAGATCTCCATGATCGTGCCGGTCAGTTCGTTGATCTTATCGACCGCCTTCGATCCCTCGATAGCTTCCTGAGCCTTTGTCTTGACGTTGTTGTACATCGTCATTGTCTTGGTGCTTGCCTCAACTGTCTTGGTGCGTAGATCATTTGCCCGCATCATGATCGCTTCCGAGGTCCGTGCGCCCTCCGTCGCCATACTGTTAATATCATCCGCTCCGTTCTTGATAACCTCGATATTTTCGTTGATTGTTACTGTGGTTGCCGCCGTCTCCTCCATGCCTGCCGCAAGCTGCTGGCTTGTCGCGGAGTTGTCGGAACACATGTGATCCACCGTGGTGGTAATCTCCTGCAGACCATCCACATTCTGTGTGATCTGGTTACTTGCGGTATCAATATCGCCAATCATGGAACGCAGGTTCCTGCGCATCACATGTACCGCATTTGCCATCTCTCCCGTCTCATCCCGGCGGCTGCGCAGCTTTGCGCCGTTCGGATTTGATCTGAAATCCAACTGTGCGGTATCGACAATAATCGTTGTAATCTGCTGAATCGGTCTGCAGATAAACTGGCTTACTACGTATGCCAGAACAATCGCTGCAGCCAGTATCCCCAATGACAGCAGCATAATCTTACTTACTATCTGATTCAGCGGCTTCATGATCTCGTCTTCATCCGCCGTCACCACAACAATCTGACGGTTCGCCGTGATCGCGTAAGCCGCATATTTGGTAACGCCCTTAAAATCATACGTCACTGTCTCATTCACCGGTACCTGTCCCTTGGCAAGCTCTGCAACGACGCCAAGCACGACAGCATTCTCCACCGGCTGTCCGATCTTTTCCGCGGTCGGGTGATATAACATGGTGCCGTCCGTGTCAACAAGATAGGCGTAGGAAGAATCAATTCCCTCCATACTGATATCCGCTAAGGCATTCTCATATGCTCCTGCATCCGCCTCCTGTGGAAGATTGTTCACAATCTCCACTCCCATCTCCGCCATGCTTAAAATATAATCTGCACTGACGTCTCCGACAACCTTCTTTGCTCCCGCTTCCGCCCGGAATGCGACGATCAACACCGACATAACCACTGCAAGCACGGTCAGCAGCATGATCTTTGCTGAAATTGAGTGAATAAACGATACTTTCTGCTCCTCTTTCATGGTACTTCTCTCCATTCCCCTTCGTAATTGCCGGGAAATTTTACTCCCAGCTTATATCTGTTATTTTACCACAACATACAGCCGAAAGAAACTCTTCTTCTACAAAATATTGCAAAAGAAATTGTTGCAATCAGCATAGACCGCATTGGGGGGATAAGTAATATTATTAAAAGACCACACCATGAGATTTCAGATGAAAATACAGATAGAAATTCTGTTCAAAAAATGTGGAATTTCTAACCAGCCGAATGTTTGCATCTTCGATGATCCGTGTCTTTCCAAGTTTGGAGCACTCCGCGGGTCATGTCCGCATCCCGGAAGACAATTTGTAGGACTTTTGTGTGTGTCCCTTATGGCACCTCTGAACAAAACATAACCGCGCGAAGCCGCTGTCTGAGTCGGCATCTGCCCTATTTTCAATAGCAGATGCCGGCGAGTTCGGTTCGCGCGGTTTTATATTGTCTGTGAAGAGGTGCCATTAGGGACACCAGAAAGTCCGCCCATTGTCTCCGGTGTGTCGGACATGCACCCGTCGGATTGTCCAAACGTGGAAGAGACACGGAATCCGATGCAAACATTCAGCTGGAAGAAATGCTCACATTTTTCTCAACCGAATTTCCACTTGCATTTCCACATGAAATCCCCAAGTGTGTTTTTAATAATATTACTTATCAGAGTAAAGAGCGATATGCTTATTGCGGCAGCCCCATAAAATGCTCCGCTGTACATGTGAAGTGGGATTTGGTAGAATAAAAGATATGAAAATGATGCTTGACAAGAAGAAAATAGTTAGGATAAACTAATTCGGCGGATAAAAGGAGCGGGGAGACAAATGAAGCTGTTTCGGGGAGCGGTAGATACGATAAAAAGAGTGTACCGGTATGAGAAGACAACCGGCATGGATGTTGGGGCACTGCAGGGGGTCATGCTGATCTTTGCGGTGGTGTTGTTTCTGATCGATATTGAGAATTTCCGTCTGGGAAAATATGTCATCGGAATTGTGACACTGGTCGTGGGAACTGTGAGCGTGACGGCGGTGTTTGTAATCCGGCGGTTCCAGAAGGTGGTTCTCGTGTGTCGGATTGCGGTCTTTTTGTTCCTGCTGCTGGCGGCTGCCATTCTGTACGCGGGTGCGAATGACGGCTTTTCCCTGCTGTGGTATCTGCTGCTGCCGGTTATCACGCTGGTTCCGCTTGGAATGCCATTTGGGGCGCCGGTGTGCATCGGATTTGGTCTGATGATTATGACTTTTTTCTGGACGCCGCTTGCGGATATATTAAGGTATGATTATCCGAGGGATTATCGGGTGTTCTATCCGATTTTTTACTGGGGATTCTGCCTGATGGATGTGGCGATGGATATTTTTTACAAAAATTATCAGATCCGGCAGCGCCAGAATGAGGAAAATCTGGAGAATGAGGTGCAGGAGGCGGTTGCGGGCACGAAGAATCTGATGATTCACTCAGTCACGGCGATCAGCCAGCTGATCGATGCCAAGGACCGTTACACGAGAGAACACTCCCAGCGTGTGGCGGAGTATTCCAGGCTGATCGCGGATTATATGCGGGGAGGCTGCGCATCAGGGGAGGAACTGGAACTGATCTACCGCAGCGGTCTGCTTCATGACATTGGCAAGATCGCTGTGCCGGACGCCGTTTTAAATAAGCCGGAACGGCTGACGGATGAAGAGTACGAGGTGATGAAAAAACATACGGTCTGGGGCAGAGAGATCTTATCCGGTCTGGAGTTTTTGCCGCAGGCGGATCTGGGCGCGACATACCATCACGAGCGGTACGACGGAAGCGGCTATCCTTATGGCATGCACGGGGAGGAGCTTCCGGAGATGGTCCGCATTATCAGTGCGGCGGATGCGTTAGACGCGATGAATTCCAATCGCTGTTACAGAAAGCACTGTGACAGGGATTACATTATCGGCGAATTCCGAAAGGGAGCCGGGAAACAGTTTGACGCCGGAGTGGCGCAGGCGGTTGTTGCACTGATCGAGGAAGGCAGGATTACGGTATAAAGGATGAAGAACGCAGAGACAAAAGCAAAGAGAATAAGAGAGAACTTCTGGGATACGGTCAATGCTCCTTATGAGGACAGGGAATTGGCACTCTGGATGAAAATTATATTCGGATTCATCTGGGCAATCAGTATTTTAAACGGCATTCTTTACGGTGCGCCGGTGTCCTATCTGCTTGCAATGGGGATGATGGTGGCATTGCTTGCCGGCAATATTGCGGTCTGTCGGAGGCATTACCGCAGATGGATCGATGTGGTGACATTCACGTTGCTCAGCATTCCGATTTTTTATGTGTATTACCACGCGAGCATTGGGTACTTCAGTGTATTGTTCCCGATGCTGTTTTCCTGCGGAATTGTATTTATCTTAGGAATCCGCAACAGTTTTGTCATCAATCTGTTCTATCTTGCGGCGGTGATTTTGTGCTTCCGGTTCGACCTGAATGCTTCCGCGGAAGATATCTACGGGGAGAATGTGGCACTGCGTTTTCCTTATCTGTATGTGTGCTTTGTGTTCATGGCATATCTGTTAATGTACTCCATCCAGCATTACTGGGTGGAGAAGCAGAGACGGCAGGAACGGCTGGAGCGGCGCGTGCGCGAGGAAAAGGAAAAGCTGCGGGGAATGTCCATGCGTGTGATGAATGCGATGTGCCGCGCGCTGGGCGCGAAGATTCCCGGTGAGGAGGAACACTGCAGGCAGGTGGCGGAATACGCAAAAGAGATTGCAAAAAGACTGGATCTTCCGGAGGATATGGTGTCCGGGGCTTATCAGGCAGGTCTTCTGCACGAGATTGGAATGATCGGCATTCCAGACGAACTGATCCAGAGACGGAACCTGACGGATGAGGAGTACGGTGTGTTCCAGACTTATGTGAAGATGGGCTATGATATGATCAGCGAACTGCAGGTGGCGGATACAATCGCGGAGGCCGTGTACTATCATCGGGAGAACTATGATGGCAGCGGTTATCTGGCGGGAAAGTGCGGCAATGAGATACCGGTGCTCGCGCAGATCCTCGCGGTGGCGGACTATGCGGACCGCCATCTACGCTGGGGCGAGAGTACGGAAATGGTGAGAGGCAAGATAAAGGAGCGGGAAAATACAAGGTTTGAACCAAAGTGCGCCGGGATAATGGAACAGATTTTAAAGGAGAGAAGTGAGGACTAGGGAATGGAGAAAATGACGGCGCAGGAGATAGAACAGAAGCGTGCGGGGGAGAAGGAGACCGTGGATTGCATGATCGGCATCTACTGCCGCGGAGTGCACGGGACGAAGCGGGGAGAACTCTGCGAGGCGTGCCGCCAGCTGCAGGCGTACGCCGATCTTCGCACGGAAAAATGCCCGTTTATGGAGACGAAGACGTTCTGCAGTGCCTGTAAGGTGCACTGTTATTCGAAGGAGATGCAGGAGAAAATCCGTGAAGTGATGAAGTATGCGGGACCAAGGATGTTGTTTGTGCATCCGCTGCTTGCCATCCGGCATGTGCATATCACACTTCGGAATAAGAAAAAGCAGAAAGAGATCAGTACAAGGGAAAAGGGAGAGAAACATGTTTCATAAAAGACTGTTAAAGGAATTTTCCGATAACCGGAAATACGTGGCGGGAATGGTTATCATGCAGTGGGCGGCGCTTCTTGCCAATGTGGCGCTTATGTATGTGCTGGCAGCGTATGTCGGGAGAATATCCGGAATTGTAAAAGGGGAGAGCCTCACGGCCTCCCCGTCCGACGGAGTGCTGCTTATCGTATTTGCGGCGGCGGATCGCGGCGACGAGCGCGGCAAACCGGATGTCCTATCTTGCGTCTACGCAGGTGAAACGCAGACTGCGCGACCGGATCTATGAGAAGATGATGGAGTTCGGGGCGGCTTACCGGGAGGCGGTGGCGACCTCGGAGGCGGTGCAGATCGCGACGGAGGGAGTGGATCAGCTTGAGATCTACTTCGGAAAATATGTGCCGCAGTTTTTTTACAGCATGCTGGCGCCGCTGACCTTGTTTGTGATTGTTGGCACCATGAGTATCAAGGTGGCGGCAGTGCTGCTGCTCTGCGTACCGCTCATTCCGGTGTCGATTGTGGCGGTACAGAAGTTTGCCAAGAAGCTGCTGGCAAAATACTGGGGAACCTACACGGAACTCGGCGATTCCTTTCTGGAAAATCTGCAGGGACTTGTCACGTTAAAGATTTATCAGGCGGACGGGCGCTATGCGGAGAAGATGGATGAGGAGGCGGAAAAGTTCCGCAAAGTGACCATGCGTGTACTCATCATGCAGTTGAATTCGATCAGCGTGATGGATCTGGTTGCCTACGGCGGAGCGGCGCTCGGCATCATCTTAAGCGTGCTTGAATACCGGGCGGGAGCGGTCACATTTGCAGAGTGCTTTTTTATCATTATGATCTCGGCGGAGTTTTTCCTTCCGCTGCGTCTGCTCGGTTCCTTCTTCCATATTGCGATGAATGGAAATGCCGCTGCGGACAAGATTTTCCGGTTTTTGGACACGCCGGTACCAGAGCATGGAACTGTACAGAAAACGCAGGGCAATGAGATCTGCTTTTCCCATGTGAATTTTGCGTACACACCGGATGCCCCGGTGCTGCGCGATGTGGCTTTCTCCGTGCCGGAGGGACGTTTTGTCGCGCTGGTCGGTGAATCGGGTTGTGGAAAAAGTACGATCGCGTCGCTTGTGATGGGGGAAAACCGTCCGAAGGAGGGCGGCAGTGTTACGATCGGTGGAGTGCCGGTCACAGAGCTTACGGCGGAGGCACTTTATCGGAAGGTGACAAGAGTGCGCCATGACAGCTATCTCTTTGCGGGAACCGTGGAGGACAACCTTCGGATGGGAAAGGCAGATGCCACGCAAAAAGAGATGGAGGATGCGCTTTTAAGAGTGGACCTGCTAAAGACGATCCGGGAGAAGGGCGGACTTGCCATGCAGCTTGAGGAGCGTGCGGCAAACCTTTCCGGCGGGCAGAAGCAGCGTCTGGTGCTGGCGCGGGCGCTGCTGCATGACAGCGATATCTATATTTTTGACGAGGCGACATCCAACATTGACGTGGAGAGTGAGAACCGGATTATGGAAGTCGTCCGCGGGCTTGCCCGTGAAAAGACGGTGCTTCTGATCTCACACCGCCTTGCCAATGTCACAGCGGCGGATGAGATCTTCGTGCTGCAGGCGGGGACGGAAGGAATCGCAGAGCGCGGCACGCATCAGGAGCTGATGCAGCGGCAGGGATATTACTGCAGGCTGTATGAGGCGCAGCAGGAACTGGAATCCTATGCGGGCACACAGCAGAAGGAGGTGACGGTGTAATGAAGCAGAACAAAGACAATCAAAATAAAAAGCAGAGAAGCGGATTTGCCGTCATGTGCGGGCTGATCGGGATGATAAAGCCGCTGCTTGGCATCATGTGTCTGGCGATTCTGATGGGCTGTGCGGACAATCTGATGGCGACGTTTTTAACAATCCTCGGAGGCTATGCACTGCTTACCGTGACCGGTGTATACAGTGGAATGAAGTTTTCCGTGATCTTTACGCTGCTGGTCTGCTTCGCGGTGGCGCGCGGAATCCTGCGTTACGCAGAGCAGGCGAGCAATCATTATATCGCGTTTAAGCTTTTAGCGTGCATCCGGCATCAGGTGTTTGATTCTCTGCGCAGACTGGCACCGGCCAAGCTGGACGGCGCGAAAAAGGGCAACCTGATCTCGATTATCACCAGCGATATCGAACTTCTCGAGGTGTTTTATGCACACACGATCTCGCCGATCGCAATCGCGGTCATCACATCGGTGGTTATGACGATCTTCTTAGGAAGGATACATCCCGTTTTCGGAGTGCTGGCACTTTTCTTCTATGTGCTTGTCGGAGCCGTGATTCCGGTTGTCAACGGACGGATCGGAGCTGCCGGCGGCAAGGAATACCGGGAGGCGTTCGGCACTTTGAATACCTGTGTGCTGGACAACCTTTACGGCCTTGAGGAGACGCTGCAGTACGGACAGCAGGAGGCACGCATCGCTAAGATGGCGGAGCAGACCGGACATCTGGAGACGGTCAACGGCGCATTAAAGCGGGGGGAGAACTTACAGCGCGTGATCACCGACGGTGTGATTCTCTTTGCGGGTGTGCTTGCGGCGCTCGTGGGTGGAACGCTTGCAGAAAACGGCAGCATCCCGGGAAGCGGGGCGGTGATTGCGGTGATCGCGCTCGCAAGCTCCTTCGGACCGACGGCAGCACTCTCGGCGCTGTCAAATAATTTAAACCACACCTTGGCGAGCGGAAACCGTGTGCTGGATATCCTGGAGGAAAAACCGCTCGTGGAGGAAGTGACCGGAAAAGAGGATACGTGCGGTCAGAATATACACTGCGACCATGTGTCCTTTGCCTACGCGAACACGCAGGAGAGCGGGGAAGAAGACGGACGCGGCGTGCTGCGGGATTTTACGGCGGATTTTACGGAAAAGCGGATTCACGGCATTCTCGGAAAGAGCGGCTGCGGAAAATCGACCCTGTTGAAGCTTCTGATGCGGTTCTACGAGCCGGATGAGGGAGTGATTGCCTACGACGGAACAAAGATCGGAGAGATCAATACAGCGGTGCTGCGCGGCGGTATCTCCTATGTGACGCAGGAGACGTTTTTGTTCCATGACACGGTGGCGGAGAACCTTAAGGTGGCAAAAGAGGATGCCACAGAGGAGGAGCTGGAGCGGGCGGCGCGGGCGGCGTCCATCCATGATCTTATCATGAGTCTGCCGGACGGTTATGAGACGAAGATCGCGGAGCTGGGGAGCTCCCTGTCGGGAGGAGAGCGGCAGCGTCTCGGAATTGCGCGCGCCTTTCTGCACGATGCAGACATCCTGTTCCTCGATGAACCGACCAGCA
>ERZ779892.1985-NODE-1985-length-16980-cov-4.902688_pt1 | contig 16980 bp, 14 predicted proteins | sample MGYA00511552_ERZ779892 | MGnify/ENA primary metagenome ERZ779892 (study PRJEB29588, sample SAMEA2154561) | human gut metagenome | biome: human gut; feature: human-associated habitat; material: faeces | place: Denmark | collected 2008/2010 ... | reverse complement strand
GTTGTCGCTGTTGCCCTGCCATCATCAGCACCGGTGGGGCGGTTCCGGTGGACGGCCTTTTCAGACCGTTTCGGCTTTTTCTGTTTGCCAGCGTGTTTTCCAGTCACCAGCTTTGTATAATTCACAGCGTTCCATGTCTGGCCGCCGTACTTTATCGGACTGCGTTTTGCTTCTCACCACCACGCAGCAGTAGCCGCTTCCTTCGGGCTGGCTTTTTACTTCATCCAGCCACTTACAACCGTGACAGTTCATTCGGCACACCCTCAAATTTCAAGCCAGTCAATCAGATGTTCCGCTTCGCTCTTGTCCTGTCGCTCGGTGAAACCGGCTTCATGCAGCGCAAGGATAATATCACGGCGGCAGTTTTGTGGGATGTCGCTATCACTGCACAGCCAGATCACAGTTGCGATCTGCTCAATACCAGCGCCCTGTTCGTTCATTTCAAACAGCTTGCTGTATTGGCTATTTGTTCCGCAGGTGAACCAATCGTGTTTGATACAAAGGCTGCGGAGTTTGTCATTGTCGATTCGTCCGTCTCTGGTTTCATAATCAAAAAGCTTCATTTCAATTTCCTCCTGCCTGTCGGCTGCGTTCAACTTTTTGAACTTCTTTTGCAAAAAAAATATGTTCGATGCGTTGTTCAACTTTTTGAACTCTGCCATTATTATACTGCTATAATTTTATTTGTCAATACCGAAGTTCAAAAAAATTAAACTTGCATATTGCAAAGTTGAACTTTCGGTGATATAGTATGTTTTGGAAAGGGAGTGATATTATGAGAGTTCCGATATACAGCCGGATTCAAAATGCAATGGATATAAGGAATATGAAGGCTGTTGACATCTGCGAAAAGACAGGCATTCCAAAATCTTCAATGTCTATGTATTTGTCTGGCAAAGTTGAACCGAAGTCAGATCGCCTATACAAAATCGCAAAATGTCTTGATGTAGCTGAATCATGGTTGCTTGGCTATGATGTTCCAATGGAAAGGACAAAGGCGCAAAAAAATAACGATGCCATTTCTGACATCGTTCTAAAATTACGCAGTGATGAAGAATTCCTATCTATTGTAGATAAGATCAGTAAGATGGATTCCGAAAAGCGGAAAAGCCTGAATGCTTTTCTGGATTAAATGCCTGTGGATGCTTTGAGCATGATTTGATAAATAAGGTCTAATAGTTCGACATCATTGCATCTTTCTAATAGTTTGACAATTTCGTGTATGTATGTTGACTTATCCATTTTAGACATCCTTTCATTGGAGGGGAACTAATGTTCTTCGGGTTAATTTTACGAAATTGCAATAAAATTTGAAACCAGAAACAAATGCCATTTTTGGAAAAGGTTGCCCGGCCACCGTGCCACCGAATGACCGGGCGTGTAGCAGTTCGTGAGTTGCAGCCCCTCACCTGCTATGGTTACATAATAGAGCGAATTTTCATAAAAAGTAAACACTCAAACCGGGATAATATATGTTACAGACGAATTAAACGATGTAAGGAAAGGATAACGGGAGATTTTTATGGAAAAGCAGACTATTATTCAACAAATTCAGCCACAATGCGACAACCTTTATAAGAACATCAAGGACGCAGCGATGACACAGCATAGGACGCACCGTGAGATTGTGGAGCATACAGGCGTTCCCAGGTCTACCGTTGCAAAGTTCCTGTCCGGGGCACTGGCAAGCCCCAGCGTGTTTTATATCGCCGCCCTGTGCAAGTATCTCAATCTTTCTATGGATGGACTGTTTGACACAGAGCCACAGAGCGAACAGGAAGCGGGGGAGAACGCCGACCTTCAGGCCAAGCTAAACAGCGCAGAACAGCAGATAAAGCACTTGAACGAAAAGTGCGGGATGCTTCAAGCCGGAATCAAGGAAAGAAAGCCCGTTATTTATGGGCTGGCTGGCCTGTGCATATTCCTTTCCGTTGCCCTGTGCGGATATATCGCGCTGGACATCAGCGATAGGGATCACGGCCTTTTTGTTGCAAGCAGATTCCCCGTCATTGGGTGTGCGCTGTGCATTCTCATTGGTGCCGCCGTCTTTGGGTTTCTATACTATATTGCAAGAAGCAGAAGAAAAAAGGATAAATAGAAAGACAGTTTAATATAATCGAACAATAACCTAAGAAAGAAGTTGATTTTTTGTATTATCAACCGAAGATAGATTTCAAGCCCGAAGAAATCATTGACTATTTAAGAAAGTCCCGGTCAGATGATCCGCTGCTGACTGTTGAAGAAGTGCTGTCAAAACATGAAGCCATGCTGGACGAATGGGCTGAAAAGCACCTCGGCGCTGTCGTACCGGAAGAAAATAAATATAGGGAAGTTGTGTCGGGGGAAACCATAGCGGAGCGCCCGGAGATCAACCGCGTCCTGCGCCTTATCGAATCGCCGCGATACAAGGCCGTTGCCGTGGTAGAGCCGCAGCGTCTGACCCGTGGTGACCTGGAGGACATAGGCCGCTTAATGAAGCTGCTGAAGCACACCAACACCCTTGTAATCACGCCACAGCGCATTTATGACCTACGGGATGAATATGACTGGGACGCTTTTGAACGCGAACTGAAGCGCGGAAATGACTACCTGGAATATACGAAGAAGATTCTGAACCGGGGCCGCCTGCTGTCCGTCAGTCAGGGAAACTATGTAGGAAATACTGCGCCATACGGTTATGACAAAACCTTTGTCACAGAAGGGAAACGGAAGTGCCCCATCCTCGTTCCGAATAAAGAGGAAGCAGATGTTGTGCGCATGATGTTTGATCTCTATGTCAATAAAGACATGGGATGCACAAATATCTGCAAAAAATTTGATGCAATGGGAATTAAGCCGCCGAAAGGGGAGTATTGGTCAGCAAATGCCGTGACCAAAATGCTGCAAAATATTCACTATATAGGCAAGGTCAAGTGGAATCACAGAAAGACAATGACCATAGTTGAAGAAGGGGAGTTCAAGAAAACCCGACCGGTTGCAAAAGTGGGCGAATATCTGATCTACGATGGGAAGCATGAAGCCATTATTCCCGAAGAACTTTTTAATGCAGCACAAGCCAAAAAAGGGAAAAACACCCGGCAGAAGCCAAACACGAAAATCAGAAACCCGTTTGCCGGTCTGTTGTGGTGCAAGTGTGGCCGCGCAATGTCTCTGCGGACATACAAAAACCGGGACGCGGCCCCGCGCCTTCTGTGCGATGGACAAACCCATTGTAGAACAGGTTCCTGTCTTTATACGGAAATAGAGGATCGCGTAAAGGTGATTTTGAGCGATTGCATTAAGGATTTTGAAGTGCGCCTAAAAAACAATGAGGGCGATTCCGTCAAGCTGCACATGCGGCTTATCAAGAACCTGGAAACCAAGCAGAAAGAACTTGAAGAAAAAGAGCTTGCACAATGGGAAGCGCAAGCTGATCCCGACCCGGCAAAGCGGATGCCCCAGCATATCTTCCAGCAGCTCAATGAAAAGCTATTGAAGGAAAAAGAGGATGTCAGACAGGCGCTTTGCAAGGCTTACGAATCCATGCCTGAACCTGTCAATTATGAAGAAAAAATCGCACAGTTTACCGAAGCGCTTAACGCCCTAAACAGTCACGATGTGGACGCGGAAACAAAAAACAGGCTCCTGAAAGCCTGCATTGATCGCATTGAATATCACCGGGAAGCACCGCAAAGAATACGCAGTCAGCAGGTGCGCTATTATGACAAGGAGCAGAAGCGCACCCGCCACAAGTCGCCGCTGAATACAGGCGGGAACTGGACTTCGCCGGAGATCGTGCTCGATGTTATATTAAAGGCCTGATTTTTCGTATCTATCATTTCCATCATCAATGCGCGGATTCAACCGCGCATGACTGATGGATATAGTTAAACCAAACCGGAAAAAGCCTTATATATCAACGGAAAGGAAGAACGGAATGAATACATTAGGATTGCTTGAAACGCTGTTGGTTGCCAATATGATAACTGCGGAGGAATACAAGGAAAGAAAAGCGGTGTATGTTGAATCTCTGCTCGAACTGTACTGCTTGGGGATTATAACACAAGAACAGATGAATGAAAAGCTGAATAACTAAAATCAGGGGAAGGGCAATTTGCCTTTCCCTTTTTATTTTGGGGGCTTGTTTTCTGCGCTGGCGCGTTGTAGAATATTGCCAGATTTCAAGTGACAATACTATAAAGGGGGAAACACCGCATGATTGTTGAAGTCAAGGAAACCACCTACAAGGGATTCAAAATTGAGCTTGTGGAAAATAAGGGCTGGAAAATCATCCTTGGCGATGACGCATACCTTTTCCCAAACTTTGAGGAAGCGCGGGTTGCAGTTGATGTTTTTTACCGTGATGTAATTCCGAAGTATCACGGGAAAAGAATGAAGCGTGTTTAAGGTGGTGCTGTCATGGGATTATTTGATGTTTTCAAGAAAAGAAAACAAGTTGAACCTGCTCCGAAAGATAAATTCCACAATTCACTTGGGGAAGATATGCGGCACTTGACATCAGACGGCGATCTCCCTTGGGGATGGTATACCGCCAACGCAGACTTTACGGGCAGAATTGAGACAGAGTACAACTATTTTTTCAATGCTTGGTATGAAAGCCGGGACAAATCTCCGCGTGAAACTTATGCAGCTTTGAAGTCATTTGTTTTGTACATGAACGATGCAAAGAAACTCTGCCATGATATGGGGGAGTGCTTTGAATATTGGTTAGATGTATGCTTTACTGATGACTATTTAAGTGAACGAACAGATGAACTTAATTACCTCGAACAGCACTTGCAAATGCTTGAAGCAGATTACGAAAAGAAAATATGGTTTGAAAACAATGTTTTGCCCAGTCTTGAAAAAGATTTGTTGGCTATCGTCAAGGAGAATCCCGGTGTTTTGCAGAAAGACATTTACAAGATGTTTGACCCGATGGCAAGAAGTTACATTCAAGAAAAACTGTATTTCTGTGAAAAATCAGGTTCAATCATTCGTGAAAAAAGCGGAAACACATACAAGCTCTTTGTGAAATAAAAAGAAGGGGAAGGCCGTGAAGCCTTCCCCTTTGCGTTAGACGATGAATGAAATGTCGATTGGTAGCCATGTGTTGTTTGGAGCGTCAGCCCATGCAGAGCCGTTTCTATACCGGGCGAAACGCACAAGCCCCGCAGCAGTAACGGTGCAAAGCCAAATTGCCGTTCCGCTGCCCTGACAAATGAAATTGCCCTGCATTTCCGGCCTGTACCCATCCGGCAGTGTTGTGATGGTCACATTGTCCGTGCCGCCCGTCAAGGTTGCCTTCGGCGTGACAACGCCCTTCAAATAGACAACGCCGCCGACCTTTCTATATCGCAATGTGTTTCCAGCGTTTGCGGCGTATGTTTCAAAGTCGCTTGTGAGCTTTGCGGTTATCCATCCGGGATTTTCTGTTATTGAATACCCGTTGCGGAAGATGACCGGAAGGCCAAATTCAATTCCTTCCGTAAGCTCTGACACCTTGCCAAAGGCAAGGCCGCGCCCGGAAGCATTGAAGTCCAGCAGCGTGAAGGCCGTGGGTATCTCCACGGTTTTCCTGATTGTGGTGAAATAATCTGTCACCGATAGCCTGACATCATAGGCAGAATCAACATTCAAGTCGGCGGCGGTTATCAGCGTGGTTGACAGGGTGTACCCTGTGCCCTCTTTCAGCTTTATCCATGTACTTGATGCCCTTGCTTTGTATTCCAAAACATATTTGCTTGTGTTTTGGTTTGAAACAGGGGAGATATTGAAGCCAAAGCCAATTTTACCGTGCGTACCGTCATAGTTTTCCGTACCGTCTGCCAAGCATCGCACAGCAGATACGCCACGGATGACCGGTGCGGCGTAGGCAATGACCGTCAGCGTTTTGGTTGTCTTGGCTGTGCGTCCTCTGCTGTCTGTGACGGTGACTGTCACGGCCTTTGTGCCGCTGGACAGTGTGCCGGTGATGGGAGCTGCCCCGGAATAAGTCTTTCCGTCCACGGTGGTCTTGTACGCCTTGATGGTGGAGCCGTAAGCCCCAGCCGCCACAATGCCGATCTTGACCTTCGATTTTCCCTGCACAAATGCGCCAAAATTCGCGGCAAGGCCGGAAACCGTTTCCGTCATGGAAACGGCTGAAATGGTGGGGACAATAGCCGCCGGGACACTGGCCTTAAAGGAAACCGCCTTTGTGCCTATCAGCGTACTGCCGTTATAGGTCTTACAGGTGACGGTGCAGGTGCCGCTTGTCCCGGACGGGATTTGACTTGCAAGGGACAGCGGCACAGTCCATGCTTTGCTTGTGCCTAAATCGCTGCCAATCGTGCCGGTTGCTTTGCCGAAGGTATATGTCAGCGTATGGTCAAAGGCGCTGGATGCCCTCGGCATATTAACTGTGATACTCGATCCCATGTTGACGCTGCTTGCTGACAGCGTGGGCGTGGTGGCCCGTGGGATCGTGTCAAATGTGCCGCTGCCGGTTGCCGTAACATCACCATAGTATGTGCCGCCCAGCGTGACCTTGATCCCGATGGTAGACGCAAAAGCACAAGCCTTGCTTCCGTCTGCGTTATGTGCCACGGTAACGGTTTTTGTGAATAGCGTTTTCGTCTGATTGCCGGACAGCGCCGCAGAAAACGAAAATGTGTATTTCGTCCCGTTGATGGTCAGACTGCCGCTTTTGCTTGTGCTGCTGTTGATGGTGTAGCTTGCGCCGGTGGAAACAAGCTGCACCTTGACCGTGACGCTGGATGTGTTGTTTGCCACGGACTGACTGCCAACTGTCCAAACGATTTTCATTTGATAGCCTGTCCGAATTGCCTTTGTAATCGTTCCAGTTTTCGCCATATCAACCACCCACCTTCTTGAAACTCAAATTGTTATTTGCCCTCGGAATGAAAGCAAAGTTTCCAAGCTGAAGGGAATGGAGAAAATGGCCGTCTGTCACATACAGCTTATTGTCGGAGAAATAAGCCACTTCAACAGCGTCCTGAAGGAAGGATATGCGGTCATTGCTGATTTTCAATTCCAGTTCATTCCCGACTTGTCCCAGCAGAATGGAGCCGTCTACAAACCGAATGTATTTGCGGATTTCTTCAAACTCTGCGTCCGTTCCAGCCACCACCGCTTCAATGTCGGCGTTAAATTGGTTGAACTGGATTTCCACGCTTTCCTTCGTCTGCTCTATCTCTGTGCTAACAGAGGAAACAAGCGCGTCCGTTTGATCTTTCAGGTAGTAGTTTTCCGCAACGATTGATTTGATGTTTTCTTCTGATACCTGCAATGACGCAAGCAAATTCTGTTCCACATTGTAAATGGCCGCAGAAGCTGTTTTGGACGCATTTTCTATTTGCAGTATAATTTCACTCTGCGCCCCGGAAATGCCTGCCAGTGCCCCGGAAATGCCCAAAAACACCCCGCCAAGCGTCAGCTTGTTTGCTCCCGGCTCCAGCAGCTTCAAAGACAGCTTTGAAACAAGGAAATTCTGATCTATTCCGTGGGGCGTGCTTTCCACCTTGACATAGGTTCCAAGGTGAAAGCTGCTGAAGGAAGCATTCACGGTGGCCAGGTCAGCCGCCGTCAGGTCAATGGTTTCAGACTGGTTGACAAGATTGGCCAAATGTGCATTGGCTTTGGTCAGCAGGTTTGCCGCTTCTGTAACATCGTCCCATGTGTGCGTTGCGAAAATAAGGCCGTACTTGTCAGCGGATTCTTCGTCAACGATATAATCAAGGCCATCATTGACGGCTGCAATAGTCAGGCGGTTGTCGGTGTCCTTGCCTTCATCGTCCTTCAGCTTTGCGCCCAGCGGGATCAGAGCCGTTGCAATGTCCGCGCCTTTCCTGATCCGCTTTAGGTCAAGCAGATTCTTCCCGAAGGTGATCTTCTGCGGAGAAAGCAGCGTGAAGTCTTGCAGATAGTCAATATAGTTGATATAGCCATCATGCCGGATGACGATATAGCCGCCCAGCAGGTCAATCAGCTTCTTTTGCAGCTCTGTCCATGTATCAACATAGTCGATGTTTGACCGGACGATATAATCATTCGGATCAGTGACTGTGACATTTCCAACGGTGAACCATTTCGATTCCTCTACCTGCGCATTGTGGTTATCTATCAGCAGGTTAAGAAACCCGGCCACCGTCCCGGAATAGTCGTATGGTCTTTGAATGCTATCCAAAAGGAAGGCAAGCTCGCCTTCACAGGCAATGCGCTTTTCGTTGTGGAAGCCGATTTCATCATCAAGCACGCGCCCACGGAAAATCAAATAGTCATCTTGATAAACCGTGATGATCGACCGTAGCTTTTGGATAGCGCTGTATTGTGGATGATCGGGATAAATTGTGAATAAGAAGCTGCCGGTCTTGTTCAGCTCCAATTCCACGGAAGGACTGAATATTTTCAGGCTTTCCAGGTTACTGTTATACAGCGTCAGGCCGTCACAATATACCCTGTACATATCACAACCCCGCTTCCTGATAAGAAAAAGAAATGGTTCCTTCTCCCGTCACGGAAACGCTATTGTTTCCGGCCTTCAATTCCAGTTCTGGAAGGGTATAGCTGCCGCTGCCCAAATCCCAAATATTGTATGTGTCGTATACAATGTGCAGAGGGTTTTCGGCGTTAATCACCACTTCCGGCACAACACGCTTGCGGAGATTGGGCAGGGAAAGGGTGCTTTCGCCGCTGACGGCCTGCGTGATAACCGTTTTTGCTGCCTTGTACTTCCACGGCTCACAATCACAATCTACGCCAAATTTGCCGATGTTCTTTTCGCTGGTAAACGCAGATACAAAGCATCTTCCGACATAGTAAAAAAGCGGATCATCATCAATGACGATCCGCATTTTTTTACCATGTATTGCGTTTTTGATGGTTGAAAACAGTGTAAGAAATTCACTTTGTGGCACGATGGTTGAAAACTGAAATTTGTGGGTGCAATCCTCATATTTCGGCTCACCGAAATAATCCGTCAGATCAATAGACCCGTCTGCACCTTCCACATCAATTTTCACTGTCTTTGTTTTCGGGGCTGCAATCTCTTTTGAAGTCAGTATCAAGCTAAAATCATCATAGCTGTGATATGTCCCAAAAGTGACCCCTTTCATTTCGCACCGCCTTTCTTTTTCCCATTCAGTAATTTCCTTTCTCCTCTGGGGCTTGGTTTGTTTTGCAGCGTTGGGTTACTTCCATGTACCTACCGCATAAATACTGACCGATACATAACTTCCATCGGCCGGCATATTTCCAGAGCCGTCTCTGACATATATCCCGGGACCAGAAACGGTTAGAACCCATTTTCTTGCATTGCGATGATCGGTTGTAGTATATATGTTTTGCGCAAAAATCAGGTCTTTTTGTAGAGATTTGTAAATGCCGCTTGGTACAGAAGCACTCCAATTTACCCAACCGCTTTGGGTGGTCATATCTATAGCGTTTCCCCAAAACTCCACCATTCCGCTGGCCCATTTACGATAGAGCCAGCCGCCACTGGTGCCTTGGCTAACGATATAGTCCCCATAGCCCAAATCGGCCCGCAGCTCCGCCGGTGTCCGGTAATACACCAAACCGGCATTATCCAGCACTGCCACCTTTGGCGGCGTTTTGCCCAGGTCTGTGGTCGCCGTGGTTTGTAGCCATGTGCCGGTCAGATATTTGCCTGTTAGGTTTCCGCCCAGCGTTGTGGCACCGCTGACTTGCAGTCCCTTTTCAAAATGAGCGTCCCAGGCCACATCCAGCCGCTTTTCTCCGCTCTCGCTGGCGTACCGCCCAATGCCCACGGCTTTACCGTTCTCGCCCAAGTGAAAGGTCATCTCGGATGTGGGGATTCTCGTTCCCACTGATCCGCTCTCACCCAGCTTGTCCACCGCCTGAATCTCGATGGTATATACCACCGATACCGATAGGGTGACACCGGGCACCACGCCTGTGTAATCGTTTCCGGAAGATTCTGCCAAAAGCGTGATCCAACTTGACCAACCGCCGCCTTCTGCCGCATAGCGCAGACGCAAGGTGCATTTATTGTTTCCGGCCAAAGAGGAAAAGGACTTGGAGCACTCCACATAAAGCGCCGTGCCATCTTCGCTTATCGTCCCGTCAGAGGTAGCCCGTGCGCATACAAATCTTCCCGTGCTGCCGTTACGCACCACAGAGGGCGTATTGTACGCCAGCACCGTGACGGTTTTAGATGCAGTCGCGGAAAAGCCTCTGCTGTCCGTTGCCGTGCCGGTGATGGTCAGCACGCCCGGCGTTTGCAGCGCATCACTGGTGGCCGTTTTCCCGGAGTAAGCCTTGCCCTCTACAGCGGCGGAATATTGCTTTATGGTCGCGCCGAACTTGCCGCTGGCCGTGTGCGTGATTTTGGCCTGTGTTCTGCCCTGGATATACAGGGCGTTGAACGGCGCAGACAGAGCGCTGACAGGGGCCACGGCAATAGCTTCGCTGGGTCTGGTGGCCGCATTATTGGTGACGGAAAATGTCCTTTCTGCGGTGTCGTAGTAATAGGTGCTGCCGATCTTGGTGCGCAGCAGGAACACGACTTTTCGCGTTAAGGTCGTGTTGTTGCGCAGCACGGCCCGCTCCGCATTGGTAAGCTGGATGGTATAGCTGCCGCCGCTGGTGCTGACGGCTCGGTAAGCAATATCCGATGCCGAACCGGTCAGGGAAATGCACACATCCAGCGCAGAAACCGCCGAGCCTGCCGGATTGGCGTAGGCAATGGCCGGGTTGTCCACATCTGTAAAGTTGGGTGCGGATGTGATGGTCGCCGCCCGGGGTATGGCAGGCAGGGCAAAGCTCTCCGCCGAAGCGGTATAATCTCCGTTTCCGTAAAGCCAGCCGGAAAAGGCAGAAACAGTGAAGGTCTTGCTGCCGTCATTGCTGTGGGAAATATCCAGTGTGCCAGAGGCAAAGGTGTGATCCTTGTAATCCGTGATGTCGGAATATGTGCCACCGGAATACACAGTTTGACCGTTAATGACCACCGCGCCCATTTTTATGGCATTTGTGTAATACTGCTCCTCGGGGTGCAGGCCACAAGACCAGGAAATGGTAGTCTTGTTCCCGGCTATGTCTTGACTGCTGCTAATCTCCCACTTGACCCAAAAATAGGAGCCATATTTTGTGTTTGTTTTTACGGTTCCGCTTGTTGCCATTGTCAGCCTCCTATCCACTTGAATCCAAGGCCCTTATTTCGCCGCAGTTCGTAGCCGCCAAGATTCAGGTTTTGAACGATGATACCGCTGTCGATGTAGAAATCCTTTCCCGCGAAGTGGCTGATTTCCTTCCCGGTTTCATCGAAAAAGGAAATGCGCCCGGCTGTAAACTGGGCAAAGGCGTTATAATTGCCCGCCGTATCGGTCTGCCCGATCTTCACGCCGTAGATGGGATTCCCGGATTCATCCTCTGCCACCTTGCCGGTACGGATATAGCCCGCCGTCTCTGTGACCTTTTTCTGCACATCCGTGACCTTGCCATCTACGCCAAGGACTTGCTGCTCCACGGTCTTGATCTCGGTATACCGCTGCTCTATGGCCGTGCTGTTGGCGGTCAGGTCGGATTCGGTTTTTTGCTTGAACTCGTTGAAATTGGATTTTTCGGTGTAGGTCTCGGAAACCGTGGCCTTGAAGCTGTCCACATCCTGGGTCAGCTTTGTCACCGCCGTGCGGGTCTCGCTGACTATCGGCTCCGCGCTCTCTGTCATGGCCTTACTGATGCAGTATGCGCCGGTGTAGGCCGTTTGGCCGTTGGAATAGGTGATCTTCGTGCGCCCCCAGAGATACTTGCCGTCCGTGATGGTTGGGGCCGTAGGCTGCCAGGAGCCGCCGGAAAACTCCGTCTCGGAAGCGGAAAGATAATATTCCACTGTGGTGGCGGTGACGCTTACGCCCTGGGGGCCAGTTGCCCCTTTTTCACCTTGCGGGCCAGTTGGCCCGGTTGGGCCGGTGGCTCCTTTTTCACCTTGCGGGCCGGTGGCCCCCTTGTCACCTTGCGGCCCTTGCGGCCCGGTCTCCCCGGTTGCGCCTTTATCCCCTTTATCTCCCTTGTTGCCCTTATCGCCGTACACGGCCAGCAGCAGCACGGTGGTCTGGTTGGTGCCGTTGGTATAGGCAATAACTTCTTTCTGCCACAGATACTTGTTTGTAGCATCCAGGGCGGGCATGGTGGTTGAGGTGATATTGGCGGCGGCAGGGGCCGTCTGGGTGGCCGTCCGGGCGTAGTAATAGGTGATGGACTTGATGCCGTTGCCGGTGGGGCCTGTGCTGCCCTTTTCGCCCTGCGGCCCCTGGGGGCCTGTTGCCCCGGTGGCCCCGGTATCACCCTTGACACCCTGCTCACCCTGCGGCCCGGTGTCGCCGGTAGCACCCTTGTCTCCCTTATCGCCTTTGTCGCCCTTGATAAGCGACCAGGTATAATCCGCATAATTTGTGCTTTCCGTGGCCGTCAGCTTATTGTAGGCGATGCCGATATACTTCTTCCCGGTGGGATTATCGGACATCCCGGAGGTGGGCGAATCGGCGTATTTTATCCAGGTGAAATAGGTCTTACCGTCTGTGCCCTTAACGCCCTGGGGGCCTTGCGGGCCGGTCTCTCCTTTTTCTCCCTGGGGGCCGGTTGCCCCGGTATCACCCTTGTCACCTTGTGGGCCTTTGGGGCCAGTATCACCCTTGTCACCTTGTGGGCCTTTGGGGCCTGTGGCTCCGGGGCTGCCGTCCTTACCGGGGTTCCCTTGTACACCCTGTTCGCCCTTGATTTTTGCCCAGGTGTAGGAACTGACCGAAGTGCTGTCCGCTTCGGTGAAGTCGGTGTAAGTGCCGATATATGCGCCGGGGGTCTCACCCTCGTTGGCCGTAAAGGTCGCGCCGCCGTCATTGCTGTATTTCAAGTGCAAATACGGTGTTTTCCCATCTGCGCCGGGCTTGCCCGGTGTGCCGTTGGTACCATCCTTTACAGTCTGCGTATGCGCCCCATTTTTGTCAGTAATGGTGATAGTAGTGGTATCGCCGGACTTGGTAAGGCTCACCGTGGGGGACACGCCGTCCTTGCCGTTCGTTCCATCCTTGCCGGGATCGCCCTTTGCACCGGGGTCTCCTTTGGCTCCCGTGTCACCTTTTTCTCCCTGTGGGCCTTTCTCGCCTTGGGGGCCTTTCTCGCCTTGGGGGCCGGTTGCGCCAGTATCGCCTTTCACTCCCTGCGGCCCCTGCTCTCCGGGGTCGCCTTTCTCGCCGGGAATACCCTGCTCACCCTGGGGGCCAGTCGCGCCGGGGTCTCCCTTTTCGCCGGGAATGCCCTGTATGCCCTGCTCACCCTTTTCACCCAGCAAGCGTATAGGTGCGCCCCATGCACTAGCCGTAGCCGATGCCGCTACCTTTTGTGACATCCAAACAACGGCGGCGGTCAAATCCGTATGCCAGCCGTTCAGAGTACCGTTTCCTGTGGGCGTGGCCGGGGTAGCCGTGCCGTCATGGTAGGTGATCCACACAGACAAGCCGTTGGTTCCGTTGGTGCCGTCTTTTCCGTCCTTGCCGTCCGCCCCGGCAGGGCCAGCCGGGCCGGGGGTAAGTTCGATGTCCTCAATTTTCTTGTTTAGGTCAGTGCGGACTTGCCCGGCGCTTTCCTCGGCCTTCCGCACTGCATCGATCTGTGAGCCGGTGAATGTGCGCCGTGTCGCGCCCAGCGTGATCTGTGTGTTACCGGGGTCAAGAATATCCGGGGCCAGCTCCATCAACGGATATGACGCGCTGTAGCCGTGGGGCGTACTGACCAGGGCGGTCATTCTGCCCACCCGGAAATGCTGGATGCCCTCTTGCCAGCCCAAATCCACCGCCTTGCAGGTGATGGTCTCCGGCATGGACAGGCCATTGTCAGCCAAGGCCGCCTTTGCTTTCGTCCGAAGGTTGGTGTCAACGGTCACATCGCCCCATTTGATATGCCGGGTAATGCGCCCATATGTAGCCACGCCGGACTTGCTGTAGATGATTTTCCCGGACTTCACCAGGTCATCCGTCAAGTCACCGTCCGGCAGATTTCCGATGGTCAGGCCGTCCTTGCCCTCCGGCAGAATGGCAGTGTAGATGTCCGCGCCGTCCGTTTCACTGGACAGGTCAAGAAGATTTTCGGCAAATTTCATCGTCTGCGTATTTGTCAGCGGAAGCGCGGCGTAGTAGTCCAAATAATTGCCGTCATTCTCGTATCGGATCAGCAGATTCCCGCCCAGGGAGGACTTGAACAGCTTATCGGAAATAGTAGTCATCGCCGTGGCATACTCCTCAGAGCTGCGGGTGATGTAATTGTTTGGGTCGGACACAGTAACCACGCCGGGCTTGATTTGCTGTTCCGCGGTCACCTGCGCATTGTGCTGTGACAGAATCCAACGGAAGAAAAACTCCACCACATTCCCGCTTGCGGCGGCGGCCTTATAGGCAGCGTCATCCTTGAAATCCCCCGGAAAGTTGAACGGTGGAATGATGCTGTCATTCAGCACCGCCATAATGCCCTCTGTTTCGATTTTGTGCGCCCCGTAGAAGTCTTTTGTGTCTCCGGTGATTCTTCCCCTATATATGGGGAAAGTGCCGTCCAGCAGCTCCACAAGGCCGCTCATGCGGCGCAGATTGCTTAAATAGGGATGTTCTGCGTCCACCGTAAAGGACATTTCCCCGGCCTTGCTGACCGCCAGCTTCACAGAGGGGTCACGGATGATTAGTTTTTCATCCGCAAGGCGCGGGTCATACAGGATATAGTTTTTATATTTGAGTTGGTACATTACAGGCTCGCCTCCTGGTATGTAACTGTGATACTGCCGGTGCCGCTTGCAACTTTGGCTTTCAGAATGTTGTTTCCAGCCGCAAGACGGATAGCGGGCAAAATATGATCTCCCGCGCTGATGTTGATTGTGCTGCTGCCCCAAAGCAAGGTGGTGTCCTGGGCCACCGTGATGGCGGGAATCACCGGACGGCTTTCATTCGGAAGCGAAAGCTGTTTATAGGCCGTGCCCAGGTCAGAGCGGGAAACCGTGGTTTTTGCGTTCTTGTATTTCCACGGGTCGCAGTTGACTGTGACCGGGATGGTCTGCATCATTTTGACAAGCTCCACTTGCCCAACAGAACACCGCCCACTGTAATAATGGGTGGTGTCTTCGGGGAAGGTCACTTTCACGCGCTTTCCGTGGACTTTGTTGCAGAAGTCAGAAATCGTGGCGGGCCATTTCTTGCCGCTCACCGTGTCCACGCCAGTCAGCTTCAGCGTAATGGTGCGGTTCTTGTAGGTCACTTCGCCGGTCAGCACCTCGGACGCATCCAGCAGGCCGTCCCGGCCCGGAACATCGATCATGTTCGTGCGGACTTCCGGAAGAGAAATGGACTTACTTGCAAGCAGCAGGCCATATTCTGCGTAGGTGTCTTTTCCGTCAAAAAATACTTTTCCCATCATACGGCCCTCGCCCTCCTTGCATTGATTTTGGCCAGTTCTTCATCCATGCCTGGGGCAAGCAAACCGACAACCTGGCCGCTGTCCATGATGACTTTCATATTTGCCAACATAGGCAAATACTGTTCCAGCAGCATTACAATTCTGCCGGAATCGCCGCCCCCGCTTGTGCTTGCCGCTCCGTAAGAACCACTTGTATAGTGCCTGCTGATGTTTGCATCTGCCGTAATGGTGCCAGCGTCAAAGCTCATATTGCCCTCAATGTCCTTTTTTACGGACTTGAATTGATCGTCAAAGCCTTCGCCCAAACCTTCAGCCATAAAGCCGCCGATACCGGCAAAGACCTTTGACGGGGAGTGGATGCCAAGCAGTCCCTTAACACTACTCACAATACCGCCAACAAATCCGCTGATTTTGTCTTTGATCCATGTAATCATTGATTTGATGCCGTCCCAAAGACCGCGAACAATATTAGACCCAATATCTTTGAATTTGTTCGGAATACTTGTAAACCAGCTAATAACGGACTGGATCGCATTGGGGATCTTTTCCGTGAAAAATGCACTGATTGCGTTAACAGCGGATGAAATCGTATCCTTAATTTTGCCCCATGCAGAAATGATAGCGTTTCGGAAGTCCTCGTTTGTGTTCCAAAGTGCAACAATGGCGGTGACAAGTGCAGCAACCGCCGTTATAACAATTCCGATGGGGTTTGCATTCATCACAAGGTTTAGGGCTGCTTGTGCGATAGTGGCTCCCTCGTTTGCGGCCTGGTATGCTTGTATAGCCTTGACCACACCGGAAATCATGGAAGCAACATTCCACGCCACAAATCCGGCGCCGATTCCGGCGACAACCGAAATGATGGTATCGCCGTTGTCCAGAATAGTTGTTACAAAATCAGTGATTTTTTGGGAAAATTTATCCCAATCCACATTATTCATCCACTCCTGAAATGCTTCCGTAATGTCCTGAATAACGGGAATGAGGCTTTCCAAAAATGGAGTTCCAACATTTGCCTGAAACTGCCGCCACGCTTCGCTCAGATTGCCGGTGACATTTTCCCAGCCGTCAGCTTCGCGGGCAGCTTGCCCCATTGCGCCGGACAGTTTTTGCGAATCCTCCACCATTTTCAAAAGCGTTTGCTGTTTCTGAATTTCGGACAAATCGTTATATTTCTGCCCGAATAGTTCCATAGCAGCCGCATTTCTTGTGGTTTCCGTGGCGGACAAGCCTAACGCTGCGTCGTTCTCAAAATTTCCTTTAAGAAAAGATTGCAGCGTTTCTGTCGCTTGCTCCACGCTGGTGTCATAATATGCTGCACTATCTGCCGCCGCCTGCAATGCGCGTTCCATCAGGCTCATGCTCTCCGTTGCATCTCCGCCAGAAGAACGGGCAAAAGCGTAAATCTTGCTTCCGAGTGTGTTTAATCGTGTCTGCAAAATGCCAGAACTGTCGGCCACTCGCCCGATCGCTTCGGATGCAGCGTCTCCCAAATCCCCAAAAGTCTGTTTAAAAGCAGATTCCTCCGCTTTTACATCGGCTGCGGATTCGATAAACGCGCCGGAC
>ERZ779892.1983-NODE-1983-length-16993-cov-48.045401_pt1 | contig 16993 bp, 21 predicted proteins | sample MGYA00511552_ERZ779892 | MGnify/ENA primary metagenome ERZ779892 (study PRJEB29588, sample SAMEA2154561) | human gut metagenome | biome: human gut; feature: human-associated habitat; material: faeces | place: Denmark | collected 2008/2010 ... | reverse complement strand
TACGGCATCTCCATGGAGAATATGCTCGAAGCGGCTTCGTAAGGAAAAAGACGGTCTGCGGACCGTCTTTTTCCTTTGCACGCGCAACCTTTTATGATAGGATAAAAGAAAAAGGCGGTGCGGCTATGGGCATGTCTCTGACCGGCATTCATGTTTTCGGAACGGCGGCTCCGGAGGATGCGGAGCTTCCCTTTCGCTCATTTTCTGCGGGGTGGCTCACCTGTGTGAACGACTTTTCCGAGACGGACCCGGAACGGACGTACGAGGCCGTGCGGCGCATTTCCCGCGCAACGGATGCGCCGGTCCTGTATTTCAACGTATTTGACAGCGAGGCGATATGGTTCGTGTTTTTCCGCGGCGGGAAGGTCGCGGCAAAGTACTCGGACGATGAATTTTCCGCGAACAAAGGACTGTACGGCATTCCGGCGCTCGTCGGGTACGAAAGCGGGGGAAAACGGCGCCTCTCCGATAGCCTCAGCTGCGCGGATACGGAACGCAAGATCGCGCTGCTGGAGGAGTATTTTGGCGTCTGTCTTACGTTCGTTCCGGAAATGCTGGATGAGCCGGAGGCACTCTGCCGCGAGCGGAGCGAGCGCCTGTACCGCGCGTACCGCGAAGAGGAAAAGCTTCTGACCGGCAAAAGCGCCCCGATGGCGCTGCGGCTTGCGGCCGAGTATCCGGGAAAACTGTTTTTCTATAGATTTCAGGACGAGCGTATCACGGTCAAACCGCACTTCTTTCTGCACGGCTACGCCGGTGATCCGGACGAGGACGAGCGGCATCGCATTCTGACGCCGGTGCATTTTGCGCACGGCGCGCTGGAACCTTCCGACTGGGAGACCTTTGCGCAGGGACGCATACCGCGCTGTCCCGATACGCGGTTCGTCCTGCAATGCGGAACGCCGGTTCGAGTGACCTTTTCCGGGGAATGTCCGCCGGAGTACCGCGGAAGGACTATGGCACTCCCGGCGGGGGCGTATCCGGAGGCGTTTCTCCCGACGGGTGAGCTGCTCATCCTCGGGGAGCACCGGATCTATGTGGTGGAGCCGGCGACGCTGAAGATCGTTGCGAAGCTGCCGCACAAAGGCGATGTGGCCGGTGTCGTGGGGAATTATATTCTCACAACGGCCGGCAGCAGCTTTTACTGCTACGGATACGATCCAAAATCAAAGATCTATATCTACGAACTGATACGTCGGTAACTGCACGGCGTAAAAAAGGTCCGCACCGTTTCGGTGCGGGCCTTGCATCATTGTATGCGTTTTGCTGTGCGGAGCGACGCCATTTTGTTTTTCCGGTAGCCGTCCATGAGAAAACCCTCCATCGGAAAGCCTTTGAAGAGCCACGCCGCCGGCCGGTTTTTTCTCGTATAGCACGGACCGGCGTGCCTTCCCGGAAGAAGATCCCGCGCCCGGCTCGGGACCGCCGCGGCGAAAGACACGGAATTTCCGGCGGAGAAACTGCGCAGAGTGGAATACCGGCGAAAAACAGGCGTGGAGATTCGACGGGACACTGCATATTTTGATAAGATATTATGTAAATCATCGCAACCGCTTGTCGAAATCATCGGGAAGACGGCGAACAAATATTAAGACAGTTTCGACAAGTTTTTCCTGCGACGCACCGCTGTTTTGTGCTAAATTAGTCAAGCAATGTAGCCAAGCATAAAAAAACATCAGCAAACTGCTTGCAGTTCATAATTATGGAGGCAATATTATGGAAGCCAAGATACGCGTGCTGATCGCCGACCCGAACGAGGATTTTCAGCTGTTGATGAAGAGCCTGCTTTCACAGGAGGGGGATATGGAAGCGGCGGGGACATCCTCCGACGGTTCGGATGCGCTTGCCAAGATCGAAGCGCTGCACCCGGACGTTGTGCTGCTGGAGCTGGTGCAGCCGCGGCTGGACGGACTGGGCGTGCTGCGCAAGCTCGCCGAGAAGGACTCCGCGCCGCCGGTGGTCGTACTTACCGGGTTTGTCAACGCACATGTCGTTGCCGAGTGCGCGGAGCTCGGCGCGGCATACTTCCTCTCCAAGCCGTGCGACACGCCGGAGCTGATACAGCGTCTGCGGCAGTGCGCACAGGCGGGCAAAAAGCCGCTGTCCGTCACCGGAGCAAGAAGTTCCGCGGCGATTGTGCCGGAGGCGAAGGCGGACAACGCCTCGCTCGAGAGCGTCGTTACCGATGTCATCCACGAGATCGGCGTGCCCGCGCACATCAAGGGCTACCAGTACCTGCGCGAGGCCATTTTGCTGACCATCGATGACATGGATATCATCAACTCCGTGACCAAGGTGCTCTATCCCGAGGTCGCGCGCAAGTTCAACACGACGCCCTCGCGCGTCGAGCGCGCCATCCGGCACGCGATCGAGGTTGCATGGGACCGCGGAGATATCGAGACGCTGCAGAAGTTTTTCGGCTACACGGTCTCGAACATCAAGGGCAAGCCGACGAATTCGGAGTTCATCGCCATGATCGCCGACTGCCTGAGCCTGCGGCAGAAGCAGATGGCAGCGACGCGGTAAGCCTGTCATATCAACGATTTATTGGCCATTGTTAAAAGCGTGCCATAGCGATGAAGAAACGCTTCATAGGTTTGTTGAAGGCTTGAAAAACCTATAAACTTTTTTCTTCAAGCCTATAAACACTCGCAGTTTATTGGGTGCAAAATCCTGATGAATTGGGAGTGTTTTTTTATGATGAACACAGCCTTCGATTGGCAGATAGACGAGTTCATGATCTACTGTCGAAGCCGTCAGCTCAGAGAGAAGACGATGAATTCCTACGAACAGGCGCTCCGTCTTTTCGAGCGCTGGTGCAAAGAGCAGCTCGCCATCAAGGATGTGGACAAGGTGACGGAAGCCGTCATCCGACGATACATCAACGACCTTCAGGAGCGCGGAAAATATTCCTTTTACAGCAACGACAAGCGCAAAGAGACGAATCATCCTGACAGAAGGCGTGACTTCCGAAAGCCGATCAGCGTCACGACAGTCAACAACTACATCCGCAATATCAGGGTGTTCTTCAACTGGCTCGATATTGAAGGAGTTATCAGAAAAAATCCCATGAAAAAGGTCAGGCAGCTCAAAACCAACAGAACAGCGAAAGAATATCTCTCTGACGAGGACTTCAAGAAGCTCATCGGCTGTCTCGACAAGTCCTATTTTTCAGAGCATCGGGATTATGCGATGATCATGCTGATGATCGACAGCGGAATGCGTCTCGGAGAATGCTCCTGTCTGCTGATGGAGGATGTGAACCTCACCAAGCGGCAAGTCTTCCTGAAGGCGGAGATTACCAAAGGACGCAAGGATCGCATGGTTTACTTCTCAGCGAAGACAGAACAGGTGCTTCGACGATGGGTGCAATTCAAGGATCGTTATGTTCAGACGGATTACTTCTTCCCCTCTCGCAGCTCGACAGGCGCACACATTCAGGTGAGCAACTTCGAGACGAACTTCAAGCGCTATCTGCGGCGAAGCGGGATAGATGAAAACATCTCTCCGCATTGTCTGCGGAACAACTTTGCAAAGCGCTGCCTGATGAACGGCATGGACATATACACCCTCAGCCGCATTCTCGGTCATTCGAGCGTCACAGTCACAGAACAGGCGTATCTGGATCTCACGGATGAAGACATCGGCAAGCGTTATCAGCATTACAGCCCTGTGAGCTCAATGAGATAATACAGAAAAGGACACGAAAAAGCAGTAAGAATCACGCAAGATTCTTACTGCTTTTTTTGAGTTTTTAACAACTTTTATTTGACTCTATTCGACATGATTGAAAGTGCACTTTCAATTAATCAAGCCGTATAAGCTGATTTGCGTATTCGCACAGCATATTTGCGCGTTCTACTTTAAAATCGCTATACTCCATCTCGAATGTCGTTGGCGGGCAGATTGCGGCACTTAAAACATCTGCAATGGCATCTGGATTTAATAATGATACGTATTCACTTGGCGCTTTATCTTTAATCTTCTGATTATCTGCGTTGTTCAAGAAGCAGAAGTTTGATAACGAAAAAATCTCACGTCTATTCAATCCTGCACGTTGCAAATACTTATCAGGAAAAATATGATGGAACTCCTTAGCACTAGCCAATTTTAATGTTTTTGAAAGATCTACATTGTTTCCAGAAATAAATGACTTTGGTTGGTTTGAAGCCAGTATGACGATGTAAGTCTTTGTATTTACGCTCGTTGTATTAAAAATATTGTTGATGAAGAAATCGGGAGTAACTTCACATTTGAAACTGCAGATGCTCGTGTTTTCGTCTTCTCTGAGACGCTCCATTGCGGCAAGATCTGCTTGGTGAGCACTATTAACGCCACTCGAATAACGTCTTGAAAAACAACTGCGCCAGAACCATAAGATCAGTTGTTTTCTTTGCTTGTCGGTATACAATTGCCCGCTTGCTTTGGTTGATCCGAAGAATTTCACAAGAGATACGAGCATTGCGGGATATGGCACAAAAGCTAGAGAATAAATTTTGAGTTCTTGTTGGAGAAAATCAATTGCAGATTTCAAACCATTTTTGATTGCTTCATAATTATCTCGAACTTGTTCGCCTGTCAGATTCATTAAGTCTCCAGGCGATGTGCTTCCAAGAATAAATCCAGTGAAGCACTTCATTAACAAGTCTTGGTCTTCTGAAATGCCATCAAAACCGCATACAGAAAGTTCATCGGAAAGCTCATCAAGTTTGTCCTGCAAATCAAAGTCAGTGCTCCAACTCCATGCGGTCAGAAGCTGGAAAGAGTTCAGAGGAATACCAGCTCTATTGATCCTCTCAAATACGATTGCAACAATACTCTTGTCATCAGTTTCCAACGTCTGAAAAGGGATGGACAGTTCTTTGAAGGTCTCCTGAAGTTTATCTATCTCTTCTTTCGTTTTGTCATCGAGATTTTCTGTAGCTTTTCTGTACAGGACAGAATCAAACAACGTATTAATTGGAAAATGAATAGAATAATTAACTTCACTCGGCTGCAATGCGATAAACTGATTATCCTGAGGGGTGTTTTCACTGCCAATCACATAATAAATATCTTGCCAACTCGGATCATCAGCAGCTTCGAGTTCCGTTTGAAATACAGAAAAGATGGATGTAAGGCGCTGTTGCCCATCGAGGACATAATGGATAGGATATTCCTTTTTGGGTTCAGGGAGGACAAAATGCCCCAAATCGCGCTCATTTGTCAGCTTTTCGCGAGTCGTCCAAAGTAACACAGAACCAATAGGATAGCCCTTATACAAGCTGTCAATGAAAAATGCAACTGCATCGGAATCCCATACATAGCCTCGTTGGAACGAAGGAATTCTAATTTCACCGCTACTTATTCTTTCTATTATTTTTCTTATAGATAATCCTTCCATCTATAACACCTGCCTTAATTCAATTCTATCATTTTTCATATATTATTGCAATTCTGTTGATAAAATCCTTAAAACCTGTTATCACGAATTCAGGCCCGACAATCTTGACTTTCTTCCCGAAGCCGCAAAGCCAGGAGAAGAACTGGTCAGAGATTTCCACTTCTGGATCGACGGTGAAGTGGGATTCATCCGCTTTGTTGTAGTGCAGCCCCTTCGTGCCGAAGCGGTCAATCACCGTGTCGAGCAGCGGATTGATGAAGCGCAGCGTCACACGGACACGCTTGCCGCCGAACATTCCGAAAACACGCTGCGTGTAATTCTCGAAGTCTTGAGCAATGAGTCTGAATTCATCCTCTGCGTCTCGCGGCTCTCCTATCGCTCGGACAGATTTCATGCGGTCCACACGGTAGGTGCGCATTTCCTGAGATTTATCATCAAATGCGAGCAGATAATAGTTGCCCTCATTGATGAGCAGCCGAAATGGGCTGACTTTGTATCGTTCGCCTTTTCTGCGGTCAATGGTCTGCGTCACATCGTCGATGCTGCGCTTCTGATAGTTGAAGGTGATTTTCTCTGGCGTGTGCGGATCGGCAGCCGTGCCGCGCCGCATGGCATAATTGATGGTGCCGACATTCTTCAGCATTGTTTTGCTGTCTGTCTTTACGCGGTCCACAACAAAGGCATCATGCTTGATGTCTTCCGCGTCCCATTGGCTGACAAGCCCGCCGACGATTTCCATGAGCTCATCCGCTTTGTCTTCGTTAATGAAGCGGGCGTTATAAACGCACTCAGCCAAAAGGCGGACATCATCGGGCTCGATATTATAAGGACGGCGGCAGAGATAATATCCGCTGCGGTTGTTTTCGTTTACAATGTATCGTTCGCCTTCATCCTCCATGGCTTCTTCTGCCCCTTCGATGCTGCAATCATTATCCAGCATGTAAAGCACTTTGTTGATCTCCGCAATGCCTCTGTACACAAGGCGCCGCTCAGCAGAAATCCCGCGATCCTCATTCAAATAGGTCAAAATATCCTGCATCTGCGCGGGATGGCGCTCATCTGTGTATTTCAGAAAGTATTGCAGCAGGATATAAGCGGTGAGCTTCTGGTTTTCTTTCTTGCCTCTTGGATCTTTCTCTTCAGAAGTCTTCGCCATCGTCTTCACTCTCCTGTCCCTCGTCTTCGCGTTCCATCTCATCCATGAAAGATAATGCTTATTCAAAGCATTGATTTTGAGTATAGTATCTTTGTTAAGCTTCTTATTATCGCTATGCTATCAATAAAACGGCTGTTTTGACATCTCTGAATAAACAACAGGACACGTAAGTTCATACTTCTCAATAATACTGTGAACAACTTCTTCAAACCAGCTTGGTGCATAAGGGGAAATATAAACGCAATCGACCAATCTTTTAATATTAATCGGAATATATAATCCGTTTGACGTTGTCTTATGATCTAGAATAATAGCTCGAACTTCCCATTCGTGCTCGAAAGACTTCCTCTTATACCAATATGCTCCGTTTATTGATGAAAACCATTTATTATAGTCAACATATCTAACTTTTCCTATGGTGATATATGGGGCGCGGTCTAGTGCTTCATATAAATGACCTGCCGTTGTCTGTATCGCCACGGCATTCTTTATATTAACTGAGTACAGTTTCCACATGGCCTCTGACTATTTTATCAATTTCATGACTTTCCAGTTTTGAATGTGAACTTTCAATTTCTATTTCAAAGTGATATAATGGAAAAACACTAAAAAAGAGGAGGCTAAAGAATGTTAGACAAGCGTTTTTTGCGAATCGTTCCTTTGCCAGCCGATTTGACAAATGAAGAAATCTTTCAGGCAATGAAGGATACCCAAGATTTTTTCTCAACTATTCATGAGAAAACAGGGATAAACCTCAGCACCATTATTCAAGCGAATAACTTTAGTGGCGTAGTTTCCAATGTTTTTACAAAAATGCTAAGTGATTGCAGCAGTTACCATTCATTTAGTGATCAGCGTTATCCCGATTTGATGCACGAAGTCTTCGATATTGGTCTTGAAGTGAAAGCTTCAAATAAACCGATGAAGGGTGGAGAGGGGCATAATGGTCATAGCGGATGGCATATTGTTGTTTGTTATGAAGTATTAGAAAATGGGGACATAGATTTTTCGCAAGTTGAGATAGCAGATCTTATAGGCTATGAGTACGGCGATAGTTCAGATTGGAAATACCAAGGAAGTAGTCGAAACGCAAACGAATCTCAGCGAACAGAGACATATATCACGACCAGCATAGGAACAGCAAAACTAAGAGATGGATCTGTTTATCTCAACCCCAATTACGTGGCTCTTTCTCCGCATATACTGTCTTTCAGGAGGAGACTTGAAGAAACGCTTCCCATACCCGAACATTCAATCTTTTTTAGAGAAAGCTAATTTGATCAGCATATAAATCTGCAAGTTTTGGAATTGCTTCTTTGGCTAAATCAAAAAACATTTTGTCTTTCTCTACTCCAATACTTTCATAACCCCAGAATGTAGCTGCTGCTAGTGTCGATCCACTTCCTGCGAAAGGATCTAACACTATTCCAGTACCAAATGGAAGGGATGCATAAACTATTTTTCTCATAAATGTTTGAGGTTTTATGCTTGGATGAGGTGCAATTCTTCTCTCATTCTGGGGAGTTTTTTCGCTTTGAATCAGGTCTGAAAACGGTAGTTCAGTTTTCTCCCGTCTTAATGCACCAGCATGCCATATTTTGAGATTCTCTGCTACGGTTCTCTCGCTAAGCGGTTTTCTATACAATCCCCATGGTTCCCATACCCCTTTGGGTATAACTGACATATCTGAAAACTCAGCTTCGGCACCTTTCGGCCGATCACCACCTCGAAGTGTTGATACTGTCCTGATTATCTCACCTCGCCGTTCAAAACCAGCGTCTCGCATAGCTCTGCTCAAAATGTCTGATAAAAGAGGCGTTGATGCTATAAAAACATGCCCGCCAGGTACTAAGATTCGAATTGCTAACTTCGCCCACTCATAGAAAAAGGAATAAACATTTTCTCTCTCTTTCGGATCGTCATTGATAACAGAGAATCGAGGTAATGCTTGACGGACATGTCCATCAAAGGATGGCGGAATTCTCCAAATACCGCCTTTCCCATTGCGTTGTTTTTCTATCTCGCCTTCTGTATATTCTTTTACACCGTATGGTGGGTCTGTCACAATGGATGTAATACTATTTTCCTCTTGCGCCCTCATCCATACGAAACAATCTTCGTTGAAAATATGATATGCCATAATTATTCCTCCAAAAATGATACAATATCAGAAACATCACAATGGAGCTTCATGCATATGCGTTCTATGACATCCATAGAGACATTTTCACCTTTGTTCATTTTCATTACCGTTGATTTTGATATACCTGTTAGTTCCATTAATTGTTTTTTGCTCATTTCCTGATCAATTAGCAATTTCCACAATGGTTTATATGAAAATGGCATGTTTATCACTCCTATCATATGGCCGTATGGCTGCAAGTATTTTAAAGTATAGCCAAAAAGAACTGCGAAGTCAATACTTATAAACTGCATTTTCAATCTTTTATATCAACTCCGCGTGTCCTTCAATCGCCTTCTCGATCCGCTGGGGTTCGATGCCGATATAGCGCTGCGTGACGGCTGCGCTGCTGTGCTGCAGCAAACGCTGGACAAGGGCGATGTCGAAACCGTTGTTTTTGTAGATCTCCGTGGCGTACCATTTGCGGAAGCTGTGAGTGCTGATGCCCTCATAGCCGAGGTAGTCACAGACGCGGGCAAGGATCTTCTGCACTTCCCTCGTCGTGATGGGGAATATCAAATCACTGTGTCCGATGCCGTTGCGCAGACAGTAATTCTCGATGTACTGCTGAATCACGAGCGGGACCGTGAAATCGCGCCGCTTTCCCGTCTTCTGCTCGATGATGGACAGGCGGAAGCGTCCGCCGTCGTTCACAATGTCACAGGGACGCAGACGCACAATGTCGCTGATGCGCAAGCCGAGGTTCCCTTCGAGCACGAGCGCAGTGGCGACATGCTCATTGGGACGGCAGCCGCAAAAGCCCTCGCGCATGGTCGTGATGATTTCTTTATACTGCTCAGTCGTGAGAGCGGCTGTTTTCTTGTTCATTTTAGCCTCCAAGTTCGTATTCCGTGGCGGAAAAGTTCGCGTTTTGAGCGGTTGTCATGCTTTTCCGCCTGTTCCCTTACTTTTGGTGTTCGTATTTTTTGAATTATACGAATTATGCTTCATTGACTTGCGGAAGCGGTGATTCATACGGTCCAACAGCAGAAAGAAGGAGCTGAACGCCAAGCCGAAAGCCCTTGATGAAGGCGTCCTGCTCGCTGATGCTGCACAACTCGCCGTGAAGGAGCACATAATTTTCATACGCTTCCCTTGCTTCTGGCGAGAGAGTGCCGTAAAACTTTTTCTGCTCTTCCATGATGGATTGCATTACTTTGTAATACTGACTGTCTGTGCGGAACTCTCGCTCATCGGGATGGATATTTCCGCCCCACAGAGCCTCCAAAACATTCACCATGATTTCTCCTTTCTACGCAGCCAGCACAAGCTGCTCGTCGCAGTCGAGGCAAGCGACATTCACATCACGTGTGGCGCGGATGCTCATTCCGCAGCAAGGGCAAACATACTTGCGTGTGCTGGACTTGCGTGGAGCCATTGTGTCAAAATCCGCTCCGCTGTGAGTGCCAGTTCCTGTGATCTGGAAACCGCTGAACTCGTTCCGATTGAGAAGAATGTCGGTCAAGTCGTATTTCAGAATCACTTCCAGAAGCTGGCCGCTGGGTTTGGTGATCGTCCAGCCGTACTTGTCATGGTGATCGACAAGCAGACCGTGGGCTTCGGCTGCCGCCTTGAACTTGCGGTTGTGGTAGGTGTTGCCTCGGCTGCAATCCTGAATGCCGTGAATGTAGTTCCAGTAGTGAACCATTTCATGCAGAAGGGTGGCGGCAACCTCTTCAATGGGTCTGGACAGCGTTCCCGCTCCGATGTTGATTTCATGGGTGCCACCCAGCGTGGAAACCCAGGTGTCCTCCCGCAGAGAGAAATGGCCATAGGCTTTTGGCGTGGACTGGATGGTGATGGTGGGTCTTGAAAGTTCACTTTCAAAGAACTCTGCATTCAGAAGGTCGAAAACCTTGTTGAGATACCCTGCGACACGATTGTAACTGGTGAGCTGCTTCATGGTGTTTTCCTCCTTGATTTTGGAGGGGCAGAGGCTTATAATAAGCATACCCCTGAATGACTTTCGACGGTTTTTCTTGGGCTGCCCTTGTCGGAGTTGCCGCTCTGACAAGGGCTTTTTTATTAGGCGATGGAGAAGCGACGGCTGGCGGTCTGCTTGATGAAGTCCTTGTAGACCTCAGGCATCACCTTTTTGAATGCGGTGCTGTCGAATCTCTGGCTCAGAACAGGTGTCCAGCGAACGATGTACTGTCCAGCCTCCATCTCTTCGGTGTTGCGGTTCAGCATCTCGGTTTTGATTTCATCCCGAAGGGCTTCGGCTTCTGCCTTGGCTTCTTCAATCAGGGCTTCCAGTTCCTTCAGGGCTTCGATCTTAGAGGTGATTTCGATAGTAGACATTGTGTTGTTCTCCTTTGTGATTTGAATTTGTTGCCGTCTTTCCGTGCTGTCACCACGCCTTTGTGTTTGTTCTAGGACTTACAACAGGTGGTGTTGAAATTGGGCTGTCCTGTTCTTCATGTCTACATTATACACAAAGTTAAGTGCATAATCAAGACGGGATTATGCACAAAGTTCGGTGAATATTTTTGCGCAGTTTTATACACTTGGCTTAGTGCATATTGTGTGCTATAATACGGACAGTAGAGAAGGAGGTTTTTACAATGCCCATCGTCTATACCAAGCTATTCGACCTTCTGAAGGAGAAGGGCTACACAACCTATAAGATTCGACAAGAGAAGCTAATCGGACAGGGAACTCTCACTGCCATCAAGAACGGAACTGGTGGACTGGATGCAAAGACAATCGCACGACTGTGTGAGGTCTTAGAATGCCAGCCTGGGGATCTTATGGAGTATGTTAGCGAAGAGAAGCCAGGAGAATGAAAAATGGAGGGATAGCCTTTCTCGTCTGTATCTCCTGGTTCCTCTTTCCCTATGTGGACTTCCGCAATACTGGACTATCTGATCTCTGCGTTTCCGTAATGGGGGGCTGTATTATGGGAAAATCCAAAATTGAATGTGCGTTTTTCAAAAAGGCGTGGGCAACACTCCCACGAAAAGCGGTTTTCATTTTGGGCGACGAGGCTTGCGACTGTGATCGGCAGGAGGATCAAGACAATTCAGAAATAACGCCCATCGGCTTTTTCCCGAAGCCATTGGGCAGTGCGTTTCTTCTTTGCCTCAAAGCGTTCCAAATCACGCTTGCGTTTTCCAGTCAAATCGATGTTCTTATAACTGCCCTTCACCGCATTGGAAAACTGCTCGTTTTGGATGTACACCTCAATGCCCTGGGGATTCACATACTCTGCCATCACCCGATCAACAACTCCATAATAACTGTAATGGAAGTTTCCATCTGCTTTTTTCACAAAATAAGACATCTTCTTTACTCCTTTGATACATCTTTTTGCTTCTCTTCATTCAGAAGCCTCTTCAGCACTTCTCTGGCTTCTATGGAGTGTACATCCCATGAGCGCCAATTTCCGGCCTTTGGTATCTGCGTATTCAGAATAGGGCAGTGTTCCCGAATCAATTCGCCCTCTTTTTCTCCAATCTCTTCGATTATGTCATCCCGACGCTTGCACTTTGCGTAATAAAGCACATCGAAGCCAACGGTGTGTCCCTTCCGCTGTGCTTCAGCCAGAATGCGGTACTTCCGCTCAGAACAGGTCTTGATCCCGACATAGTGTTGTGCCACACGCTATAACATATTTTTGCTTTTCCCGATGTACACGATTTTGTCATCCAGTTTGATACAATAGATGCCTGGATGTTCGTATTTTGGTGCAAGTCCTTTTCTGCGAAGCATTTTACAAACATTTTCTTCGTAACGATTTGCCATTCCGTCCCTCCCTTCTTCTTTTTCTAATAATATTATAACAAAATTTTTTATGAAAATCCAATAACAGGAGTATTCGTGGCGGATTATGAACTTTTCCGTGTTTCGGGACTGACGGCAATAAACGAAAAAAACGGCAAGCCGATCAAAGTCCCGTCAACGGGTTCTCTGAATCGGCTTGCCGCTTCTCTTATAATTTGATTTTGATTTCTTTGTCCCAGTCCTTCAAAAGGTCATCCACCGCCGCATCCAAGGCTGTTTTCATGGACTTTTCCATTATGCTGAAAATCTCTTTTTCCAAAATGGACTGCTTCTTCTTTTTCTTCTTTTCTTCATCCTTCTGGCTCATGATTTCATTTTCACCTCGCTCTTGATAGTCACATTGTATGGCTCGGCTGCTTCCTTGGCGGCTTTCTTTGCTTCCTCTTCTGCTTCCATGGCATCCATCCGCTCTGCATCCCGTAAATTCATTTGATAGTGAATCTCACTGAAGCGGTATTGTATTTCATCTTCTGGCGTGATTTCTCGCCCTTGATTGAACTGCGATCTGAGCATCAGTTCAGTTTTCCTTGCTAATTTTACTCTTTCAACATTGGTCATTGTATGACCCTCCTTTCTCAAATCTCAATATATTGAAACCATCAAGCCCATAAACAGGGACTTTGATAGGGTAGTAGCCGTATTTTTGGTGAAAACACTTGCGTGCGGCTATGTAGTTGGACAGACTGATTTCTCCGATTGCCTCTTGGAGTTCTTCTTTTTGAATCAAACCAATTTGGTAATCGTTCAGTAGTTCCAACTCCTTCTGTTTGCCGTCTTCCTTACTCTGGCTGTAACAATCAAAAAATTTCTGGATTGCTTCATCGGACATGGGGATGTAGCAATTATGCTCTAAATCCGCACGACACCAAATTTTTTCAAGGATTTCCCCGTGGGTGCCGCTCTCTCCGATTTTCTTTCCAAACATGGACGCTACACGAAGTCGGGTGTACTCATAGACCGTCCCCTCTGTGTGGTGGTATTCCTTGATTTCGCCTTTTTCCTGAATAATCCGTGCGATATTTTTCGCTGTTTGCACATTGTCCCGCTCAATTACATCAACAATTTCTTTTTCATAAATCTGATCCCGCTGTTCTTTACTGCGTTTTGACAGTGGCTTTTGGTAATCACCCAATTTGCGGATGATGTGATATTTTGTTGAACGTCCCTCGTAAACGACCTCGTATTCATAGTACAGGCAGAAATTTTCAAGCAGTTCATCCCGCCTGTGATCCCAGGTGCTTTTGCTGATCCCCATGAATTTCTGCATCTGCTGGGTAGTGTAGATTTTCCCTTCTTCCAATTCCATACCATTTCACCTCACTCTCTACACTATTACTGCAAAAACAGGGGGATTGTTTTTCCTTTCTTGTCCGAAAAGTTTGGGAGAAAAGTATGCAAAATTTTTTGATGTTCTATTATAAAAGAGAGTCAAAAAATTTTGCATAGTATGTTTCCTATAACCTCCCTGAGCGAAACACTTCTAACAGGCTCCTTCATGGCGATTCATATATTGAGATAGGCTTTCATCAGTTCATCGTCGCTCATGGACTTGATCTCTGCTTCCAGGACATCAGGCCAGAAGCCCGCAGCTTCATAATACATCGTAAGAATTTCTTCCATCCCCTCACGAAGGCTGAGATTGCATTCCTTACACCAGCATTCCAATTCTTCCATCTGAGTAGCACGCAGTTCATTCGCAACCATTTTTTATTTCCTCCTTCTGGCTTAGGCAGTCTTCTTTTCAGTCTGACTTTCGGGCATGGGGATCACGCTCTGGGTTGTGGTTTCTTCTTCCTGAGCCTCTTCAGCAGTTTCCAAAGTGCCGAACTTGGCAACCTCAGGATACTTAGCCAGGAACCACTTCTTGATGGTGGGATAGCGCTTGCCGATGCTGTGGCACTTGGAGATTCCGATCATATCCTCCAGATCAGCGAGGACAGGCTTGGGATCGGCCTCATGCGTTCTGATGTGCTCACGCATGAAGTCGTAGGTCAGGCCACGGTAACGCTCCTGCGCGGTGTTCGTCTTGAACTTGCGCATCTTCAGAGCGAAGTCAGGGTAGTCGTTGCGGACGGCCTGAAGCTGACGGTACTCATCAGTCCCATGCGTGAACGCCTTCTTCGCAAAGGCGGAGCTGAGGACGATCTTACGCTCGGCGTAATTCACACGGATTGCAGTCATTATCATTCACCTCCTTCCTCACGCTGCCAGCGCCTGCTCACGGCGCTGCACAAAGGCTTCAATCTCAGGATAGGTTCTCAGGAACCACGCCTTAATCTCGCTGTAGGAGACCCCAGCGATGCCGAAGAGTTCAGCCTCTTCGCTCTTGCCCCGAAGGTCATCGAACATCTTCATGTTCGTCTGCTGGTCGTCATCATGGGAAGCGATGTACTTCGCCATGAACTCGTAGGTCAGACCCTTCATGTGGTCAGCCTTGGTGCGAGCAGCCTTCACCACGACGGCGAAGTCAGGGTAGTCCTTGCGGACCTGCTGAAGCGCGTTATACGCTTCGCTGCCGAAACGGCGGGCAGCCTTGTCGAAGCTCTTGGTAACCTCGACGGTACGATTGGTGCGGTTGATGCGAACAGAGTGCTCAAAGTTGATAGCCATTTTAGTATCTCCTTTTCTTTTTTGTTTTTGTGTTTCTTTCTTTGTGTCTTTATTCTACCATCGAGCGGCTGCTTACCTGTGCATTTAATGGCACATTAGGCGATCCGCGTTATGCGAATGTCGCAGTAGTATTCGTCGGAATCGTCCATCCAAAAGGCGTCGCTCTGATAGTGGGTGCTGCAATCACGGTACATCTTGAACTGATAGCCAGAATTGTTGATCTCCATGTAGCCGATCTCATACTCAGAAACGCAAACGCTCTCGATAAACTTCTTCATTTTAGTTAGCTCCTTTTCTTTTTGTTTGGTGTTTTGCATCTCTCACTTTCTGTCTTTATTATACTCACGGATTTCTCCAAACTGTGCTTATAGTGGTACAGGTAAAACGAAAGAGACTGAATTCTTTTGCCTCTTGGAATGCAGTCAAATTCAGTCTCAGAGAATTGTTGTTATTGGGTTGTTTGAAAGTTGTAGAAAGCTGTTAAGCAGTCGTTTGGTAGTCGATGGAGAGTTGTTTGGTTTTCTCTTCTCTCTTGGCTCAGAATTCGTATAATGCACAGAATACGAACGCCAAAAAGCAAGCGTCGAGCGGCTTGTAGTCGAATAAGAGGAGAGGTTCGTTTTTTCGCGTGCGAATTGTTCGTATTTTGGGGACAAAAAGAGGCAAAAATGCGCCTATTTTCTATTGTGAAAAACTTGTTCATGTTAGTAGGTCTGAAAATTTGACAGGCGCAAAATGAATTGCTATCATACGATTAACCCAACAAACTAGACGAGCACAAACCTATGAACAAGCCAATGAATCGAGCGGCTGAGATCCTTCGCAAAAGCGGCTGAGCGCGTCCCTAAATTTGGGACGAAAGTCCCGAAAATCCGGCACGCGATCGAGGTCGCGTGGGACCGCGGCGATATTGAGACGCTGCAGAAGTTTTTCGGCTACACGGTCTCGAACATCAAGGGCAAGCCGACGAATTCGGAGTTCATCGCCATGATTGCCGACTGCCTGAGCCTGCGGCAGAAGCAGGCGAGTGTGCACTGAATGCACAAAAGGAGAGCAAGAGGATGCAGCAAGCCCCCGGACATTCCGTCCGGGGGCTTGCTGTGCGATGGGTGGGTAACTTTGGGGGATGCGCCCGCTCACCAGCTCGGGAGCAGGGCAATGAAATCGTCCAGATCATAGTAGCTGCCGCCCTGCGGGCTGAGATCCGGCGCGGCGGCGTAGGCGCTGCCCGGCGTGGCCGTGACGGCGAGGGAGGCCGAATCGACCTGCGTGCGCAGCGTAATCTGGCTCGGCGTGAGCGAGATATAGAGCGGCGACGCCGCGATGTTCGCCGTGATGTTCAGCGCCCCGTCGGCATAGCCGAACTCGGAGATCGCGCCGACGACGCTCGCAAACGACAGGTGCTCGAAGAAGTACGTGTAGGCTTCAATGGCGTTCTGCACGGCCTGGCGGTCGATGCCCGGCGTGATGGTGAGCACGGCGTAGAGCGCCTGCTCGAGCGAGCCCATGGACGCCTCGACATGGTGCCAGCCGAAGTCGATATAGACGCGGTTGTTCCAGAATGTGACGGTCAGGTCGCGGCCGAGGATCTGCGACACGGCGCGCGCCGCGACAGGCTTGCCGAGCGAGAGCACGAGGTCGGTATCGAGACTGTAGCCGTTGACGGACACGGTCGCGGCCATGCCCATGGCCTGCGCGCCGACATAGCGCTCAAGCACCGGGGCGAAGGGCTGCAGCTGCGAGAGAGTGACATAATCGCCGCTCGTGGGGGTGAGCAGGCCGTTGGTGAGCTTGATGAGGGTCGTTTTGCCGCTGCCGTTCGGGCCGAGCAGACCGACGATGCGGCCCGGCTCGATGGCGAGGTCTACGCCCTCGAGGG
>ERZ779892.1966-NODE-1966-length-17055-cov-3.732647_pt1 | contig 17055 bp, 12 predicted proteins | sample MGYA00511552_ERZ779892 | MGnify/ENA primary metagenome ERZ779892 (study PRJEB29588, sample SAMEA2154561) | human gut metagenome | biome: human gut; feature: human-associated habitat; material: faeces | place: Denmark | collected 2008/2010 ... | reverse complement strand
CGCCCGCACCGCAACCTGCGTACCGGCGGCGACTACAAGTGGCGTCGTACCGGCGAGGACCATCTGCACGATCCGGAAGCCATCTTCCTGCTGCAGCAGTCCACCCAGCGCGGCGACTACAACCTGTTCAAGAAGTACTCGAACCACATCAACGACACCTCCAACCGTCTGATGACGCTGCGTGGCCTGATGAAGTTCAAGTCCACCCGCAAGCCGATCGACATTTCCGAAGTCGAGCCGGCCAGCGAAATCGTCAAGCGTTTCTCCACCGGCGCCATGAGCTACGGCTCCATCTCCCAGGAGGCGCATGAGACGCTCGCCATCGCCATGAACACGATTGGCGCACGCTCCAACTCCGGTGAAGGCGGCGAATCCGAGGATCGTATCAACGATCCGCTGCGCTACAGCAAGATCAAGCAGATCGCTTCGGCACGCTTCGGTGTGACCAGCGACTATCTGGTGCATGCCACCGACCTGCAGATCAAGCTCGCCCAAGGCGCGAAGCCGGGCGAGGGCGGCCACCTGCCGGGAGCCAAGGTTCCGCCGTGGATCGCCAAAGTACGTCACGCCACCCCGGGCGTGGAGCTCATCTCCCCACCGCCGCACCACGACATCTACTCCATCGAGGATCTGAAGCAGCTGATCAACGATGCGAAGATGGCCAATCCGAAGGCCCGCATCCACGTCAAGCTCGTCTCCGAATTCGGCGTCGGCACCATCGCTGCCGGCGTGGCCAAGTGCCATGCCGATGTGGTGCTGATTTCCGGCTATGACGGCGGCACCGGCGCGGCTCCGCTCAACGCCATCAAGCATGCCGGCACCCCGTGGGAGATCGGCCTGTCCGAAACCCAGCAAACGCTGGTTCTGAACGGCCTGCGTTCCCGCATCACCGTGCAGTGCGACGGCGAGCTCAAGACCGGTCGCGACGTGGTGATCGCCGCGCTGCTTGGCGCCGAGGAATTCGGCTTCGCCACCGCCGCGCTGATCGTCGAAGGCTGCGTCATGATGCGCGCCTGCCAGAAGAACACCTGCCCGCAGGGCATCGCCACCCAGGATCCGGAGCTCCGCGCACGCTTCAAGGGCAAGCCGGAACATGTCGTCAACTTCTTCATGTTCATCGCCGAGGAAGTCCGCGAACTGCTCGCTCAGCTCGGCTTCCGCACGCTGGAAGAGGCCGTCGGCCATGTCGAATGCCTCGACCAGGACGAAGCCATCAAGCGTTGGAAATCCGACGGCATCGACCTGAGCAACGTGCTCATGCAGCCGGGCCCGGTTCCGGGAACCATCCTGCACAAGACGATCGATCAGAACCACGAGCTCGACAAGGCGCTCGACAACAAGCTCATCGAGCTTGCCCAGCCCGCCCTTGACAAGAAGGAGCCCGTGCGTATCGAAATGCCGATCCGCAACGTGTACCGTACGCTCGGCACCATGCTCGGCTATGAGATCACCAAGCGCTACGGCGAGGAAGGTCTGCCGGACGACACCATCGACATGACGTTCCATGGTGCCGGCGGCCAGTCCATCGGCGCGTTCATTCCGCGTGGCGAAACCATCCGCGTCTACGGCGAAGTCAACGACTACGCGGGCAAGGGCCTGTCCGGCGGCCGCATGGTGGTCCGTCCAGAGGACGGCATCACCTTCGATCCGCACGAGAACGTGATCGCAGGCAATGTCACCGGCTTCGGCGCGACTTCCGGCCAAATGTTCGTGGCCGGCCGCGCAGGCGAACGTTTCGCCGTACGTAACGGCGGCGCCACCTTCGTGGTGGAAGGCGTGGGCGACCACGGCTGCGAATACATGACCGGCGGTACGGTCGTGATTCTCGGCTCCACCGGCCGTAACCTCGGCGCGGGCTTCTCCGGCGGCAACGTGTACGTGCTCGACCTCGACATGAAGCAGGTCAACCCGGCGGCCGCCACCAACGGCGCGCTGCTGTTCGAGCCGCTTGACGCCGATGCTGACAAGCTGGTGCATGGTCTCGTCAAGCAGCATGCCGAAGAGACCGGCTCCGCCTTCGCGAAGGCCCTGCTTGACGACTGGGAAAACAGCGCCAAGCGATTCACCCACATCGTTCCGAAGCACTTCCTCGCCATGCAGAAGGCGATGAAGGAAGCCGAGGAGAAGAACATCGATTTCAATACGCCCGGCGTCTGGGAACAGGTGTACGAGCAGGTTATGGAAGGAGCGCGCTGACATGGGAGATCCTCGTGGATTCCTGAAGGTCCGTACCCGTCGCGAACTGGCCGAACGCCCCGTTGAAGAGCGAATCAAGGACTGGTTCGACGTTCACACCGAATCCGGCCTGCAGTCCTGGACCACCGAGCAGGCGGCCCGCTGCATGGATTGCGGAACCCCGTTCTGCATGAGCGGATGCCCGCTCGGCAACATCATTCCGGAGTTCAACGATCTGGTCCGTCAGGAGAAGTGGGAGGACGCGTACAACCGTCTGTCCGAAACCAACAACTTCCCCGAAGTGACCGGTCGCATCTGCCCGGCATTGTGCGAAGCCGCCTGCGTGCTTGGCATCCATCAGCCGGCCACGATGATTCAGAACGACGAACGCACCATCATCGATCAGGCATGGAGCCTTGACTACGTCAAGCCTCTGCCGCCGCAGCGTCTGACCGACCAGACCGTTGCCGTGGTCGGTTCCGGCCCATCCGGTCTCGCCTGCGCCCAGCAGCTCACCCGTGCCGGCCACACCGTGGTCGTATACGAGCGTGATGACGCCATCGGTGGTCTGATGCGTTACGGCATTCCGAACTTCAAACTCGACAAGCGCCTCATCGACCGCCGAGTCGAGCAGATGGAAGCCGAAGGCACCGTGTTCCGCACCGGCGTGGAAATCGGCAAGGACATCTCCTGGGATGACCTGCGTTCCCGCTACGACGCAGTGGTGGTTGCCATCGGCTCCACCGTGCCGCGTGACATGAAGATTCCAGGCCGCGGGCTCAAGGGTATCCATTTCGCCATGGAGTTCCTGCCGGACGCCACACGTCGCGTGTACGGTGTCAAGCCGGTCAACGACATCACCGCCGAAGGCAAGCATGTGGTGATCATCGGCGGCGGCGACACCGGTTCCGACTGCCTCGGCACATCCCTGCGCCAAGGCGCTAAGGACGTCACCGTGCTGCAGATCATGCCGCAGGAACCGAAGGAGCGTCCGGCCAACCAGCCATGGCCGACCTTCGCCCGCCTGTACAAGGAAACCTCCTCCATGGAGGAAGGTTTCGAAACGCAGCGCGCCGAATACGTGTACAACACCGACTCGGTCAACTTCGAGGGCTCCGACGAGGACAAGGCCAAGGTGAAGGTGGAGAACTCCACCGCCACCGAAGGCTTCGTCGCCGACGAGAACGGACATGTCACCGGTCTGAAGGTCGTCAACGTCGCTCCAGGAGAGAACGGGCCGTTCACCCGCCAGCCAGGCACCGAACGAGTGATTCCCGCCGATCTGGTGCTCATCTCCGTGGGCTTCCTGCACCCTGACACCACCACGTTGGTGGATCAGCTGCCGGTCGACCTTGACGGTCGAGGCAATGTGGCGCGTAACGACAAGTTCGCCACCTCCCAGGACGGCGTCTTCGCCTGCGGCGACGCCGGACGTGGCCAGAGCCTCGTCGTGTGGGCCATCTCCGAAGGTCGCTCCTGCGCTGCCGCGGTCGACGAGTACCTTACCGGCTCCACCGAACTGCCGGCACCGATCGTCGCTTCCAAGCGTCCGATGATGCTGCCGCGATAGACAACACTGTTGTAAGGGTATGAACGAGGTAGCCCGGCTCGCGAATAGTGAGCCGGGCTACCTGTTTTTCACCCAAAATGCGGTAAAGTAATCCCAGCACCATGCAACAAAGGAGTGACTAATGCCAAATCGCGCAGAACGACGTGCCCAAGCCAAGCGCAATCGCAGGGGAGTGCCACAGCAATACGACCAAACCCAAGGCCGCGCACGTTCCGGCATGTTGGACGAGTATCAGCTGCAGGAAAAGTCACGTCGTCTGCAGGACGGCACTGATGGGCCATGGAAGCCGAGTGCCAGTACGATCACGGAAACGGAAAACGTGCTGAACACCAATCCTGATTACAAGAATCCGAAGATGTTCAAGGCACCCCATTCCGTCCGCCAATGGTTCCGTGTGGCCAGCTGGGTGCTGATTGCGCTGTCGGCCATCGCCTTCCTCGTGGTCATGTGGCTGCCGTCGCATCCGATGTGGCTCATCTCCACAGTCGCCATCGTCTTCGCAGTCGGTGTGCTGAGCCTGTTCTTCACGGCCGGCAACCCGAAGCACAATCCGAATCTCGACCAAAACGGAACAGCCGTCTGATCACAAAAACGATGGAAAGCGGTGAGACAACCAGAAGCATTTGTCTCACCGCTTTTTCTATCGGATTTTAGGTATGCGCTACTTGACTTCGACTAACCGTAAAGGGTATGCGAGAATGCTGTTTCATCGTTTTTCAGAAAAAGAATGGAACTTTCTGAAAAACGATGAAAACAATGAGCGTTTTTCGTGTCTGATGTTTTACAGTAGAACAGGAAACGCTGGAAGACTCGAGGAGGAGATTACAGACATGAAGGTTGACATTCTATCGCGTGAATACCCGCCCAAGGTGTATGGCGGCGCGGGGGTGCATGCCGAAGAGCTTTCCAAGGTGCTGGCGGAACGTGTCGATGTGACGGTCCGCGCATTCGACGGGCCGCGCGCGGCCGCCGACATTCCCGCGATTCCCGGAACCGACCCGAAAGGGTCGCTCACGGTCGTCGGCTACGACGTGCCGAAAGAGCTTGAGGATGCGAACGGTGCGCTGAAGACGTTTGGCGTCGATTTGCAAATCGCCAACGACGTTGATGCCGACATCATCCATGCGCATACATGGTACGCATGCCTTGCCGGCTATCTCGCCAAAATGCTGCATGACACCCCATTGGTCATCACCGCGCACTCGCTTGAACCGTTCCGTCCATGGAAACGTGAGCAGTTGGGCGGCGGCTACAATCTGAGCTCCTGGGCTGAGAAAGACGCCTACGAGCATGCCGACCGCGTGATCGCCGTATCCGCGGGCATGCGTGAGGATATCCTCACCGCCTATCCGAACCTTGACCCGGACAAGGTGGTCGTAGTGCACAACGGCATCACCATGAGCCAGTTTGAAACCCCGGCGGATGACGATCCGGGCTGGAAGGTGTTCGAACGTTACAACATCGACCGCAGCAAACCGACCTTGCTGTTCGTCGGACGCATCACCCGTCAAAAGGGTTTGCCGTACCTGCTTCAGGCACTGCACTTCGTGGACCCGAACATCCAGGTCGTTCTGTGCGCCGGCGCTCCCGACATGCCGGAAATCATGGAAGAGGTCAAGACCGCCTTCGCCAAGCTCGACGAGGAACGCGGCAACATCATCTGGATTGAGGAGATGCTGCCGAAGCCGGAACTCAACGCACTCGAACATGGCTGTGACGCATTCATCTGCCCATCCATCTACGAGCCGCTCGGCATCGTGAATCTGGAAGCCATGGCATGCGGTCTGCCGGTGGTCGCCTCTGCGACCGGTGGCATTCCGGAAGTCGTCGTCGACGGCGAGACCGGATATCTGGTGCCGGTCGACCAACTGCATGACGGCACTGGCACCCCCACCAACCCTGACAAATTCGTGCACGATATGGCCGACGCCATCAACCGCATCATGGCTGACCCTGAAAAGGCGAAGCGGATGGGACAGGCCGGTTACGAGCGCGCCCGCGACCACTTCAGCTGGGAGTCCATCGCAGACAAGACCGTCAAAGTCTACGAGGACGTGCTTGCCGAACGGAAGTAGAACCGAACCTGTCTGATCGCGGATAACCGATCCGGCTGATCGATAGCCAGAATATTCCTGAAATGCCTCCTGCCGACGCACTATGCTGGCAGGAGGCATCATCGTATCCAAGTGGTTTGTGAAAATGGAGGGGACCATGAACGAACAGAGCATCGCGTTGAAACTGGACGATGTGGAATTCCGTCGCCGCAGGCGCGTAATTCTCACCAAAGTTAATCTGGAAGTCAAAAAAGGCGAGAAATGGGTGCTGTTCGGTCCCAACGGCATCGGCAAATCCACGTTGGTGCAGATGATGAGCACCCGTGGATTCCCATCCGAAGGCACAGTCGACATTCTTGGAAACCGTCTGGGCAAAGTGAACGTGTTCTCCTACCGCAACCGCATCGGTTTGAGCTCGGCCGAACTCGGACGTGCGTTCCCACCGCAGGAAGATCCTCTTGACGCCATCGTGACGGCGCTGACCGCAACCACCGGCCGTTGGCGCGACACCTATACTGACGAGGATTACGCCAAAGCCCGCTCATTGATGCGTGAATTCGGCATCGAATACCTGGAAGGCAAGATGATGTTCAAGCTTTCCGAAGGCGAACGCACTCGCGTGCTTATCTGCCGTGCGTTGATGGCGGATCCCGATTTGCTGATTCTTGACGAGCCGACCACGGGTCTTGATTTGGGTGGGCGTGAGATTGCTTTGCGTGCGTTGAGTCGTGTTGGTGCGGAGCAGTCTGACCGCGCCGTGATTCTGGTGACGCACCGTCTTGAGGAGATTCCGCAAGGCTTCGACCATGTGGCGATCATGGGACGTATCACCGGCAACGAGGCGGACGCGTATGCGGATAATGTGGCCGGCAACGATCCGGCGCCGGGCACTATCGTATATACGGGTGATTTGGAGCATGGTTTTACTTCTGAACGGTTGAGCCAGGTGTTTGGATTGGATTTGAAGGTCACGCATGCGAATGGTCGTTGGAACGCGTACGCGGTGTGATGTTGATATCGCCGTCACATTGCCGTCGCTTCGTGCCGTCTGCCGGTATGACGGCGGATACGGTAGCATAGGTTCGTTGCTGTCCGTGGAATAATGCGGTCTGCAATCGTAAGCCATAGTCGTGAAATCGCATACTGAACGAACGTACGAAGGAGCGTGAACCATGCGTCGAGGGCCGCTTGCCGCCGGTGAAAAAGTGCAGTTCACGGACCGCAGGTCGAATAAAATCACCGATCAGCTGGTGCCGGGTGGTGTGACGCAGACCTCGCATGGCATCATCCTGCATGATGATGTGATTGGCCAGACGGAAGGATCCGTTGTCGTGACGGTGAGTGCGAAACGTGAGGCTCAGGTCAACCAGACGCATCCGGAACGCGACGCGAACAAGCCGTGGAAGGGGACGCGTGCCATCGGTGGTTGGGAGTTCGCCGTCATGCGTCCGCGCTTGGCTGACTATGTGCTGTCCATGCCGCGTGGCGCGCAGATCATGTATCCGAAGGACATCGCGCAGGTCATCCAGCTCGGTGATATTCGTTCCGGTATGAACGTGCTGGAATCCGGAGCCGGTTCGGGCGCGATGAGCATCAATCTGCTGGATGCCGTAGGGGAGGGCGGAAGCCTCACCACCATCGAGATGCGTTCGGAATTCGCGCGCGTCGCCGAAGCCAACGCGACGGTTTACTTTGGCGAACGTCCCGCATGGTGGGATTTGAGGACCGGCGATTTCGATTCGGTCGCGGCTGGTTTGCCGGAACACTCCTTCGACCGCATCATGCTTGACATGCTTGACCCGTGGAACCGTCTTGAACAGGCGTATCGCGTGATCGCGCCTGGCGGCGTGCTCGTCGCGTACGTCACCACCACCACGCAGTTGAGCCGTCTTGCCGAAGCGTTGCGCGAGGCCGGTTGCTGGACCGAGCCGGACATTCAGGAGACTTTGGAACGTAATTGGAAGGCGCAAGGACTGGCCATCCGCCCCGATCACCAGATGATTGGACACACCGGTTTCCTCATGGTTTCTCGCGCGATGGCTCCGGGCTTCCAGGCGTTGCGTAAACGCGACCGTGCCACGAAGGACACGACGACCGACATCGATTCGTTGACGCTCGAGGAGCGTGCCGAACAGCTTGAGGATCTGGAATTGCGTGACATTTCCGATCGCAAGCTGCGCAAGGTGCTGCGTGACCTCGACGCGCAGGTCGAAGCCATAAAGGAGTAGATTTAGAGCGTTTCATGCCATGTCCCAGCGGAAAATCTGAGACAATGGACATTAGACATTTGAAATGCGGCGCTGGAACCGGATCGGAGCGTGCGATTATGGGAACGAGCCTGAAGAAGGTCGCCAAAAAGACCAAGGAATACAAGTATGTGCTGCTGGCGATGCGCCACGCCAAAACCGAGCCGTTCGGCGGCAACGGCAGCGACGTGGGACGTGAGCTCACCGACAAAGGACGTAAGCAGGCCAAAACCGTGGCCAAAGGATTGGCGGCGTTCAAAATGGTGCCCACTCGCATCGCATGCTCCAGCGCCACCCGCGCCCGTCAGACCTGCGATCGCATGCTCAAGGTGTTCGGCGACGATCCGAAAGTCGACTACCGGCAAAGCCTGTACGAAGGCGGCGTGCAATCCGTGTTCGACGAGCTCGCGCAAACCAAGGAAAAGCATCGCACGCTGCTCGTGCTTGGCCACGAACCGACCATTTCGATCGCCTGCCAATGGCTGGCCAGCACCGAATCCGATCCGACGTTGCTTGACCTGCTGAATCTCGGCATGTCCCCGGCCTCGATCGCCGTATTCGGCTCGAACGAGCCATTCAACCAGTGGCAGCTGCACAGCGGCGAACTCATCGCGCTGCTTACCGCCAAAGACTTCGAGTAGGGCTTGCGTGTTCCGGGCTGATTCGGAACGATGAGCATTCCGCAGAGTGCTGTGATTTGACTTCAAGCGGCTTCAAGGTTGTATGGTGCTTTCTGAACCGATGTTCAGAATGATGGATAGGAGAGCCCATATGAACAATCCCAGTGCGTTCCCTCTTGGGGAACCAAATGACGGTTTCGCCCAGTATTTCGACGGACAGAGCTGGCTTGCGCCGGTACTTGACGCGCCTGAAGTGTCAATCCACAATGTGACGTTCGAACCTGGATGCCGGAACCACTGGCATATCCACCATCACGCGGCCCAGATTCTCATTGCGGTCGGAGGGCGTGGCTACTACCAGCTTGAGGGCGAAGAGCCGAAGGAGCTTGAACCGGGACAGGCCGTCCGTATTCCGCCGGACGTTAAGCATTGGCACGGCGCCGCCCCTCACGAAGCTTTCAGCCATTTGGCGTTCATGATTGCGGATGGCACGGGCGACGCGACGAATGAATGGCTGGAACCCGTGGACCCCGACGCATACGGGACATTGCGTTAAATCCGCTTGCCGGGCTGTTCTGCATTATTGATCCATAAACATAAATGTGTGAATATAGACGGCATACGGACTGCGTTATAAGGACAGTTTATAACGACACTCAAATTTTCTTGATGTCTTATAGCTGGCGGTTTTGTGATAGCTTGAGCGGGTTGCATTGTTCATATCAGATGGAGGATTCATGTCCGCTCTTACTTCCGTCTCCGGTTTCCCGCGCATCGGCCAGAACCGTGAGCTGAAGAAAATCATCGAAGCGTATTGGAAGGGCAACACCACCCTCGACGAGATGCGTTCCACCGCCAAGGAACTGCGCGCCAAGCATTGGAAGCTGCAGCAGGCCGCCGCCATCGACCTGATTCCGAGCAACGACTTCAGCTATTACGACCAGATGCTCGACACTGCCATCCTGCTCAACGTCATTCCGCAGCGCTACCAGCGTCTCGCCTTCGAGAACCCGGAAGAGACCCTCTTCGCAATGGGCCGCGGCTATCAGGGCGAGAAGGGCGACGTGACCGCCCTGCCGATGAAGAAGTGGTTCACCACCAACTACCACTACCTCGTGCCGGAAATCGACTCCGCCACCGACATCAAGCTCAACAGCACCAAGCCGTTCGACGAATTCAACGAGGCGAAGGCGCTCGGCATCGCCACCAAGCCGGTGCTCATCGGCCCGTACACCTTCCTCAAGCTCGCCCGCAATCCGCAGGCCGAGGAGCTCGACTACGACAAGGGCCTCGTCAACGCGGTCGCCGCGGTGTACGCCGAAGTCGTCGCCAAGTTCGCCGAACTGGGCGCGCAGTGGATCCAGATCGACGAACCGTACCTCGTGCTCGACAAGGAGCCGGGCGATGTCGAACTGTTCAAGAGCCTGTACGCCAAGATCCTGCCCGCCCGCGAAGGCAAGGTCAAGGTGCTGCTCAACACCTACTTCGGACATATCGCCGACGTGTACGAAACCGTCAACCTGCTCGGCTTCGACGGTATCGGCCTGGACCTGAACGAAGGCAAGGACGAAAACCTCGCCGCCGTCGAAAAGTACGGCGTGGCAGAAAACACCACCATCTTCGCCGGCGTGATCAACGGCCGCAACATCTGGCGCAACAACTACGCCGTGAGCCTCGGCCTGGTCGACGCGCTGAAGCAGGTCACCGCCAACGTGGCCGTCTCCACCGCCAGCTCCCTGCTGCACGTGCCGTTCAGCACCGAAGGCGAGGATGGTCTCGCCGACGACGTGCGCAAGCACTTCGCCTTCGCAGTCCAGAAGCTCGACGAACTGCACGAAGTCGCCGTGCTCGCCGACGCTTCCGACGACGAGAAGAAGGCATCCGCCGAACTCGCAGCCAACCAGGCGCTGTTCGACGGCACCCGCGTCGCCGCCGATCCTGCGGTCGCCAAGCGAATCGCAAGCCTTACCGACGCCGACTTCGTACGTCAGCCGGCACGCGCCGAACGCCAGAAGGAGCAGCGTGAGGCGCTGAACCTGCCGCTGCTGCCCACCACCACCATCGGCTCCTTCCCGCAAACCAAGGAAGTGCGCGCCGAACGCGCCAAGCTGCGCAAGGGCGAGATCACCAAGGCCGAATACGACGAATTCATGAAGAACCAGATCGACGCCTGCATCAAGCATCAGGAGGAAATCGGCCTCGACGTGCTCGTCCACGGCGAATTCGAACGCAACGACATGGTCGAATACTTCGGCCAGAACCTCAACGGCTTCCTGTTCACCAAGAACGCGTGGGTGCAGTCCTACGGCACACGTTGCGTCAAGCCTCCGATCGTGTGGGGCGACGTATCCCGCGCCAACCCGATCACCGTGGAATGGAGCGCCTACGCGCAGTCCCGCACCGACCATGTGATGAAGGGCATGCTCACCGGTCCGGTCACCATCCTCAACTGGTCCTGGCCGCGCGAGGACATCACCCACGAGCAGCAGACCCAGCAGCTCGCGCTCGCCATCCGCGACGAAGTGCTCGATTTGGAGAAGGCCGGCATCAAGGTCATCCAGATCGACGAGGCCGCACTGCGCGAGAAGCTGCCGCTGAGGAAGACCGACTGGCACAAGAAGTACCTCGACTGGGCCATTCCGGCGTTCCGTCTGGTGCATTCCGCCGTCAAGCCGACCACGCAGATCCACACGCACATGTGCTATTCGGAGTTCAACGACATCATCAAGGACATCGACGCGATGGACGCCGACGTGATCTCCTTCGAAGCCTCCCGTGGCGACCTTGTGGTGCTCGACGCCATCCACGACGCCAACTTCGAAACCGAAGCCGGCCCGGGCGTGTACGACATCCACTCTCCGCGCATTCCGTCCGAACAGGAGATCGAGGACCGCATCTACGAGATCCTGAAGAAGATGGACGTCGAAAAGGTGTGGATCAACCCGGACTGCGGCCTGAAGACCCGTGGCAACGCCGAAACCTGGCCGAGCCTGGAGAACCTCGTCGCCGCGGCCAAGGCCGTGCGCGCCAAACTCGCCAAGTAAGGCCGGCATAGGCATAAACAGGCAAGATTTCCAAGGAATCACATGCATTCGCCAATCTTCTCGCTGGAGGTGTTCCCTCCCAAGCGCACCAGCCCTGTAGGTACCATCTACGATACGTTGGATGGCCTGCAGGGGCTGGACCCTGACTTCATCTCCGTCACCTACGGCACCGGCAAATCGTCCGACCGCACGCTGACCGCACGCATCGCGCATACGGTGAACGAATACGGCATTCCGGCCGTGGCGCACCTGACCGCGCAATACCTTGACAAAGACGACGTGGACGAGGCGCTCGACCTGTTCGACCAAGCCAAAGTCTCCGGCGTGCTCGCTTTGCGAGGCGACCGTGTGGAAGGAGCCGAACCGGCGGGAGGGTTCGACCATGCGAGCGATCTGGCGGCCTACATCCGCGAGAAGCGTCCGGATCTCAAGATCTACGGCGCCTGCTATCCGGAAAAGCACCCGCAGGCGGCCACGCTTGAGGAGGATATCGACAATCTCAAGAAGAAGGTCGACGCGGGCGTAAGCCACCTCATCTCCCAGCTGTTCTACGACAACGAGGATTTCCTTCGATTCGTGGACAAGGCTCGTGCCGCCGGCATCGACGTTCCGATCGAAGCCGGCATCATGCCGGTGATGAACGCGAAGTCGGTGCTGCGCATGTCGAAGATGTGCGAATCGCGTGTTCCTGAAAAACTTGCCGTCCTGCTTGACAAGTGGGGGAGCGACACCGCGCTGCTTAAAGAGGCGGGTATCGCCTACGCGTCCGAACAGATCTGCGACTTGGCGGCACGCGGCGTCGACGGCGTGCACCTGTACACGATGAACCATCCATGCGTCAGCCGGCGCATCTGGTCCAACGTCAAACCATTCTTCGTCTGATTCAGACGATGCAACAAACACGAAAGGGATGATTTCCGGCAACTGTCGGAAACCATCCCTTTCGCCATACTTACGGATATGAACGATTACTATGGGAACCATGGCTTCTTCTACGCATCAGTTTGGGGTGCTCGATCTGATTCGGGCGGGATTGCAGGATCTGGACACGGCACGCACGCTGCTTGACGAGTTGCGCGCCGACGGCATCGACGACGACCGGCTATGCCTGCTGATGAAAACATTGGAACAGACCTGCGAGCCCGACATCGCGCTACGCAACCTCGTCGACATCATCAAAGCGTTGCAAAGCCAAGGCCGCGACTTCCACCAGGTCATCACCGACGACGCCGGACTCGTACGACTCGTCACCGTGCTCGGCGTGTCCGACGAAATGGGCAAGCTCATGCGCTTCCGCCCCGAACTCGTCATGGCCGCAGCCAGCGACTCATGCGAAAGCCATCTGTACAACCACGCGCAACGCCGCGCGCATGTCCTCGAAGCGGTCGGTGCCGACCCGGCCGACAATCGCATGCCAAAAGCCACGAAACCACTCGCCGAAGCGGCGACCGCGCTACGACAGACCTACAGAAAACAGCTCGCCGCCATCATGGCGCAGGACGCCACCGCGGACGACCCAATCGAGATACAACCGAGAATCAGCCAGGAACTGTCCGATCTTGCCGACGCGGCCCTGGAAGGCGCGCTCGCCATCGCCCGCAACGAAGTGGACGGCAGCGAACACGTGCGCTTCGCCATCATCGGCATGGGCAAGCTCGGCGCACGCGAACTCAACTACGTATCCGACGTGGACCTCATCTACGTGGTGGAACCGGCGGACGCGGACACCAACGGCATGACCCTCAACCGTGTCGGCACCAAAATGGCCACCACCCTGCAGCGCGTATGCCAATCCGTCATCATGGGCGTCGCCGAACCTACATTGTGGCAGATCGATGGCGGACTGCGCCCCGAAGGCAAGGACGGCCCGCTCGTACGCAAACTCGAATCGCACGAAGCCTACTACGAACAGTGGGCGGAAAACTGGGAATTCCAAGCCCTGCTCAAGGCCCGTCCCGTGGCCGGTGACCCCGACCTCGGCCAAGCGTACATGGACATGACCCGACCGTTCGTATGGACCGCCTCCAAACGCGACAACTTCGTCTACGACTGCCAGCAGATGCGCAAACGAGTCGAAGACCTCATCCCCGCGCCCCTGAAGGACCGTGAAATCAAACTCGGCCGCGGAGGCCTACGAGACGTGGAATTCACCGTGCAGATGCTCCAACTCGTCCACGGCCGCGCCGACGAGACCCTGCGCACCAGCTCCACCCTCGAATCGCTGCAACGCCTCGCCGAAGGCGGATACGTCTCACGCAGACAAGCCAAGAAACTCTCCTGGGACTACCGCTTCGAACGCGTCATGGAACACCGCCAGCAAATGTGGGCGCTCAAACGCACCCACCTGTTCCCGGACCTCGGCAAAGCCAGTCTCGGCGGCATCGAACGCAAACGCGACACCAACGACGACGAACTCAACCACAACCTCGAACTGCGCAGACTCGCCCGGGCCTTCCACATGCACCCCGAGGAACTCGTCGACAAATACGACGAAACCCGACGTGAAGTGCGCCACCTGCACATGGACATCTACTACCGGCCCATGCTGCCCATCAACGCCGGCCTCGACGACGAACAAGTGGAACTGTCCGCCAACGCCATGCAGGAACGCTTCGCCTCCATCGGATTCGCCGACCCCGACGCCGCCATGCGCCACGTCACCGCACTGACCGCCGGCATCTCCCGTGCCGTGAAAATCAACCGCATCCTCCTGCCCGCCGCCCTCCAATGGCTCGGCGAAGGGCAGAACCCCGACATGGGACTGCTCAACTGGCGCAAACTCGAAGAACACTTTGGCACGGACAGCGAATACCTCGGCTTCCTGCGCGACTCGCCGTCCGCCGCGCAACGCCTGTGCCACATCCTGTCCAATTCGCGGTTCCTGGGCGACGCGCTCAACAAATCCGTCGAATCCGTCACCTGGCTCGGCAGCGACAACGACCTGCAGCCACGCTCACGCGAAAGCCTTGACGTGCAGACACACGCCTCACTCGAACGCAACGCAGGCAGCATCAACGACTTCGCCAACTCCATCCGCGCCATGCGACGCCACGAAATCGAACGCATCGGACTAGGGTGGATGAGCGGCGTCATCGACGACAAGGCGTCGCTCGCGGGTATGACCGACGTATACGACGCGGCCATCGACGCATCGCTCACCTGGGCCATCCGCCACCAAACGCAGGAAATGGGACTCGACGAAGCGCCGGCGGCAATCGCCGTCATCGGCATGGGACGCTACGGCGGCAGGGAAGTGAACTTCAGCTCCGACGCCGACGTCATCATCATCTACCGGCCGTCCGATAACGCCGACGACAACCAAGCCAACCTCTTCGCACGCAAAGTGCAGGAAGACCTCCGCGCCATCCTGCAAGGACCGACCACGCTCGAACCCAAAATCGAACTCGACATGGACCTGCGGCCCGAAGGCAAAAACGGACCCCTCGTGCGCTCCTACGCGTCCTGCGAGGAATACTACCGTTCCTGGGCGAGCACATGGGAGCACCAGGCGCTCCTGCGTGCGCGTTACGCGGCAGGCGACGCGGCGCTCGCCGAGGATTTCCTGATGAACGTCGCCGACCCGCTGCGCTATCCGAAGATCGATTTGACGGAGGCGCAGGTCGCCGAAATACGCAAGCTCAAGGCGCGTATGGAAGCCGAGCGATTGCCGCGCGGCGTGCGTAGGGACCGTCACCTGAAGCTGGGCAAAGGTGGTCTGTCCGACGTGGAATGGACGATTCAGCTGCTGCAGTTGCAGCATGCCGGCGACAACGCGAACCTGCGAGTCAACGGCACGATGCAGGCGTTGGACGAGTTGGAGCGGCGCAAGCTGGTTTCCGCCGGCGACGCCGTCGTATTGCGACGCGCATGGTGGATGTGCACGGCCGCGCGCAACGGCAGCTACCTGTGGAGCGGGCGCGTCAACCAGGCGGATATCCTGCCGGATGACACGTATTCGCTGGGAGGACTCGCCGTCTATCTCGGATACGACGCGAATCGCGGACAGCATTTCGAAAACGATCTGCTTGCCGTAATGCGCAAGGCGCGCGACGTGACGGAACGTCTGTTCTACGGCCTTTCATGAAACGATTCGAGCGGGCGCTCGGTGAACACGCGGTGAACGCTCCGGGTCAGTGTTTCGGGCTATAGTTGGCTAGGTCACTTTCAGTGGCCACCTTCAACCACAAGTTGCATGAAAGGTGAGCCGTTGTCCTCAGTACTCGAACCGGCGGTCGAAACGCCGATGGTCGGAAAAAGCGTCATCACTCTCGATGATCTTTCCATTCGTCAGATTCAGGAAATGCTGCACAAAGCGCAGTACATCGATTCCCATCGTAAAGAAGTGGCACACACCTGCGAAGGCAGGGTGCTTGCCACTTTGTTTTATGAGCCGAGTACGCGCACGCGTCTGAGTTTCGAAACCGCCATGCTGCGCCTCGGCGGCAAGGTGATCGGTTTCGCCGGCGCCCAGCTCGCCTCCGTCACCAAGGGCGAGACGATCGCCGATCCTGAAGCGGCCGGCGTCTTCCCCAAGGGCATCCGCAAGAACATGTTCTATGAACAGCCCGGCGCGGAACGCGCTGTGCAGATGCTCATCAAGAAACTCAACGGCGAAGCGTTCCGCACCGAATACCCCATGCCTGTGTTCGACCGCGTTGAGCCCCGCCCGGCTATCGCCGACATCAGCAAGGCCACCATCGCCATCGTCACCTCGGGCGGCATCGTGCCGTTCGGCAACCCGGATCACATTGCGGCCTCCTCAGCCCAGAACTACGGCGCATACGACCTTGACGGCGTCACCGACCTCCGCAAGGGCGAATACATGACCGCCCACGGCGGCTACGATCAGACCTATGCCAATGCGGACCCGGACCGCGTCCTGCCCATCGACGTGCTGCGCGATCTGGAAAAGGAAGGCAAAATCGGCAAGCTCTACCATGTGTTCTACAGTACCGTCGGCAACGGCACGTCCGTAGCCAACGCCCGCAAGTTCGGCACGGAAATAGGCTCTCAGCTCAAGGCCGCGCATGTGGACGGGGTTATCCTCACCTCCACCTGAGGCACATGCACGCGTTGCGGTGCAACGCTCGCCAAGAGCATCGAAGATACGGCTGATGTCCCTGTCGTGCATATGTGTACCATCGTTCCCATTTCGTTGAGCATCGGGGCCAACCGCATTGTGCCCACGGTGTCCATTCCCCATCCGCTGGGCAATCCCGAACTTTCGCCGGAAGCGGAAAAGGCCCTGCGCCGCGAACTGGTGGAACGCGCTCTCAAGGCGCTCTCCACCCCCGTGGACGAGCAGACGGTCTTCAACAAGTAGCAACAGCGACGGCAACCCGGCGG
>ERZ779892.1940-NODE-1940-length-17233-cov-4.775061_pt1 | contig 17233 bp, 14 predicted proteins | sample MGYA00511552_ERZ779892 | MGnify/ENA primary metagenome ERZ779892 (study PRJEB29588, sample SAMEA2154561) | human gut metagenome | biome: human gut; feature: human-associated habitat; material: faeces | place: Denmark | collected 2008/2010 ... | reverse complement strand
GGCGGCGACCGCGGCCCATTCGTTCGTGCGGCGTCCGCCCATATCCATGCACGGACGGTCCTTCGCGGCGGTGGCCATGCGGGACGCGGCGGAGGCGACGGCGGAATCGTAATTCAGAATGCTCAGCAGCAGCGTTTCCAGCAGCGTGCATTCGCCGAACGTGCCTTCGACCTGCAGGATCGGCGAGTTCGGGAAGAACATCTCGCCTTCGCGGTAGCCCTTGATGGAGCCGGAGAAGTGGAAGTTCTCAAGCCATTTGATGGTTTCCGGGCTTACCACCTTGCGGTCGGAGAGGAATTTCAGGTCGTTGTCGTCGAGGTGGAACTTCTCGAGCGCGTCGAGGATGCGTCCCTGTCCGGCGGCCACGCCGTAGTGGCGGCCCAACGGCAGATGCCGGGTGAAGATCTCGAATACGCACTTGCGGTTGGCGGTGCCGTCCTTCAGGCATGCGTCAAGCATGGTGTATTCGTACATGTCGGTCATGAGTGCGGGTGAATAATCCAGCATTTCCAAAGCCTTTCTTGACTTTTGGTGAAACTGACCATAAGTGTAGGACCCACGGTGGCCAATCTTTGGTTGCATCCCATCATACGTGCAGGAGGGGTCTCGAGGCGCGGCGTGCTTGGCTGGTGATAGGGTCGAATGCTGAAAAGACGAGTAATCGGACGGCGGCAAAAGCCGAAATCAGCGGAAAGCGAAGTGCAGAACAGCAATGGTAGCGATTAAGGATATGTTGGGCGACCAGACCGTGGTGCGTGCGGACGGACGCAAGGTGGACGAACTGCGCCCGGTGCGCATCACCCGGCATTTCACGGACGTTCCGGAAGGCTCCGTGCTCATCGAATGCGGCAACACGCGCGTGATGTGCACCGCCACTTTTACCCCTGGTGTGCCGCGTTGGCGCAAGGACTCCGGCCTCGGCTGGGTCACCGCCGAATACTCGATGCTGCCGCGTGCCACCGCCGAACGCACCGACCGTGAATCCGTACGTGGCAAAATCGGTGGCCGTACCCACGAAATCAGCCGACTGATTGGCCGCTGCCTGCGTGGCGTCATCGATATGAAGGCGCTCGGCGAAAACCAGGTGCAGATCGACTGCGACGTGCTGCAGGCCGACGGCGGCACCCGCACCGCTTCGATCACCGGCGCGTACGTGGCGCTCGTCGACGCGATGCATTGGGCCGAGGAACACAAGCACGTCAAGTCCGCCGACCGTGTGCTCAAGGACTGGGTCTCCGCCGTCTCCGTCGGCGTGATCAACGGCAAGCCGATGCTGGACCTGCCGTACATCGAAGACAGCCAGGCCATGACCGACATGAACGTGGCCATGACCGGTTCCGGCGATTTCATCGAGATCCAGGGCACCGCCGAGCATCGTCCGTTCAACCGCGCCGAACTCAACACCCTGCTCGACCTCGCCGAAAAGGGCAACAGGGAGCTGCAGGCCGCCCAACGCGCCGCGCTCGCGCTCGACTGAGCCGATCGACGGCACGGCATGCGCTGAATGTAGGACGTTGACGGTCCGATGCCGGCGACTCGGCGCATGGAACAACGCAAAACAGATATAAGTAGGAAAACGACGGAAGGAACCGTAAGGCATGAAGATCATCGTCGCCACGCATAACGAAGGCAAACTGGCGGAAATCCGCCGCATTCTCGAGGAACGTCTCGGCGCGGACGCCGCCGACATCGAGCTCGTCTCCGCAGGCTCCCTGGGATTGCCCGATCCGGTCGAGGACGGCGTGACCTTCCAGGAGAACGCGCTTATCAAGGCACGCGACGTGGCCGAACGCACCGGCTGCCCGGCAGTCGCGGACGATTCCGGCCTGATCGTGGACGTCATGGGCAACGCGCCGGGCATTCTGTCCGCACGCTGGGCCGGCGAGCACGGCAACGACAAGGCCAACAACGCGCTGCTGCTCAAGCAGCTGGCCGACATCCCCGACAGCAAGCGCACCGCACGGTTCCGCTGCGCCGCCGCGCTGGTCGTGCCAGGAGAGCGTAAGACGGACGGTGCGGATGATGATAAGCCGTACACGATCGCCCGCGAAACCGTCGAAGTCGGCGAAATGCCGGGCGTGCTGCTGCGTGCCCCGCGCGGCGCCAACGGTTTCGGCTACGATCCGCTGTTTGTGCCGAACGATCAGCCGCAGCGTGCGGTCGACGCCGGCGAAAAGCTCACGTCCGCCGAAATGGAGCCGGCCGAGAAGAACGCGGTCTCCCATCGTGGCAAGGCGCTGCGCGCGCTGGTCGCATCGATCGAAGCGCTGGTCAAATAACATCGGATGACGGCCGCGACGGGGGCTTGCCGTGGCGCGCGACACTGGATGGCGTGCGTGCGATTTGTGCTCGTCCGGTTTTTCCGCTATGCTTTGTTTCTTGTGCGCGGCTAGCGTATGCTTACCGGGCATTGCGCCACTTTAGCTCAGTCGGTAGAGCGGCTCACTCGTAATGAGCAGGTCGACAGTTCGATTCTGTCAAGTGGCTCCACTGCCCTAGATGTTCGGAGGTTTTCCGAGCATCTAGGGTTTTGCATATGTGCATCCGTGCGTATCGGTTTTCGCCGTGCGCGGATGGTGATTGCGCGAGTGGCGGAATTGGTAGACGCGCAGGATTTAGGTTCCTGTGTCTTTGACGTGTGGGTTCAAGTCCCATCTCGCGCACATGTCCACGTTAATTCAGCCAATCGCGCTGCTGGCCATCATCCTCACCGGCTACTTGTTCAAACGCGCCGGCAAATTCAAAAACCGCGACTACCGCATCATGCAGGTCGCCCTGTTCAACCTGGTCCTACCCTGCGCCATCATCTACTCGTTCGCCACGAACCCGCATGATTCCAGCATGCTGTGGATCTCCGTCTTCGGCTTCGTGGTCGCGTTCATCCCGCCCGTGCTCATCTTCCTCACCACACGTCACACGCCTGTGCAGGATCGCGCGTTCACCATGCTCAACGGTTCCGGCTTCAACATCGGCTGCTTCTGCTTCCCCGTGGTACAGGCGTTTCTCGGCACCGCGGCGATCGTGCCAGCGGCCATGTTCGACATCGGCAACTGCGTGATGGTGGCGGCCGGCACGAACGTCATGACGCAGACCCTCCTGCACATCCAGCCCGGCAAGACCTTGGACGAGCAGTACCAGGGGCATGCGCCGGTGCTGCCGTATACGAAACCCAAGGATCGCGATGCCCGCCGGCTGGCACGCCACGCGCTGCTACGCAACGTGGCGAAAGGCTTCTTCGGCTCCATCCCGTTCGACACCTACCTGGTCATGATCGTGCTCATGCTTGCCAATGTGAAGATCCCCGCCGTCGTGGCCACGTTCGTTGAGCCGCTCGCCAACGCCAACTCGTTCGTCGCCATGCTGATGGTCGGCATGCTGATGGACCTGCCCGCCGGCCGTGACGATGTGATGAAGCTGCTGAAGATCATCGGCCTGCGACTGCCATTCGGCCTGCTGTCCGCCGTCTGCGCATGGTTCGTGCTGCCGTTCGGCGCCAATGTGCGCGAAGCCGTGGTGATGTGCTGCCTCGCGCCAATCGCCGTGTTCTCCACCCTGTTCACCGACGAAGTGCTCGGCAATGCGAAACTCGCCGGCTTCTCGCTGTCCGTGTCCGCGATCATCGGCCTGGTCATGATGACCGGCGCGCACTTCCTGCTCGCCGCCATCGCCTGACTTGCGTAAGCCGCGTGCGTGGTCGTGCGTAAGTTGCGTACGTAATCGTAATGCGATCGTTGCATACGACAGCCGTTTTCACGTGCGTTGAAGCTTTCCCGCTGAACGTTGCATACGATTTCAGTAATCGTCGTTTATCTGGCATGTCGCCGCTGAAAAGTGGTCGGAACCGCGGTATATCGCGCTTCCGACCGAATGTGTTAACTCGGGAAACATTTTTGTGTTGTTCTGTCGGCTTTTGTGAGTATCTTGTGAGGTGAAGAAAACGGCTCGTGCCGTGGAAAATCGAACGAGATTCCACCGTCACGTTCCGCTTCACAGTGATGATGAAAGGACCTATCAACATGGCCATCAATCCTCCCGTTGACGCCACCAAGACCCCGGAGTGGGCCGCGCTGCAGAAGCACTACGACGAGCTGCAGTCCGAGGGCATCAGCCTCAAGCAGTGGTTCGCCGATGACGCCGAGCGCGTCGAGAAGCTGAGCTTCGATGCAGGCGACCTGCACTTCGATCTGTCCAAGAACCTGATCAAGCCGGAGACCCTGCAGCTGTTCGCCGACCTGGCCAAGGCCGTCAAGCTCGACGAGCGCACCAAGGCCATGTACACCGGCGTGCACATCAACAACACCGAGGACCGCGCCGTGCTGCACACCGCGCTGCGCCGCCCGGTCGAGGACGAGGGCAAGTACATCGTCGACGGCCAGGACACCGTCAAGGACGTGCGTGAGGTGCTCGACCGCATCTACGCGTTCGCCGACAAGGTCCGCTCCGGCGAGTGGACCGGCGTGACCGGCAAGAAGATTGAGACCGTGGTCAACATCGGCATCGGTGGTTCCGACCTGGGTCCCGTCATGGTGTACGAAGCGCTGAAGCCGTACGCCGACGCTGGCATCTCCGCCCGCTACATCTCCAACATCGACCCGAACGACCTGGCCGAGAAGACCAAGGGCCTCGATCCGGAGACCACCCTGTTCATCATCGTTTCCAAGACCTTCACCACCCTGGAAACCCTGACCAACGCCCGTGAGGCCCGCACCTGGCTGCTCGAAGAGCTCAAGGCCAAGGGCGCCATCGACGGTTCCGACGCCAAGAACGCCGAAGCCATCAAGAAGCACTTCGTCGCCGTCTCCACCAATCTGGAGAAGGTCGCCGAGTTCGGCATCGACCCGAACAACGCGTTCGGCTTCTGGAACTGGGTCGGCGGCCGTTACTCCGTCGATTCCGCCGTCGGCACCTCCCTCGCCGTGGTCTTCGGCCCGGCCCGCTTCGAGGAGTTCCTGCACGGCTTCCACGAGATCGACGAATACTTCGCCAACACCCCGTTCGAGAAGAACGTCGTCGTGCTGCTCGGCATGCTGAACGTGTGGTACCGCAACTTCTTCAAGGTCGCCTCCCACGCCGTGCTGCCGTACGACCAGTACCTGCACCGCTTCCCGGCCTACCTGCAGCAGCTGACCATGGAGTCCAACGGCAAGTCCGTGCGTTGGGACGGCACCCCGGTCACCTCCGAGACCGGCGAGATCTTCTGGGGCGAGCCGGGCACCAACGGCCAGCACGCCTTCTACCAGCTGATCCACCAGGGCACCCAGCTCATCCCGGCCGACTTCATCGCGTTCGTGAACACCCCGAACCCGACCAAGGACGGCGACCAGGACGTGCACGAGCTGTTCCTGGGCAACTACTTCGCCCAGACCAAGGCCCTGGCCTTCGGCAAGACCGCCGACGAAGTGCGCGCTGAGGGCACCCCGGAAGAGATCGTCCCGGCCCGCGTGTTCACCGGCAACCGTCCGACCACCTCCATCTTCGGCGTGGCTCTGACCCCGTTCGCGCTCGGCGAGCTCATCGCCCTGTACGAGCACATCACCTTCGTCGAGGGCACCGTGTGGGGTCTGGACTCCTACGACCAGTGGGGCGTCGAGCTCGGCAAGCAGCTTGCCAAGCAAATCACCCCGGCCATCTCCAAGGATGATGACGCCCTGGCCGCCCAGGATCCGTCCACCCAGTCCCTGATCCAGTTCTACCGCGCGAACCGTGAGTTCTGATTCCGCTGCGTTGCATCAGAACTCACGGTTGCGCGCGCCGCACGGTGTTGTCTGGTGAACGGTCTGGCGACCGTTCATGCCGCGAGTTCTGATCTTCCATCGAAACGTGGCGTCTAGCGCGTACGTGGCATACCCCATCCGTGTCTTACGGATGGGGTATTTTTGATTATTGCTGTGCCGAAAGGCGGGACGCCGCATAATCCCGCTTTTCTTCGGGTCCAGCCGGAACGGTCGCAGGTAGCTGCGGCCGTGCTTTATCGCAATATTTCCGGCGGATCGGCAACCCTTCGCAGGCAGACCTGCGGAGCGGAAGAACAGGCCGAGACGGCAATCGCAAGAACGCCGTACGAGGCCCTTACCTGTGCGCCGATATGCGGCGGCGACTCGAGGAAACACAATGGTTAACGCTATTGAGGCATTTGACGCCAAGCACATGAAGCCGGCCGAGGAAATCCCGGCTTTCCGTCCTGGTGACACCGTCGAAGTCAACGTGAAGATCAAGGAAGGCAACAACTCCCGTATCCAGGCCTTCACCGGCGTGGTGATCGCTCGTCAGGGCGGCGGCGTCCGTGAGACCTTCGTGGTCCGCAAGATCAGCTTCGGCACCGGTGTCGAGCGCCGCTTCCCGCTGCACTCCCCGGCCATCGATTCCATCAAGGTGGTCCGCAAGGGCCGCGTGCGTCGCGCCAAGCTGTACTACCTGCGCAACCTGCGCGGTAAGGCCGCTCGTATCGTCGAGCGCCGCGACAACTCCGAGAAGTGAGTTCGAATCGCAAATAAAGCGTGAAATCGGCTCTTCGGCAACCCGTCGAGGAGCCGATTTTCTATATTGGGCCGCTATGATAGGGGCCAGTGCGTGAAACCGGACGGTAAGGAATCCCATGAAGCATGCCAGAAGAAGAGTCGAAAGCGAGGAAAGCTTCGGCTTACGAGACACCCTGATCTGGTGCGGCATACCCATCGTCATCGTGCTGCTGGTGCGCATGTTCCTGTTCGGCTTCTACGTGATTCCGTCCGGCTCCATGCTGAACACCATCGAACCGGGCGACCGGGTCATCACCAGCAAACTCACCCCCAAAGTCTTCAAGCTCCAGCGCGGCGACGTGGTGGTCTTCAAGGACCCCGACCATTGGCTGCAGCAGGAGAACAGCGGCCGATTCGGCGGCGACTACCTCATCAAACGACTTATCGGCCTGCCCGGTGACACCGTGGCCTGCGAGGGGCCCGGCAAGCCGGTCACGGTCAACGGCGTGGCCATCGACGAAACTTCGTACATCCGCTCCGGCGTGGACCCCAGCTCCTTCGCGTTCAGTGAAAAAGTGACTGCGGGACATGTGTTCGTCATGGGTGACAATCGCGCCAATTCCGCTGATTCCCGCTACCATCAGGACGATTCCTCGCACGGCCTCGTGCCGGTTTCCGACGTGGTCGGCGTCGGTCTGGTCAAGTATTGGCCGCTGAACCACATCAGCACGCTGGACGCGCATCACGACGTGTTCAGGGACGTGCCGGAAGGATCTGCCGACTGATGTCCGTTTCCATAGTGCCTACATTGGATATGGAACGGGCGACCGCGGCCTCCGGCTACGACGTGATCGTCGGCTTCGACGAGGTCGGCCGCGGCTCGCTCGCCGGTCCCGTCATGGTCGGCGCCGCCGCAATCCGCACGTGCGATCTGTCCGGTCCGTCGCCGCTGCAAGTGCCCGACGGCGTGGCCGATTCCAAAATGCTGACGGAACACCGCCGCGAAGCCATATTCGAAGAGCTTAAATCGTGGTGCGCGTCCTGGGCGGTCGGCTCGGCCAGCAACACGGAAATCGACGATTGGGGCATCTCCTATGCGCTTGGCATCGCCGCATTGCGCGCACTCGGCCAAGCGGAAGAGAAACTCGGCATCGACGGCGATGGCATGCTTGACGGCAAGCCGGTGAAGGTCGGTGCGATCCTCGACGGACCGAACGACTACATCACCAAAGCGCTGAACACCTTCGACGCGCCTGACGTGCCGGTTCCTGCGGAAGTCTCTACCAAAGTGAAGGGCGACAGGTACTGCGCCACCGTGGCCACCGCAGCCGTCATCGCCAAAGTCACGCGAGACCGGCTCATGGTCGAACTGGGAGCGCAACCCCAATATGAACCCTATGAATGGGCCCGCAACAAGGGTTACGGTTCGGCCGCACACCGTGACGCCATCGCTGAATTCGGGCCCAGCGACCTGCACCGCCTCTCCTGGCATCTCGTCTGACATACGGCATCTCATCCGCAGTCCGCGATTACGCTAATCCTTGCGGATGATGCATGCCGGAAGGAAACCTGTAAGTTCATCCCGCCGTCTGATGGCCGGGACCAATCCGTTTCCGTACCGTAGGAAACATGGAACACATACTTCACGCGACCGATCTGGTCATGGATTATTCGACCCAACAGGCGACACCGAACGCCACACACATGCTGGCGCTCAATCACGTGGATTTCGGCATCCAGGCAGGCGAAAGCATCGCGGTCATGGGACCGTCCGGTTCCGGCAAATCGACGTTACTGCACGCACTCGCCGGCATCATCACCCCGACAGCCGGCAATGTGATGTTTCGCGGTGCCAACCTGGCGCGGTTGAGCGACGCTGACCGCACCAAACTGCGCCGCAGCGCCTTCGGCTTCGTCTTCCAATCCGGACAACTGCTGCCGGAACTGCCGGCCATCGAAAACATCGCCCTGCCCATGATGCTGGGTGGCGCGGATTACCGACAGGCCACCGACGCCGCCATGTTGTGGTTGGAACGATTGGGATTGCGGCAGCTCGCCCAGCAGCGCCCCGGCGAAATGAGCGGCGGACAGATGCAACGCGTCGCCATCGCCCGCGCACTTGCCGTACGCCCTGCCGTCATCTTCGCCGATGAACCGACAGGAGCGCTCGACCAACAGACCGGCCACGAGATCATGGGTATCCTTATGCAGGCCGCGCGTTCGACCGGTGCTGCCGTCATCGTCGTCACACATGATCCGAACGTCGCCGCGTTCTGCAACCACACGGTTACCATGCGCGATGGCAGACTCTATTTACCGAAGCCAGCGCAACCCGGGCCATCCACACAATCCGCACAGCCTGCACGTACGCCGTCAACCAACGGAGGCGCGCGATGAACACCTTCCAATTATGGCGATTGTTCCACCGCCCCGGCACACGCGGTTCAACCAGCCACACTTCCGTGCTGGCAATCACGGCCTTCGCCTCCGCAACCGCCATCTTCCTCACCGTGCTCGGAGGCCTGCATGGCTTCATCTGGCGGGCCTCCGCCGACCACACGTTCGGTTGCATGATCAATTCCAACAGGTGCGCGCCCGGTACATACGAAACATGGTCCAAAACCCTGGCGCACGCCGACAAGCTCGTCGCCACGGTCGGCGACGGCCATTGGACGGCCGACCAGGCCACAGCCGTCATGAACACCTATTCCGACGGCTATGTGCTGCTCGCCGCATTCGCCAGTCTGCTACTCATCGTGCCGTTCGTGGCGCTCGCCGGCTCGGCGGCCCGTCTCGCGGCCTCCCGCAGGGACGCACGTCTCGCTGCACTGCGACTTGCGGGCGCCACCACCGCGCAGGTCACGAAACTCACCGCGCTCGATGCGGGTGGCCAGGCTCTGCTTGGCGCGCTGGTCGGCATGGCCGGCTACTTCGCGCTGATACCGGCGATCATGCTGCTCGACTTCCAAAACCAGCATTTCACCTTCGAACAGTTGTGGGTGGGACTGCCTGCTCTGGCGGCCGTGACCGTCGGAGTCACGCTGCTTGCCTTGGTCTCCGCGCTGGTCGCCCTACGCCGCGTGGCCATCACCCCGCTTGGCGTGACGCAACGTACCGGACAACCCATGCCGTCCGCATGGCGCGCACTGATTTTCCTTGCCGTGTTGGCCGTAGGCTACCTGCTGCTCAACAGCATCTCCGCATTCGCGCACTTGGGTCAGATGGTGGTCTACGCCATCATCTTCGGCGTCTTCTTCCTCGGTTTCGCCATGGTGAACGTCGTCGGTACCTGGGTGGTGGCGATGCGCGCCAGATCGCGTGCGAAACACCCGAAGGACGCGGCCACTATGATTGCCATGCGCCGTATCCTCGACAATCCCAAGCGTGCTTGGCGTAACGTGTCCGGTGTGGCGCTCGCTGTGTTCATCGCGGGGATGACGTCGGTGTGCGGATTGCTTGCCACTGGAATCGGAGGCAACCACGACCCGTTCGACCCATCTATGCTGTACATGCGCGATATAGCGATGGGTGGTTTCCTGACGCTCGCCTTTGCCGCGGTGCTCGCCGCCGTCAGTTCCGGCGTGATGCAGACGGGCAACGTCTACGACCAGGCCGACGAGTACCGCATGCTTGCGTTGGAAGGCACGGATGAGGCGACGCTCGACAAGGCACGCATGATGGAAGTGATCACCCCGCTCAACACGGTGATGGCCGTTTCGTTGGGGTGCTCGGTGTTGTTGCTGTTTCCGATTCTGGCAACGTCGTTGCTCAATCCGGCTTCGTTGCTTACGTTGGCCGCGGGAATCGGCTTGTGTTATGCGCTGATGGTGCTCGGAGGGTGTGCCGCGAATCATGCGGCGCACGGGCTCGGTTATGCCGGCTACCGTATGGACGATTGATGGCCTCGCCGCGGCGGTCGTGGATACCGCGGCGAGGACTGGCGAGGTCAGCCGAGGAGCACCGCGATGATTGCGATGAAAATCGGCGACGACAACGTCGAGAACAGAATGCCGTCGCGTGCGAACGACAGACCCACGTTGTATCGCGCCGCGTAATTGTAGACGTTCTGGCCAGTCGGCAGAGCGGCGAGCACCACGCACGCGTACAGCGTGGCGCCACGGAAGCCCATCACGAAATACGACAGCAGGAACGCGATGATCGGCATCACGATGTTCTTCAGCACGGCCACCGTGAACACCGCCGGAATATTCGACTTGTCCTGCAGCGGCTTCGTACCGTGCAAGGACATGCCGAACGCCATCAGAATCATCGGCACCGCGGAATTGCCGATCATGTTGATCGGGTCGTAAATGCAGCTCGGAATCACGAAAAAGCCGACTTCCGCGGAAATCGCGGACACGGCGATGCCCAGCAGCGAGCCGATGAGCAGCGGCTGATGCAACGGCTGTTTCAGGATCTCCTTCGCGGAGACCTTGCCTTTGGTGGTCACGTCGAGCACGGTCAGGCCGATCGGCGTGAACACCGCCTGCTGCATGACCAGAATCGGCGCGACAAGCGCTGGATTGCCCAGAATGTACGTGGCTATCGGCAGGCCGATGTTGTTGGAATTCAAATACAGCGAATTCAGCGCGCCGATGGTGGCGTCCGCGGCTTTCATATGGAAGAACAGCCGGTTGAGAATCAGGAAGACCACGCCCACCAGCAGCGCCGAAAAAAACGCCACGACGATGGAGGAGTGGAAAATCTCGAAGATCTTCTCCTTGGACAGGATGGCGAACATCAGGCACGGGCTCGACACGAAGAAGCTGAACCTGTTGAGCACCATCTGCGCGGTCGGCCCGCCGATGCGCATGCGCGCGGCCACATAGCCGGTGGCGATGACGATGCCGATGACGCAGAAACCTTCCATCGCGCTCAATAGACCCGGCATTGCACTCTCCTTTTCGCTGCGGCCGTTGCCTCGGACCGCTACCTAGTGTGTCACCAAGCGCACGACAGCATGGCCGACCGTCTCAAAAGCACGCCCGAAATGCGATTGTCACCGGCTTTTGCCGGATAATGGACGGCATGAACGAACTTACGATTGGATTTTCCGCTTCCGCCACCAAGCAGGAACAGCTCAACGAGCTGATGGAACAGATCATGGGCGCCTACTCCGTCAGCGACGACGAGGGCCCGCTGACGGACGCCGTCGAGGTGTTTTTGAAAAAACAGCCGCATCTGACGGTGCGCAGGCACGGCGACACATTGGTGGCATCCACCGATTTCGGCCGCGAGCGCCGCGTGATTCTTGCCGGCCATCTCGACACGGTGCCGGTGATCGACAATTTCCCGCCGAAATGGCTTCAGCCGGGCGATCCGCTGATTCGCGAGGACGTGGCGGCCGGTCATGAGCATGAGCGTGTGATCTGGGGTCGTGGCGCCACCGATATGAAGGGTTCCGACGCGGTCATGCTGTATCTGGCGGCCACGCTGACGGATGCGAAATACGATTTGACGTACGTGTTTTACGACCATGAGGAAGTCGCGGCCGAGAAGAACGGCCTGCGCAAGGTGGTCGAGTCGCATCCGGATTGGATTACCGGCGATTTCGCGATCATCGGCGAGCCGACCGATTGCGGCATCGAGGGCGGCTGCAACGGCACGATGCGATTCGACGTGATCACGCACGGCGTTGCCGCGCATTCGGCCCGCGCCTGGATGGGCAAGAACGCGATCCACGCGGCGGCCGAGATTCTGAACCGTTTGAACGCACATGAGAACCGCGCCATCGAAGTGGATGGCCTGACCTATCAGGAGGGCCTGAACGCCACGCTGATTTCCGGCGGCAAGGGTACCAATGTGATTCCCGACGAGTGCCGTGTGCACGTCAACTACCGGTTCGCGCCGGACAAGTCGCTCGCCGAGGCGAAGGCGCTGATGATCGGCGCGGATGCGGGCGCGAAACTTGGCAACGGCGAGCATCAGGCCACTGGTGGCGTGTTCGAAGGCTTCGGCATCGAGATGAAGGACGAATCGCCCAGCGCGCGTCCGGGCCTCAATTCGCCGCTTGCCCAATCGCTGGTATCGCTTGTCAAGGAACGTACCGGTCGTGACCCGCTTGCCAAGCTGGGTTGGACGGATGTGGCGCGTTTTGCGATTCTGGGCATTCCGGCCGTGAATCTCGGCGCGGGAAGCCCGCTGCTGGCTCACAAGCAGGACGAGCAGTTGCCGGAGACCGATCTGCTGCTCATGGCCGACCTGCTGGAGGACTGGCTGCGTTGAATCGCCGTTAATTCGCTGCCGCGGGCTTGCCGCAGAACCACTATTGGTCCACCGTTGAACCGCTGCTGAACCACTATGCCGGCGCACGTTCATTCACGGCGTGTCAACGCGAATCATTGGAAAACGGAGCGTGCAGGGGGAATAAATTCCCCGTCCTGTCACGCTCCGTTGTTTTTTGTGTCATACTTATAGACGGTGGTTCTGCAAAACCGCCGACGCATCCGATGGCGTTGATCCCCTCGCGTGAATGTTCTGTGAGTCGCGAGCGCAGGTGTCCGCCGTCGCATGATGAAGACTTTTGACGGAAGTTGCTTCCTACGGGCGCCATGACGCGCGGCCACGGTGAGAGCGTGGTGTGAGAACCGTTGGGGCTTGAGTGAAGGCGATGCGATTGCAGCGCGTTGCCGAGGAGCGTTGTGCCTACTACCAATGAGGGCCTCGATCAGGTCGAGGCTGTTGTGTCATCCGATAATTCAACCAATAATGCGGCAAGCAGTGCGGGTTCTGTGTCTGCCGATCCGGCTCCGCGTCGTCGTCGTGGGGGTCGCCGCGTGGTGCGTGGCGTAGGTGCCGCGGGCGCGTCTTTGGAGCTGAAGGTCGAGGAGCATGCCAAAGCCCCCTTGTTTGAGGAGCCGAAGCTTGAGCATGCCCAGCCTGCGCGTGATTCCGCTGATTTCAATGATGCCGATGACGACGAGCCGTCGCGTCCGCGTCGTCGTCGCGTGACCCGTTACGATGACGACGATGAGATGCGTGACGAACGTCCACGCCGTCGCCGTCGTTCCTCCGTGGACGTGCAGGACGAGGACGATCGCCCGTCGCGTCGCCGTCGCCGTATCAGCGACGAGCCGCGTGATGACCGTGACGATCGTGACAATTACGGCAATCGTGGCAATCGTGACGAATCATCCGAAGACCGTGCGCTCGACGCCGTCAGCGCGCTGCCGGAAGGCCATGAGACGCGTCATAATCCGCGTCCGATGACGTCGCTGCTGTTCCAGGAGCCGATTCTGCCGGCCGCCCCCGCGGGCCGCGGATCGTCCGACGATGACGATGCCGACGATACGGGCCGCAGAGGTTCGGACGATGCCCGTGACAGCCGTGATGACCGCGACGATGACCGTCCGACCCGTCGCCGCCGCCGTCGCAGCCACGACACGGCCGATGCGGACCGCACGGACGCTTCGAATGACGGTCGCGGCCGTGATGATGGCAATGACCGCAACAACGACGCCGAAGACGATGATCATGGCGATTCCCGTCGTTCCCGTCGTTCCCGTCGTCTGAACGCGCAGGAACGTCGTGCCGCTGCCGAAGTGGAGCAGATCGAGGAGGACCTGGTCCTCGATGGCATCACGTATGCGCCGATCGATGACGAGTCCCGCAATGGAAACGATGATGATGACGAGCAGCCGACGCGCACCCGTCGCCGCCGTCGCGGACGCGGCAACCATGAGGAAGCCGACGAGCAGCAGACCTCCGAACGCGAATCCCGTCGCCGTCATGAGGATGACGATGAGGAAGAGGGCACGGTGACCCGTCGCCGTCGCCGCCGCCGTGGAGGGTCGAAGGCCGAGGAATCGGACGAGACGATGTCCCGTCGCTCCCGCAAGCAGCAGTACATCGACGAAATCACCGACGTCGAAGGATCCACCCGTCTGGAAGCCAAGAAGCAGCGCCGCCGCGACAACCGTCGTGAACGCAGCCGTCAGAACCAGCTCATGGAGCAGGACTTCCTGGCCCGTCGCGAACACGTCGAGCGTCTGATGGTGGTGCGCGAACGTGAGCGCCACACCCAGATCTCCGTGATCGAAGACAATGTGCTCGTCGAGCATTACGTGTCCGACATCCAGGAAGTGGCCACCGTCGGCAACATCTATCTTGGCCGCGTGCAGAACGTGCTGCCGAGCATGGAGGCCGCGTTCGTGGACATCGGACAGGCCCGCAACGGCGTGCTGTACGCCGGCGAGGTGAACTGGGATTCCGCACGTCTGGAAGGCCAGCCGCGTCGTATCGAACTGGCGTTCAAGTCGGGCGATCCGGTGCTGGTGCAGGTAACCAAGGATCCGATCGGCCACAAGGGCGCAAGGCTTACCTCGCAGGTCACCTTGGCCGGCCGTTTCCTCGTGCTGGTGCCGTCCGGCGGCATGACCGGCGTGAGCCGCAAGCTGAGCGAGCGTGAGCGCGCCCGCCTGAAGAACATCGTGTCGAAGATCGCGCCGAAGGATATGGGCGTGATCATCCGAACCGCGGCCGAAGGCGCTTCCGAAGAGGCCATCACCAAGGATCTTGAGAACCTGGTGCGCCAGTGGGAACGCATCACCGCCAAGCGCGACGAGTTCCTGCACGGCAAGCGTCCGAAGCTGCTGCAAGGCGAGCCGGACGTGGCCATCCGCGTGGTTCGCGACATCTTCAACGACGACTTCTCCAAGATGATCGTGGAAGGCGACCGCGTGTACGAGCGTATCGAGGAATACCTCGACACGATGGCCCCCGACCTGAAAGACAAGCTCGAGAAGTGGGATCCGGCCGAACATGACGGCAAGGACGTGTTCGACAAGTGGCAGATCGACTCCCAGTTGCGTAAGGGCATGGAACGTCAGGTCTACCTGCCGTCCGGCGGTTCGATCGTCATCGACCGCACCGAGGCCATGACCACCATCGACGTGAACACGGGCCGTTTCATCGGCCGCGGCAAGAGCCTCGAGGAAACGGTGACCCGTTGCAACCTCGAAGCGGCCGAAGAGATCGCGCGACAGCTTCGTCTGCGCGACATCGGCGGCATGGTGATGATCGACTTCGTTGACATGGTCATGCCGGCCAACAGGGATTTGGTGCTCCGCCGACTGGTGGAGTGCCTGGCGCGCGACCGCACCAAGCATCAGGTGGCCGAAGTCACCTCGCTGGGACTGGTGCAGATGACGCGCAAGCGCATCGGCCAGGGTCTGGTGGAGGCGTTCTCCGAGGAATGCCCGACCTGCAAGGGCCGCGGCTTCATCCTCCATGACGAACCGACCGTTTCGGCGGATTACGACGATCCGTACGCCCTGAAGGGCGGCGATCCGTTCGTCAAGACCAACAAGCATGGCCATGGCACGGACGTGCAGGTGCCGAAGGGCTCCTCGCCGGACGTGAAGGCCAAACTCGCGCAGATCGCGGCGGCAGCCGTGGCCGCCAACAATGCGGACCTGGGCGAGGAAGAACAAGAAGAATAAAGGAAAATCCCGGTATGTCAACTTGACACGCCGGGAGCAGACTTGCGGTTGTACGCGGGTATGTGTAAATTAGATTGCTGGTGTCTGGCCGCGAGGCTCGAACGTGCCGGGCAGTAAGCTTTCCAAGTTAATAAAGGAACGGATATGTACGCTATTGTGAAGGCCGGCGGCCATCAGGAAAAGGTCGAGGTCGGTGACGTCATCCTCGTCAACCGTCTCAACGCCAAGAAGGGCGACACCGTGGAGTTCCCGGCTGCCCTCGTGGTGGACGGCTCCAAGGTCATCCTCGGTGCCAAGGATCTCGCCAAGCTCACCGTCAAGGCTGAGGTTGTCAACGATGAGGCCAAGGGTCCGAAGATCAGCATCATGAAGTACAAGAACAAGACCGGCGTTGCTCGTCGCAAGGGCCATCGCCAGCAGCTGACTCTCGTCAAGATCACGGCTATCGCCTGATTCGCGTAGGGTTAGAGTCAAGGACCGAAAGGAACAGACATGGCACATAAGAAGGGCGCGTCCAGCTCGCGCAATGGTCGCGATTCAAACGCGCAATACCTCGGTGTGAAGAAGTTCGGCGGCGAAGCCGTCGTGGCCGGCAACATCATCGTTCGTCAGCGTGGCACCAAGTTCCACCCGGGCGAGAACGTCGGCATGGGCAAGGACCACACCCTGTTCGCCCTCAAGGACGGCAGTGTGAAGTTCGGCGTGCGTCGTGACCGCAAGGTCGTCGACGTGATTGCCGCCTGAGACACGCGCAAATAACGCTTTTTGATGAAAGACCGCGCCCGTTATGGACGCGGTCTTTCTGCTATGTAAGGTAGATACATGAGTGATTTTGTGGATCGAGTGACCGTCCATGTGAAGGGCGGCGACGGCGGCAATGGTTCCGCCGGCATCCGTAGGGAGAAATACAAGCCGTTGGCCGGTCCGAACGGCGGCAATGGCGGCGACGGCGGTTCCGTGATCTTCATGGCCGATTCGAACGCCAACAGTCTGCTCGACTACCGTTTCATGCCCCATCGCGAGGCGGAAAGCGGCACCATGGGCCTGGGCGACACGAAGGACGGTTCGAAGGGCGCCGACCTGATTCTGCCCGTCCCGGTGGGCACGGTCGTGTTCGAAGCCAAGGGACCGCAGGGCAAGCCGAAGCATCCGGGCGAGCAGCTTGCCGACCTGCGTCACGCGGGAGACAAGTTCGTCGTGGCCGCGGGCGGCAACGGTGGTCTCGGCAATGCGGCGCTGGCCAATCGCACCCGTCGTGCGCCGGGCTTCGCACTGCTGGGCGAGCCGGGCGAGGAACGCGACGTCATCCTCGAACTCAAGTCCATCGCCGACGTG
>ERZ779892.1938-NODE-1938-length-17253-cov-4.006919_pt1 | contig 17253 bp, 14 predicted proteins | sample MGYA00511552_ERZ779892 | MGnify/ENA primary metagenome ERZ779892 (study PRJEB29588, sample SAMEA2154561) | human gut metagenome | biome: human gut; feature: human-associated habitat; material: faeces | place: Denmark | collected 2008/2010 ... | reverse complement strand
GAAACGATATCGGTATCGTTCTCAAAGCTCGCGTAGCCGACATTCGATGTCCTGTCAAGCACGTATACCGTAGCCGGCTTGATATCGGCCAGTTCCGCTTTCGCATCATTTATTTTATTCTTCGCGTCCTCGATTGCCTGTGGGACGATCTCCACCCCATAAACTTTTCCCGCTTTCTGTGCAAGAAAAAGTGAAATCGTGCCGATGCCGCAATATAGATCCCACACGGTCTCTTTTCCGGTCAGTCCCGCATAGTCGAGCGCAAGGCTGTAGAGTTTTTCCGTCTGGACAGGATTGACCTGATAAAATGACTGCGGTGAAATATGGTATGCGACCGCTGTATCAGTCAGTGAAAAATCCTTCGTATCGCGTAGATGGATCATATCGGTAATGTATGGATCGCCCCAGATACATTTCGTCACATCCCCGAGGATCACATTTGTTTTCTTCGTATTCTGATTGATGGAAATGCTCTTCATTCCCTCGATGGCTGTCAATCTGTCGATCAGTTTTTCCACTTTAGGAAGACTATTTCCGTTGATAATCACACAGACCATAAGCTCTTTTGTGGAAAACCCATAGCGGATCAGGACATGACGAACCAGCCCCTTACCTGTATTTTCATCGTAAGATGCCACATGATATTCTTTCATATAAGAAAGGACTTCATTTAAAATAATCTGATTTTCCTCCACACCCAGTTTACAGTCATTGACCGGGATAATACTGTGGGTACGCGCTGCATAAAAACCAGCAACCGGATTCCCATCTTTATCCGCACCGATCGGAAACTGTGCCTTGTTCCGGTAGCGGTATGGTTCTTTCATCCCCACGACAGGAAGCATGATTCGGTCGATCAATTCCGGCGCAAAACCGCCAATACGAATCAGATTTCCGCGCACTTTGTTCTGCTTAAATTCCAGCTGCTTTTCATAATCCAACGCCTGTATCTGACATCCGCCGCATCTCCTGTGAAGTTCACACTGTGGTGTCACACGAAATTTAGACGGCGATAAAATCTGCTCCACTCTCGCATAACCATAATTTTTCTTCATCTTTGTGATGCGGGCTTCGATCTCATCTCCAAGCACCGCATCTTTAACGAAAAAGGTCATGCCATCGTATTTTCCGATTCCTTCGCCGTCCACGCCCATATCTTCGATTTTCAGTTCTATGATATCATTTTTCTGCATAATTATAATTTCCCGGAGCGTCTGATATTGCTCTCAAGCAGACGGTTGTACCCCTGCCATTCCTGATTATTTTCCGGCACGTTGTTAAAGATTTCGCGCACCGTCTCCATCTTTGCATCGATATTATCCGCAAAACTGAGTGCCAATGCCTCCGGCAGCGCCGGTTTTTTCGGTGAACCAAACTCTAACTCGCCGTGATGTGCTAAAATACAGTGCTTTAACTCGCTTGCCAGTCCCTTTGGAAAATCCGGGATCGTGCGGATCCTGTCACCGACCATCTCGGTTCCGATAATAATATGTCCTAAAAGCTGACCGTCATCCGTGTAATCATTTTCCGGGAATGTGGAAAGCTCCTCTAATTTTCCGATATCATGGAAAATAGCTGCCGTGATCAAAAGATCGCGGTTTAACATCGGATAACAGCCTGCAAAATAATCACAGTGCTTTGCCACACTTAAGCTGTGCTCAAGCAGACCACCGACAAATCCGTGGTGCACAGTCTTTGCAGCAGAGTGGAATTTAAAGCGTTTTTCAAAATCTGCATCTTCCACAAAAAAGCTCTCTAACAGCTTCTTTAAATGCACTTCTTTGGTGCTCGCAATCAGGCCTTTTAACTCCTCATACATCTGGTCGATATCCTTATCGCTGACCGGAAGGTAATCTTTTGGATCATACTCCCCTTCCTGCACCTTGCGGACACGCTTTACATTCAGCTGTAAATTGCCCTGAAAGCTGGTGATATCACCCATTACGGCTATGTAATCCAGTGAATCGAACTCGTCGATTCCAACAGAACCAGGCTCCCATATCTTCGCATCCAGTGTGCCCGTTTTGTCCTGTAAGATCAATGTATCATAAGGTTTTCCTGCCTTTGTCAGTGCAGACTGTTTTACTTTACATAGATAGATTTCATTAATTCGCTCGCCCTCTCTGAGGCTCTCAATATACTTCATACTACTCCTTATTCCTGCTTTTATTTTCTAAAATTATTATGCCTGTATCCGCATTTCTGCTTCTAAAACGCATACCGGTGTCCACATTTCTGTTTCTGACATGCATGGTCGCATCCGCATTTCTGCTTCTAAAATACATGCCTGTATCTGGTTCACATCTCTATGGCAGTACACTGACTTCTACCGTGCAGGTGATTTCCGTATAACCTTCCGGTCCCTGCCGCTCAATCTTCACTTCCACCGTATCTTCCGGCTTTAACGAAAGCAGTTTTTTCTCATAATTTTCTGCCGTAAGAATCTCATCCCCGTCAATCTCCGTAATGACATCCCCATTCTGAAGCCCCGCCGCCATTGCCGGTGAATCCATGCAGACATCTTTGATATAGGCGCCTTTTGGTATTTCATATTCACGTTCGATCGCCGCAGTAACCGTTGTCACTTCAAGCCCGATGCACGGAATATCCTGTCCGTTTGACAACATCTCAATCAATGCCTTTAATTCAGAAATAGAAATCGCTGTCAGCGTATTCTCATCGCCTGCACTGCTGTATCCCTGCATCACGATCCCGATGATCTCACCATCCACATTGACAAGCGCACCGCTTCCATTGCTGCTTCCGACAATATCTGTCGTAAATACACTGTAATTATGATCTATCGTGGAAATACTATTTGTCGTAGATGTGATATTTCCGGTCAGTATCGAATAATTTGTTCCAAGCGGACTTCCGATTGCAATCGCAATCGTTCCCTGCGTAACGGTCAGTGAATTACCGAGAACTGCAACCGTGATCGCATTCTTTGTACTTTCTGTAAGCTCCGAAGTCTTTACGCTCAACACGGCAATCCCTGTATTGCCATCGTATTTTTTCATCTCAGCTTTCACTGAAACATCATTAATAAATGTAACGTAGATCTCCTGGGCATCCGCAATCGCCTTGCGCTCTGTCAAAACCAGAAGTTCTCTGCTGTTCTCCGCTACAATGATTCCGGAGGCCTGACCTTTGCTCTCATACGGATTATTAAACCAGTCGGTGTCACTCTTTACGCCGGTTACAGTCACAATAGACTTATTGGCTTCTTTTCCAACGGCATATAACTTGTTCTGCAGCTTCTGAAAATCAGCAAGTTCAAGTTCCCGCAGGTCATTGTCCGGAACATTCTCTCCGGTCTGCTCTGTTTCCGTTTCACCCGTCTGTTCCTGCTGTGGGTTTCCCACTTCTCCATTTTCCTGCGATCCGTTGTTCTCCGCTGCCCCGTTTTCTCCCTGCTGCCCGTCGTTCTCTGTCTCCTGTGTATCCTTCTGTTCCGACGCTTCCTGTATATCGCCCTGACTTGGCTCCTCCGTTTCCGTGACATCATCTTGCGGAATCGTAACAACCGGCTTCTCCTCTGGGTAAAACCAGTTTGAAAACTCAGGCTGCAGTAAACTAAACACCAGCGCAGCCACCGCACCAAAAATTACGGCAAGCGCTACCGTAAACAATGCTTTTTTTACAAGACGTTTTTTATTCAACGGCTTCTCCTTGATCTGTTCATTAATAAAAGAAAAGCCACCCTTCTCTTTCTCCTGCATGATTTTCCCTTCCTTAACAAAAATGAAAACCGCACCTAGTTTATTATAGTTTGAAACACATACGCTTGCAACACTATTTTTTGCATTTCCGGCTTTCATTCCCCTAATTAATGGGATATAATCTCATCTTTGACAGTTGATTAGTTAAAAAAGTGCCACAATCCCTGTAAATACAAGGGGCGTGGCACTTTTATCTGCATACACGAAATATAGTAATGTTTTATCTCCGCTTACTTTTTTTCTGAATTCCTTTCATTTTCCGTTTTGTTATGAATTGATAGTCCGTTCTGAATCCGCAGGTTTCATGGAGATCGTCAGTGATTTCCTGACGTTCATATACCGGCATGAAGCCCTGTTCTTCTATATCCGTAAATTTTATGTCTTTTAAAGTGTGAAGTAATTGTTCTGTGGTATAAGTCCCTTTCAAGGAGCGGTTTAATAACCGGAAATGTAACAGAGCAAGAAAGCAGGTGAGGAAATGAGCTTTAATCCGATCTTCACGGTTTAAGTAAACGGGTCTGGCTTCAAAGTCTGTTTTCATAGTTCTGAAACAGTCTTCAATCTGCCATCTTCCTTCACTGACTTTTAAGATATCTGCAACGTCATCATCAAGCAGGTCTGTACATACCGCATAAAGTCCGTCATACATTTCTTCTTCAGCAATCTTATCCGTATCGAGATAATAGTGGATCTTAGCTTTTTCTCCTTCGTTGGTTACAGCTACCTTATTTACAAATCTTGCAGGATCATTTGGATTTTTACGCTGTTTTTTTAGAGAGCCATTTGCAACCATTTTTTCTGCCCGACAGATCTGCTCCGCACGGATGGCTTTCTGATAAGCGGCATATTTAGGGGAGTAGGTTATGATTAATTTTTGATCCAGTTTTTTTGTTGTCAATGGTTCGTCTTTATAATAAAGCTGGTTCTTGTCATCATCTGTCAGTTTTGTGAGATCAACAGGTTTATCATCTGAGAGATGTTTGAAGCCAGTTTTCTTTAAAGCCCATGCCCGGTCTTCAGCAGGCAGCTTTTTGATGGACTGAGTGACAATAAATGCCCTCTGTCCCATGTGATTAAGAACACGGTTATCCTCAGAAGCAAGTCCGGCGTCACTACAATAGATAAACTTATCACAGCCGAATTGTTGGAGAATCTTTGTTTCTAAAGGTTTTAAGGATTTCTGCTCATTTTGGTTTCCAGGAAAGAGTGAGAAAGCCAAAGGTATTCCGTCACCATCTGTAAAGAGTCCCATTTGAATAATGGGATTCGGACGGTGCTCTTTGCTTTTTCCGTATTTTTTATCTCCATCTTCCTGTTCGATTTCAAAGTAGTAGTTTGTGCAATCATAATAAAGGATCCGATCCATTCTGTCACCAAGAAAAAAGCTGTTTTTATAAACTTCTGATTGAATAAAATCCATTTCAGAAGCAAGAACAGAAAGAGCTCGGTAAACATCATGAAGTTCATAAGTTGGAGGCTCAAGGAACTGTTTTGCTGCTCGAAAGGAAGAACTTTTGCTGGAAGGTTCCAGAACCCTTGTATAAATTAAATCAGATAAAATAGCATTAAGATCATACTCGAATTTATGTCGGCTTTTGATTTTTCGGCAGACAGAATCGAGCTTAAGTCCATAGTAAATAGACTGAAGAAAAAGATATCCGCCAGAAAAAAGTTTCTGCTTATTATAGTCCATGAGTCTGTTGGAATGAAATGGAATCATGACAGTAGCATCCTCTTTTTCACTTTTATATTTCAGAGTCTCAAGACGCGCTTGTTCATTAGCCCATTCAACAACTCCATCACGATCCGTGTGGAGCTGCGCTGATAATTCAGCTAACGTACCTAATTTTCGGATGGTTTTGGAAGTACTTTTCCCATTGGCATTTGTATAGGACTGAGTGATGTAAAAGGACTCGGAATTTTTTGATTTTGATGTTGTTATACGCACAATAATCACCTCTGTCACTATTATACCACATATCACCAAATATTACTATATAATAAAAATAAAAATTTGACAAAAAAATAAGCCTGTTTCAAGGCTTTGCGGTACTTTTTTGAATTTCAATGTGTCAAACTCCCGTGTAACAAGAAAATAAAAAAATATAAAGTTTTAGTTGTTGCCCGTTATCTTTTCTGATATAATAAGTCCAAATCTTAATACTCTGCCGTGATAAAATGTGAAACTGTCACGAAGGAGGCTAAAAGGAGAAACTACAAATGAAAGAAAAGAAAGAACGGGCCAAACGTCTGCCCACTTTTGCGGAATCGATCACACCGATCGTCGCAATGCTCCTGATCCTTACCATCGGAAAAGGCGTATTCGGCTACAGCACAGAGCCGCTTCTGATCATGGTAGCTGCAATCGCAGCATTTATCGCGTTCCGTGTAGGCATTACCTGGGATGAGATGATGGATGAGATCTGCACCAAGATCGCAAAGGGCATGCCTGCCATCCTGATTCTTGTATGTGTTGGCGCTATGGTTGGTACCTGGATGGCATCCGGTACCATTCCGATGATGATTTATTACGGCGTCCAGATCGTAAACCCGAAATTCATGCTGGTTACCGCGTTCCTGATCGAGGCAGTGGTTTCGGTTGTTACCGGTACCTCCTGGGGTTCCGTTGCAACCATGGGTGTTGCCCTGATGGGAATCGCAAGCGCCCTTGGCGTATCCCTTCCGGCTACTGCAGGCGCCTGCATCGCAGGTTCCTACTTTGGTGACAAGATGTCTCCGCTGTCCGATACCACAAACCTGGCTCCGATCGCGGCAGGCAGCACACTGTATGAGCATATCGGACATATGTTCTACACCACTGTCCCAGCAACCATCGTTTCCCTGGTGGTATATGCCATTGTTGGTATGAACGCAGATGTAAGCGCAGATATTACTTCTGACACCGTTACTACTTTATTAAGCCAGCTTTCTTCCATGTACAGCTGGAACCTGCTGATCATCATTCCGGTAGTGATCGTGCTGGGCGGCTCCCTGCTTCAGAAGCCAACCATTCCGGTTATGCTTCTTTCTACTTTTGTAGCAGGCTTGGAGAGTGTCTTCATTCAGCACGTAGCGTTAGGAGATGTGTTAAAGGCAACCGTAAACGGTTTTGATGTATCCATGATCCACCGTGCAGGATTTGACACCGAGACCTGTTCCGAGGCCGTAACCAAGCTGTTAAACCGCGGCGGTATGAACGGCATTATGAGCACCACACTTCTGGTATTCTGCGCATTCTGCTTCGCAGGTATCATGAGCCGGGCTGGCTGTCTGGATGTGGTACTCCAGAAGATCTTAAGCGTGGCAAAGAGTACCGGTGCGCTGATCACCGCAACCGTTGCAGCCTGCATTACCATGGCACTGACCACCGGTAACTCTTACCTTGCCATTCTGATTCCGGGCGAGATGTTCCGTGACGCTTACAAAGAGCGCGGGCTTGCGGCAAAGAACCTGTCCAGAACCCTTGAGGATGCCGGTACCGTAGTTGTACCGCTGATCCCGTGGTCCGCAGCAGGTGCTTACATGGCTTCCACCCTTGGCGTAGAGACTTTGGATTACCTTCCATGGGCAATCCTGTGCTACACCGGCTGGATTTTTGCAATCATCTGGGGCTTTACCGGATTTGGTATTGCCAAGCTCGATGATGAGAAGAAAAAGGAGAACTAAATACGATGTCCAGAGTGCTTTTGATTAAAAACGCGAATCTGTATGATCCGGATCCAAAAGGAATCCGTGATATCCTGATCGTAGATGAAAAAGTATTTTCTGTGGCAGAACACATCGATCCACCGGAACTTTCTGCTCCGGTGGAAGTTGTTTCTGCAGATGGAAAAATGGTAATTCCTGGTTATGTGGACCAGCATGTTCATGTGATTGGCGGGGGCGGCGCAAAGCTTCTGGTTACCCGGCTTTCTTCCCTGCATGAGGAAGTGCGTGATGCTGTAAAGGCAGGGGTTCCGGTGGAAAAAGCCATCCGCATCTGCGGGGAGAACCCGGCCAGAGCCAACGGATTATTCCCGAAAAAGGGCTGCATCCGTCCGGGCAGCGACGCGGATCTTGTGATCCTGGATGAGGAATTTCTGGTAGATACGGTATTTGTCCGTGGACAGAAAATGGTGGAGTATGGAAAAGCACTGGTAAAAGGCACCTTTGAGACAGACTGACAGAAGCTTTGAAATAGAAAAGCGGAAAAGAAAGAGACAGGAGAATTGACATTATGATCAAGTTACTGAAAAACGCGAATGTGTACGCACCGGAGAAACTGGGAAAGAAAGATATCCTTATTGAGGGGGAAAAAATCCTTCTGATGCAGGATACTATTGAGGGATATGAGGGACTTCCGGGAGTGGAAACCTATGATCTGGAGGGAAAGACCGTTGTTCCGGCTTACATTGACATGCACGTGCATATCACAGGCGGCGGCGGAGAGCAGGGGCCGGCATCCCGTGTACCGGAATCCCAGCTCAGTGAATTCTTCAAAAATGGTATTACCACGGTAGTCGGACTTCTGGGAACCGATGGCGTAACCCGCAGTGTGGAAAATCTGGTCGCAAAAGCTCGCGCCCTGACCGAAGAGGGCATGACCGTGTACACTCTGACCAGTTCCTATGGTTACCCGCCGACCACCCTGACCGGAAGTGTAGAGCGCGATATCATCCTGGTTCCACCGATGATCGGTGTGAAGGTAGCGGTATCGGACCACAGAAGCTCCAACCCAGGCGGAGAAGAGCTGATCGCGCTGGCTACTGCAGCGCGCAGAGCCGGCTTACTCAGCAATACCCCTGGCCTGGTAACCATGCACATGGGTGACGGAGAGGGAAGACTGGATCCGATTTTCTATGTGCTGGATCATTCCGACGTTCCAGCCAAGAACCTGCTGCCGACCCACATCTTACGCAATCCTGGACTGATTGATGCCGGCGCGGATCTGGTGCGCCGTGGCGGCTACATTGACTGCACCGCCGGCGCCGATGATGTGGAGGTCGAATCCGATGCTCTGAAGCTCTATGAGCTGTTGCACCGCGAAGATGTGAGCCTGGATCATGTAACCATGTCCAGTGACGCGTTCGGAAGCCAGCCGCGCTTCAACGAAGAGGGCGAGTGCATTGGCCTGACCTACGCGTCCCCGAAGTATCTGCACCGTACCATCCAGATCCTGGTAAGAGAGGGCATGCCGCTGGAGGATGCCTTACAGCTTCTGACCAGCACTCCGGCCGTACTCCTTGGCAAAGAAGGAATCAAGGGCTGTGTAGCGGAAGGCGCAGACGCAGACCTTCTGGTACTGGATGAGAATCTCAACATCAACAGCCTGTTTGCCCGCGGCAAGGTCGCTGTGTGGGAGCAGGAAGTGAAGATGAAGGGCAGATTCGAGCAGTAAGGAAAAACATACAGGAGAAGGACTGTGATTGACTTATTGGTGGTGCTTCTGCTTATGGTGGTACCGGTACAGTTCCTGGTGTTATCATTGGTGCACTTCTGATGGGTGTTCTGAATCTTGGCATGAGTATCATGGGTATTGACCAGAATATCCAGAAGGTTGTTAAAGGTATGGTTCTTCTGGCAGCGGTTATCTTCGATGTTGTCAGCAAGAGAAAATCTTTTATCGTAAAATAATAATAGTCAGCGAATCAGGACAGCAGGTTTTCGGAGTGATCCGGAACCTGCTGTTTTTGGGTGTATATACTGTTGTTTTATGTGAGGTTATTTTGTCGGTTTTCGTGGTTTTATGGGGGATGTGCTTGTTTTTAGGAGAACGTTATATTATAATAAGGGCAAGTGACAGAAAATACGAAATTATGTTGTCGGGAGGCTGTAATGGGAAATACAGTAACGATCTGTTTTGCAAATAATAAGGGCGGCAGCGGAAAGTCCACCAGCTGTTCCAATGTGGGAGCGGCACTGGCCGGCATGGGTAAGAAGGTACTGATGGTAGACGGTGATATGCAGCTGAATCTTTCCCTTTCTTTTTTTTCGGAGGAAGAAGTGCTTGAGATGGCAGCAGGGGAAAAGAATCTCTACTATGCTATCGGTCATCAGTCGGATCTCAGCGATTTTATCGTGCATACGAAGTATGAGAATCTGGATCTGGTTCCGTCGTCTACGCTGATGAGCTCCGTGGAATATGAGCTTTTTACAAAATGGCAGAGAGAGTTTATCCTGCGGAAATGTCTGCAGAAGGTTAAAGATTCCGGAGTGTACGATTACATTCTCATTGATGCACCGCCTACTCTTGGCGGCTGGGTGATGAATATTTTATGTGCATCCGATTATGTTCTTGTTCCGGTAGAGGCAAGTCCGTGGGGTATGTTTGGTCTTGCAAATATGTTTGATTTCCTCAATGAAGTCAGGGAGATCGCTCCGGATTTAAAGGTTTTGGGAATCGTAGTAACCAAGGCAGATGCCAGAAAGAATTATTTCAAACAGACTATGGAAACACTGAAAGAAATGGAAGGAATCTATCTTTTCGAATCTTTTATCCGTGTAGACAGCTCCATCGAATGGTCCCAGGACAGCAGTGAACCAGTTGTGGAGTTCAAAAAAAGCAGCCGCAGCGCAAAAGAGTACATAGCATTGGCAGAGGAGGTAATGAATCGTGTCAGTAGGTAAAGCAAGCATCGCAAGAGCAGTAAATGCAGAAAAAGCATCCAAAACAGAAACAAAAACAGAGGTAAAAGAGGCTGAGGTTAAAGCAGCAGAGAAGCCGTCAGAGGTAAAAGCTGAAACAGCTGAAAAAGCGGCAGAAAAAACTACAGCAAAGAAAACAGCAGCCAAAGCTCCTGCAAAGAAGACCACAGCAAAGAAAGCAGCCGCAACAAAAACAACAGCAAAGAAAACCACTACCAGAAAAACAACAGCACGTAAAACCGCAGCAAAGAAAACAGCTGCAGCAGAAACAACAGGAACTGTAGCCCAGAACGTGATCAGCGGAGGAAACGCCGACGAACTCCAGGCCAAATTCCTCACCCCAAAGAAAGAGGAGCCGGACACCAACCAGCCAGTAGGAATTAAAGACGAGCTTCCGGTTTATCTGCTGTAATCTTTGATTGAATTTTTTGAAAAGATAGTAATTGACAAATAAAAAGACTGCTATATATCTATATCACTATTGATAAGGTATACAGCAGCCTTTTATTTTGCCCTATAAAAATCTCAGTGGGACAGCGAAGCGCCTCCCTCGTATCTTTCTACATATTGTAATATGCAGCATACAATCCATTCTTCTCAAGCAGTTCAGCATGAGTGCCTCTTTCGGCGATACCCTCCTCCGTGATCACAATGATCTCATCCGCATCACGGATCGTAGAAAGCCGGTGCGCGATCGTAATGGTAGTACGATTTTTTGAAAGCTCCTCCAGACTCTTCTGGATCCAACGTTCGCTTTCGTTATCCAGAGCGCTGGTGGCCTCATCCAGGATCAGGATCGGAGGATTCTTAAGGAATACACGTGCAATGGAAATCCGCTGCTTCTGTCCGCCGGAAAGGCGTGTGCCACGTTCTCCGACATAAGTGTCGTATTTATCCGGAAGCTCCATGATAAAGTCATGGATACTCGCACATTTGGCGGCTTTGATGATCTCTTCATCGGAAGCTCCGGGCTTTCCGTAGGCAATATTATCCTTGATGGTTCCATCAAAAAGATAGACATCCTGCTGTACCATACCGATCTGGCTTCGAAGGCTCTTAAGAGTCAGCCCGCGGATATCCTTTCCGTCTACAGTAATGGAACCGCCGGTCACATCATAAAATCTGGGCAGGAGAGAGCAGATCGTGGTTTTTCCGCTTCCGGAAGGTCCCACCAGGGCAATGGATTTTCCAGCCGGGATATCAATAGAGATATCGGAAAGCACAGGAGTTTCATCATCGTTGTAATGAAAAGAAACATGGTCGTAACGCACATGTCCTTTCACGTCCGTAAGCTCCGCAGCGTTGTCTGCATCCCTGATCTCGGATTCTGTTTCCATCACATCCAGGAAACGGCGGAAACCGGAAAGACCCTTCTGCATCATTTCCACAAGTTCCACCAGGATCTGGATGGGGCTGATAAAGATTCCGATATACAGGGCATACATGGCAAGATCTGCAGTCTGCATTTCACCCTGAGCGATCAGATAGCCGCCGTAAACAAGAGTTACCAGGTACATCATGCCCTGGAAGAAAAGATTGGAACTCATGAAGCTTCCCATACAGTGATAATTATCTCTTTTGGAAACAAGGAACGCTTCATTGCTTTTCTTAAATTTGGCACGTTCGATGTCCTCGTTTGCGAAGGATTGCACCACGCGGATTCCGGAAAGCGTATCCTGAAGACTGGCATTTACATCTCCGATCTTACGCCGGTTTTCCATGAAGGTTTCCTGCATTTTTGCATTCTGGCGGAAGGAAAACACAAACATCACGATCACCAGGAGGATCAGCGGCAGTGCAAGCTTCTTGTTGATAAAGAACAGGAAGATAAAAGCACCGACGATCTTTACCAGAGAGATAAAAAGATTCTCAGGACCATGATGTGCAAACTCGGAAATGTCAAAAAGGTCACTGACCAGCTTGCTCATCATCTGACCGGAATTATTCCTGCTGTAATAGGAAAAAGACAGCTCCTGGTAATGGTCAAAAAGCTCCCGGCGCATATCACGTTCCATCTTTGCACCCATCATATGTCCCTGATAGGTTACATAATATTTGCAGAGACTTTGCACAATGTACATAACAAAAAGAGAAGCTGCAATCACAGGGAGGGCATGAAGAATAATATCCTTATCCTGTGTAAAGAGAGTTTTTGTCATAGTACGAAGAATCTGGGGATAAGCAAGATCTACCAGACTGATAACGGCTGCACAGATCAGGTCAATAAAAAAGACCGCTTTGTACGGGCCGTAGTAGTGGATGAATTTCTTGATGGTATTCATCGGAAAAGTACCTCCGTTTTTATGAAATGTATAGTGTTGTCTGAGCAAAAAATATTGCTGCCGGACATTCTATGTTCATCTTATCATAAGTGAGAATAAAGTCAAGATAAGTGAATTTCTGGCCTGTTTCGTTTCTGTATACTTTCTGAGAACAGGAACTATATGGCTGCTGTTCACAGGAAATATTCCGCAAGAGATTGTTGGCAACGGAGCGGATAGTGATATGAGGAGATATTTTTTGGAAAAAATCAAATTACTCCTTGACACAGAAGAACAAAACCCGTATAGTGTATTTCAGATTTGGTGTGTAACTGATAAGCAGGCATTAACCAGTCATAAATGTTATTATTTTTATTTGACGTTTATGGGGGTTGGTGTCTTTTTTTGTTGCCCACTTAAAAGATTCCCGCTCCAAAACGTCGAAAGAAAAGGAGAGAGAACATGAAAGACAAAATTTTCGGAGTTTTGCAGCGTGTGGGACGTTCCTTTATGCTCCCCATCGCAATCCTTCCTGTGGCAGGCCTGCTTCTTGGATTCGGCAGTTCCTTCACAAATGAAACGACCATTGCAACCTATGGACTTCAGAAGATTCTGGGAGACGGAACCATCTTAAATGCACTCCTAGTCATCATGAACAAAGTCGGAAGTGCGGTATTTGATAACCTGCCTTTGATCTTTGCAGTAGGTGTGGCCATCGGTATGGCAAAAAAAGAGAAAGAGGTAGCAGCTCTTTCCGCACTGATCGCTTACTTCGTTATGAACGTAGCCATCAACGGTATGCTGGTAGTAAATGACAAGATCACAGCAGACGGACAGATCGCAAAAAGCGTTCTGGAAGGTACTGTAACTTCTGTCTGCGGCATTCAGTCTTTGCAGATGGGTGTGTTTGGCGGTATTATCGTCGGCCTTGGTGTTGCGGCTCTGCACAACCGTTTTCATAAGATCGTGCTTCCAAACGCACTTTCCTTCTTCGGTGGTTCCAGATTTGTGCCCATCATTTCCACCATTGTATATATGTTTGTGGGAATCCTGATGTATTTCGTATGGCCGGCAGTCCAGAACGGTATTTATGCTCTGGGCGGTCTTGTAACAGGCAGCGGCTATATCGGAACTCTGATCTTCGGTATTATCAAACGTGCGCTGATCCCCTTTGGACTTCATCACGTATTTTATATGCCATTCTGGCAGACAGCCGTTGGCGGGACTATGGAGGTTGCAGGCCAGATGGTACAGGGCGGACAGAACATCTTTTTCGCCCAGCTTGCAGATTCCGCAAATGTAGCGCATTTCAGTGCTGATGCAACAAGATATTTTTCCGGAGAGTTCATTTTCATGATCTTCGGTCTTCCGGGAGCAGCTCTTGCCATGTACCGCTGTGCAAAGCCTGAGAAGAAAAAAGCAGCAGGCGGACTTCTTCTTTCAGCAGCCCTTGCATGTATGCTTACAGGAATCACAGAGCCACTGGAGTTCTCCTTCCTGTTTGTAGCTCCTGCATTGTTTGCAGTACAGGTTGTTCTTGCAGGCGCGGCTTATATGATCGCACATATGCTGAACATTGCAGTAGGACTTACCTTCTCCGGCGGTTTCCTGGATCTGTTCCTGTTCGGAATCCTTCAGGGAAATGCAAAGACAAGCTGGTTCAGGATTATCCCGGTAGGTATCATTTACTTTATTCTCTATTATGTGATTTTCACCTTCCTGATCAAAAAGTTCAACTTTAAGACTCCGGGACGTGAGGATGACGACACAGAAACAAAGCTTTATACAAAAGCAGATGTAAACGCAAGAAAAGAAGCCGGAAAAGCCGGTGAAGCAGCAGGAAGTACATCTGCAGACCCGGTAAGCGAAGCCATCACAGCCGGCCTTGGAGGAAAGAAAAACATCAGTGATGTGGACTGCTGTGCAACAAGACTCCGTATCACCGTCCATGACGCAGCAAGAGTCAACGACGATATTTTGAAAACAACAGGTTCCAGAGGAATCGTGAAAAAAGGCCAGGGTGTCCAGATCATCTACGGTCCGCAGGTAACTGTGATCAAATCCAAGCTGGAGGATTATCTGGAGACAGCGCCGAATGAATATTTTGAAGGTGCAAATGAGAAAGAAACAGACAATGCGGAAAATCAGGCTCAGTCTGATACAGAGCGTACAGCAGAAAGTACAGGTGAGGCTACTCAGAACACAGCTCCGACATCCGAAGCCAGCACGCAGCCAGAGAAAAAGGTTCTCAGAACAGCGATTGTCTACAGCCCGGTAACCGGTATCGCCGCAGACCTTTCCACAGCGCCGGATGAAGGCTTTGCGGAAGGAATGATGGGAGAGGGTGCTGTAGTCACACCGAAGGACCCGGTGATCTGTGCTCCGGAAGACGGCGAGGTAGAGTTTATTTTTGACACAAAGCATGCCATCGGATTCCAGACAGATACAGATCTTCCTATGCTCCTCCATATCGGCATTGATACTGTAAAGCTGGAAGGAAAAGGCTTCGAGATCCTGGTAGAGCAGGGACAGCATGTAAAAAAAGGCGAGCCGTTGATGAAGATTGACATCCCGTATCTTATAGAAAACGCTCCGTCCTTATGTTCTCCGATCCTTTGCACAGAGATCGAGGATAATCAGAGAGTACGCCTTCTTGCCAATGGAGAGATCAAGGCAGGAGAGCCGCTGTTCGCAGTAGAGACTGTGGAAGAATAGGAAATTTTTCAGCAATAATATAGAAGATTGGTTTTGTGAAAAGCGCGCCTAATGCCCGGGCGCGCTTTTCCTGTGGCAAAGAAAATAACTGTCTGTCAGAAGGGCTTTACACAAAAGAAAGATTCTGTTACGATAAAGAAAATCAACAGCTGCAGACAAAAATGTCGACTGAAAATCCGGGGCAGACAGTGGTGGAATGTGGAAAAGCAGCAGGATATATAAAAATGGTGGGGAAAAAGATGTACAGAGTGAGCAAGGTATTGAACAATAACGGCATCATTGCCATAAATATGGAAGAAAACCAGGAATATGTACTTCTGGGAAAAGGTGTGGGATTTGGAAAGAAGGTCAGCCAGCGTTTTGAGGCTCCGGCAGACTGTACTATTTACAGGCTGGCTCAGGAGACAGAACGTGGCTCAGCAAAAGAACTGGCAAAGAGCATAGCACCGGAATTTCTGGAGATCGCAGATGAGATATTGAGAGAAGCTGAGAAGACCTTTGGGGATACCATAGACAGAAGGATCCTGTTTCCCCTTGCTGATCATATTTCCTTTGCAGTGGGACGTATCCGGAATCATGAGCAGATCAGCAATCCTCTGACTGAGGATATCAAGGTGCTTTTTTACAGCGAATTCAAGGTGGCGGAGGTATTGAAGAAGATCCTGAAGGAGCGGATGGATATTGAAATCGACGAGCATGAGGTGGGATATGTGGCACTTCATATTCACTCAGCACTTGGAGATGAAAAGGTGTCTGTTGCCATGCAGACAGCAAGAACGGTACGGGAATGCATCGCCATGATCGAGATGGCCACAGGAAGAAAGATCGATGTGATCTCCCTGTCCTACAACCGTATGATGAACCATATCAAATATATGGTAGCCCGTGTCTCCACAGGGGAGACACTGAAGCTGGATATGAATGAATATATAGAAGAAAAATATCCGGAATCCTACAGGATCGCGGAGGATGTCTGTGAGAGCCTGGGCAAAAGCCTGGGTAAAGAGCTGGATCCTATTGAAATTGGTTATCTTGCCATGCATATTGAGCGGACAGTGGAACAATAAATGTAAATGGCTGATCCGCCTCAGGGATTTACACAATAAATTCAATGGCTTTTTTGACAGCAGTACTCATGGTAGTACTGCTGTTTGTGTTCTACCATGTAGACAAACTTGCATATCGCAAAGATATCGCGCAGGGACGTAAACCGGATATCAGCAAACCGGGTACAGAGTTCCATATTGACGGACTTCACAATATTATTTTCCTGGTGATGATCGTTGTAGCGGTTATCCTAAGTGGTGTACTTCCGGGACTTTCCGCATTCCAGAATGCAGAAGGTGCTGTTAAGGGAATCCATCTTCTGGGCGAAGTAACACTGACTTTCCCTGCACTGATCGAGATCGTGCTGATCCTTCTTGCAGCGTTCTTATCCTTCAAGACAACGGACAAGAGTGTGCGCAGGAGAAACCATTTTACCTGGGGTGCTATCCAGGAAGTTGCCGTACTGTTTATCGGTATCTTTATTACCATGCAGCCGGCATTGATGCTTCTTAAGGCGGTCGGACCGAACCTTGGTATCACCAAGCCGCTTGAAATGTTCTGGGCGACTGGTGCGCTGTCCAGTTTTCTGGACAATACGCCGACTTACCTTGTATTCCTTACAACAGCAGGAACACTTGGATTTACGAGTGGGATCGCAACAACACTTGGTACTGTGCCAGTGAAACTGCTTTCTGCGATTTCCTGTGGTGCGGTATTCATGGGCGCGAACACTTATATCGGAAATGCACCGAACTTTATGGTCAAGTCCATTTCTGACGAGAACGGTGTCAACATGCCGTCCTTCTTCGGATACATCCTGTGGTCACTGGTATTCCTTGTTCCGGTATTTATTCTGGACATGCTTGTGTTCTTTATGTAAGGAG
>ERZ779892.1936-NODE-1936-length-17256-cov-7.597523_pt1 | contig 17256 bp, 20 predicted proteins | sample MGYA00511552_ERZ779892 | MGnify/ENA primary metagenome ERZ779892 (study PRJEB29588, sample SAMEA2154561) | human gut metagenome | biome: human gut; feature: human-associated habitat; material: faeces | place: Denmark | collected 2008/2010 ... | reverse complement strand
ACCCGCTGTGCGTGTGGCTGGCAGCGGCGAAATCTCCCGGCTTTTTGCCGCTGTCCTTCTGCTTGCCGGTCGTGCCGTCGAACGCGACGAGGTTGCCGGAAACCGGGGACGAAACCTTTTCGACGTACCCGCTGTGCGTGTGGCTGGCAGCGGCGAAATCTCCCGGCTTTTTGCCGCTGTCCTTCTGCTTGCCGGTCGTGCCGTCGAACGCGACGAGGTTGCCGGAAACCGGGGACGAAACCTTTTCGACGTACCCGCTGTGCGTGTGGCTGGCAGCGGCGAAATCTCCCGGCTTTTTGCCGCTGTCTTTCTGCTTGCCGGTCGTGCCGTCAAATGCGACGAGGTTGCCATCCGTCGGGGATGTGACCTTTTCCGTTTTTCCGTTGTTCAGGGCTGTAATGTTGTCCTGCATTGCTTTCTGATCTGCCGCCGTGAAATATCTGCCGATAACGTCGCCCGCAGACCACGCCCGCGCGGTCGTGCCGTCCTGCCCGCGTACAACGGTCAGCACGTTCCCGCTCTTTTCGGTCATCAGCACAGTTTCCGCCGTAGACCCGTCCGCGCCGATTGTCAGCAAGTTCGGCGCATCCGGCAGCATTGTCCCGTCAACGACGTTTACGGTCGTTCCCGCTGCCGTCAGCGCGCCGGACAGGGACGTTTCCGGCGTGTTCGCCTGTGGCGGGTACATTTTTGCAAGTTCTGCCATTGCGTAACCTCCCGTTTTAGTAATCGCCGCCGCCGCGCGAATTGCAGAACGTCTGCATGAATACCGCGCCGACAATGCGGCTCATGGAATTCGGTAAAATCTGAATCGTATGCCATGCGTTGCGCTGAATCTTGCCGCTGCCGTCCGTTTTCAGGTACTCGACAATATCCAGATTGTCATACGATGCCGGGGCAGGGATTTCCACGCCGTCAACCTTGATCGTTGCCGAAGATGCCCGCGCGCCCTCATAGATGCCGAATTCGATTTTGTGTGTATGATCTTGAACCGTGTGCGTGTGCGCCTTTACCGTGTGCGTATGGGCGCTGACTCTATGCGTATGCGCGCTGACGCTATGCGTGTGCGAACCGACGGTATGCGTATGCCCCGGATGCGTATGCGCGCCGGACGGCACGAAATTCACGCCGCCGATGATATTGTTGTTGTAGTCTATCAGCGCAAGGCGGTCGCCGCGCGCAAGACCGTGATTGTGATTTTCGCCGCCGCTGCCGCCATTATCCGAAGAATTGATTGTGTTGCTGCTTCGCAGGCTTGTTGACGATGACGTTGTTCCGCCGCCGGACGAGGTTGTAGACCCGCCGCCGCTGGATGTGGTCGAACCGCCGCCGGATGACGTTGTTTGTCCGCCGCCGCTGGAGGTTGTCTGCCCGCCACCGCCGCCGATTGCTTTTTCATACGCGCGGAATGCTTCAAACTGGATGTTTAACAGCATTTTGTTGATACGCACGACGGAATCAGAAATATACAGTTTCAGCGTCGCCGGATGCGTTGCGTCGGCGTTGTCCGTGAAATTGTAAATCTGCTGATTCGTCGCGCCCTGCGCGTACGTTTCGTTGATGAGGGCGCGGTTTTGCAGTTCCGAAATGCTGCCCGCAATGTCCTTTGACTTGTTGGCTATGGTCACGGTCACGCTTCCGGGGTCGCCCTGCGCGTCGCTTTTCTCCACGCTGACAATGCGCGTGCGGAGGTTGATGCCGTCGGCTTCATCCACGACGCGGACGATCTCGCCGGGGCGGAATTTTGAAAACGTGTCGCCGGTCAGTCTGTGAAGGTCGATTGCGCCAATCTCATAGCTGACATATGGGTTTTTCAGTTCTGCAAGCATCTGTTCCGCGTAGCCCTTGAGGTTTTCCGCGACTTCATACCGGCTGTCTACAAGGATGGTCGAACATAGCCCGTACTGCTGAATGCTCATTGCATCCTCGACATACGGCTTGCCGCCGTTCACGCCCGCAATGGTCAACTGATTCACGCCCTCGCCGTAACCGAGGGCATAAATGCGGTTTGCGATGCCGGATGCGTCCACGGTCTTTTTCATCGAGGTCATGTTCTTCGCGTATCGGACTTCGCTTTTCATCGTGTCCGACGGCGCTACAAGCGAAATCGTCCACGGGTAAACAGTCGTGTCCCATGTCCACATATATTCGCTATCAAAGCATTCCGGCACGGCGAACAGCGCCGCAAGCAGCGTTGAATTTTCCCAGTTGTACTCGAAATACCGCTTGAAATCGCAATCGCCCAAAACCCAGTTGCGCGTTGTCTGCCGCGCAAGCACGTAGTTCAGCACGTCGGCGGTCTTGATGCCGCCCCCGCCGTATTGATGGTACTGAAACAGCACGTCGGACAGGAGCGTAGCAAGGACGTGTTCGCAGTCATAGAACCGCGTCGCGCCGTTGCTGCGCTCCAAATCTTCCCCGATGATGCGAAACAGGTCAATTCTTTCGTCGCCGTCAAAGATTTCAACGAAATTCAACGGCTGGCAATAGGCGTTCTTGTCATCGTCCGCCGGAAGCGTAAACGTCGCCGTCCATAACGAATTGATTTCCAGCGAATAGCCGACGGAAACGGCGTTGTCAAGGAACGCAAGGCGCTTCATGTTGCGGTCAAAAATCTGTGGGACTTTCATTATAGCCACCTGTCTTTCCACAAAACTTTAATGTCCGCCGTCGTGCCGCCCTCTACGATAATGTCGTTTTCGCCCGGTTTCAGCTTGAAAAATTCGCTGTCATCGCTCAGAAGGTCAATGACATTCGCACCGTTCAGCGTGATCGTCATGTGTCCTGTGTCAATAATCAGTTCGTCACCGGCTGTCATGGTCAGACCGGGGAATTGCATCGTAATCGAACCGTACGTTGAAACGCCTGTTGCGGTCGCCGTCGCTACGGCTTCCGCCATCGCGTCAAAGAACAGTATGCGGATGTAATCACCCACGCTGGATGATTCTGCTTCTGCAATGGCAGACGGCAGCACGACGCGGATAATCACGCCGCGCGCTTCTGCAACCGCTTCGACCGCTCCGTTCAAATGCCGGATGATCTTGACCGCCGCTGACGCATCCGTTTCCGCGTTCGCCGTCGCAAGCCATTCAAAGACGATGGACGATGAACGGTTAAACGATGTTCTGTTGTATGCAGAGCGGTTAAACATGGTCTTGCCCCCTTATGACAGCGTACAGACGATTGCCCCCGTCGAAACCGTGATTGCGTCGCCGCTCAACACGTTCTTGCTGCGCGAAAACGAGCCGTACCAAAGCAGATTGCCGCTTGACTGTGCATCGTAGATGCCCCAATACGCGACCGTGCCGAGGTCTGCGGTCATCGTGCCGAAATCGACGGCAGCGCTGTTTGTGACCTGTTCTTTGCCGGACACAAGCGACGGCGTGCCGAACGTGATGATCTTGCGGGCGTATCCGCCGCCGCTGACTTCCGTGCCGTTTCCGCTTGCCGTCGGGTCAGTCAGAAACAACGCAAGGTAGTACGTGCCGCTGCGCAAGGATGTGTTCAGTAGACTTGTCGCGTGGACGTTTGATAATGCGCTCATGTTGAAATACCTCCGTTCTTTAATTCACCTTTAACCGCGTAACGGTCAAATTCGTAATTGTGCCGCGCGCTGTAATGTAAATCAGCCCGTCGGTTTCCTGCGTGCCTTTTACGTTAATCGTGACCGTATCCGGCAGGGAAACGGACTGCACGGCTTTCTGGTTGTAGCCGATGGATTCCGCGAACGGCTCACACAAAAACGTAACGCTGCAATGCCCGGTAACGGCAATCTGTTCAATGCCGATGCCGTCAATGACCTTTGCGCTGTACGCCTTTTCTGGTTCGTCATCGAAAATAAGCAGACCGTCGCCGGAGAGCCATTCCGCGACGGCACGCGCCGTCTGCCGAACGCCCGCGTATGCGTTGCCCGCTCCAACAAAAGCGACTGTGCATGAAATCTGCCGGTTGTCGTAGCCGTCTGCAATGTCATACGTGCCGGACTTGCCCGGAATCTTGTATTGCGTGATTCGTTTTGCCGGAAGCAGCGTCCTGTCATCGGACTTGAATACTACGCCCATGTCCCGGCTGTGGACGTTGTTGAATGTAAATCCAATCATTACGTAACGACCCCCTTGCTGCGCGTTTTCGTTTTCTGCATATTGTAGAGTTCCTTTGCAACCTTCTTCACGTCGGCTTCTTCCCGCACTTGCAGCGCCGCAATGTGAAAATGATTTGTAACGGTCGTTTCGCCGCCTGCGGTCGCGCCCGCTCCCATGCGTCCAGCGTTCAGGGATGCCGGAATAGACGCGGCGACTTCCTGAATGGTCGCCCGCGCGGTAAAGCCCGTTTCAATGTCCCCGATGCCATCCGCGAGGGAAGCGTTGACCTTTGCCATTTCGGACTCGACTTCCGCAATCATGCCCGCCGCCATATCGTCAACGGCTGCAACGGCTTTGTCGCCGTCTTTGTCGATTGCGCCCGCCAGACCCTCGACAAGCATTGACCCCACCCATGCCATCTGTTTTGACGGGGATGCGATGCCGAAGAAATCTTTGATTCCGTCCCAAATGCCGGAAATCCAACTACTAACCTGATCCCAAAGCCAACCGGCAAGGGACTGAATGCCGTTCCACAAGCCGCGCACAATGTTCGCGCCGACTTCCGTTACCTGTGAAATGCCCTCTGACAGCGCATTGACGATGCCGGTAATGATCTCCGGCATTGCCCGCACGATTTCCGCGATGATCTGCGGAAGATTCGTAATCAGGGACGTAAGCAGCTTCACGCCGGTTTCTACGATAAGCGGTATATTGTCTGTCAAAGCCTTTATGATTGCAGAAATGATTTCCGGAAGCGCTTCGACAATGGTCAAAATGATCTCCGGCAGATTGTCAATCAGCGCCGTAAGCAGCTTGAAACCCGCGTCAATGATCTCCGGCAAATGCGTCAAAAGCGTTTGAATGACGCTTGTGATGATCTGCGGCAGTACCGCAATGATCGTCTGAATGATCGTCGGAAGGTTAGTGACGAGGGCGGTCAGAAGCGTCACGCCCGTTTCGATGATCTGCGGGACGGCTTCAAGCAACGCCGAAATCAGGCTTTCAATCAGTTCCGGCAGCGCCTCCAGCAATACGGGAATCGCTTCAATGATGCCCTCCGCAAGCCCTGTGACAAGCTGCAACGCCGCTTCAATAAGCAGCGGAATGTTGTCAATCAGGGATTGCACAAGCTGCGTGACGGCTTCCACCGCCGCCGGAATCAGCGTCGGCAGCGCCGCCCCGATACCCTCAACAAGCGCGGTCAATAATTGCGCCGCCGCTTCGACTACAAGCGGCAGCGCCTCCACGATGCCCGTAATCAGCGTCGTAATCAGTTCCGCCGCCGTGCTGCTCAATTCCGGCAGCATATCTATGATGCCGTTTAACAGGGCTTCAAACAGATTCACGCCGAGTTCCAGAAATTCAGGAATTAGCGGGCTGATCGCGTCCAGAATCCCCTCCATTGCATTCGGAATCGTCTTTGCAAGATTCTGAATGACGGGAGAAATATTCTTTACGACGGATTTGAACGAATTTACGACGTTATCGCACAGTTGGTCAATATTTGCATCCGCGTCGCCCATGCCGGTAATGAGGTTTTGAAACGACGTTTTCAGCATTCCAATAGAGCCGGAAATCGTTTCTTCCGCTTCTTTCGCCGTCGTTCCCGTAATGCCCATTTCCGTCTGGATGACGTGAATAGCATCTACAATGTCGGCGTAGCTGGAAATATCGTACTTGATGCCGGAAATCTTTTCCGCGTCATCAAGCAACCGTTGCATTTCCTCTTTTGTGCCGCCGTAGCCCAGCTTCAAGTTATCAAGCATTGTGAACGTCTGCTTTGAAAATCCTTTGTAGGCGTTCATAATGCTGTCCATGTCAGACCCCATTTTGTTTGCGTTGTCTGACATATCCGTAATCGCTTTATCCGCGTAGTCTGCGGCTTTTTCCGTGTCCCCGCCGAGGCTGGATAACAAACTTGCGGAAAAGCTGGTCACGGTTTCCATGTATTCATTTGCGGACAGACCCGCCGTTTTGTAGGCGTTGTTCGCATAGTCTAAGACTTTGCCGCTGCTGTCCTGAAAAAGCGTTTCCACGCCGCCGACAAGCTGTTCATAATCCGCATACGCGGTCACAACTTCAACGCCCAGCTTGACCGCCGCCGCGCTGATCGCTGCAAACGCCGCCGCTGCCGCCGTCGCACCGGCGACAAGCCCGGTTTTCAGCTTTTCGGAAAACTTCTCCGTATCTTCGTCGGCTTTCTTGACCTTGCCGCTGTATTTATCGACGGAATCAGCGCATTTGTCGGATGATTTTGCAGCTTCGTCCATGCACTTGTTGTTTTCGTCGATCTCATTGCCGAGTTTATTCAATTCGGCTTCGGCGCTGTTTGCCTGCGTCTGATATTTGTTGACGGCTTCCGTCGCTTTCTGCTGATTCGCTTCGGCGGTCGCAAGTTCCGTCTTGTATTCTTCGAGTTCCGCCGTCAATTTTGCCTGCTGTTCGGAAGTGTCCCCCTCCGCATCCGCAAGCGCATTCAGGGCGGCTTCGGTTTTTGCAATTTTGTCTTTCGCGCTCTGGACTTCGTTCCCGAATTTGCTTTGCGCGTCTTTTGCTTCTGACAGAATTTTGTTGATCGCGGCAAGTTTCTTTTCCTGCTGGTCATACATACCCGCGAGGGTTTCGCCCTTTGCAGACAGCGCCGCGTAGCTGTTCAAATGCCCCGCAAACTGCGATTCTGTCAATTTCAGTTCACTTTTCAGCGTGCCGAGTTCGGAATTGATATTTTTTAGCGACGCGCGGTATTCGGCTTCGCCGTCAAGCTGCAATTTCGTTGATATTGTGCGCGTTGCCATCAGTTACCCTCCCCGTTGTTGCCTTTACCGTGTGCGATAAGGTACAGTTCCCACAAGTCAAATACTTCCCCCGGCGGCATAAACAGCGCATCAGCCGGGGAAATGCCGCACAAAACGGCTATTCTGTAATAGTCCGCGCGGCGAATCTTGTTTTTTTTTGATTCAATTCTTCAAGCCCTTCGTCAACTTCATCGTCGCCGGGGGCTGTGATCTCGCGCCCGTAACCGAGTTTGATTGCGTTCGCAATCGCACGTTTCAGCGGGACGATTTCATACGGCTGCGTCAAAAGCGCGAAATCGTCGCGCCCCGGGATGCGCCCCGGCTCATATCCCAACCGGCGGCGGACGAGTTCGCCGCGCTCTGCAAGGATAGCGGCGGCGTTGCACGTTTCAAGGAAACCTTCGCGCGTGTCCTGTTCCATCTTTTCCAGCATCAGGCGCGTGCCGCCGTAAATGTCGCGGATGGTAAACATCGCTTCGCCGTCCATGACGAGGAAATACGTTGTACCCGCAACCGTGATTTTTGCCGCTTTCATTGTCTTTACCTCCATAGCGCCAAAGCGGGCGGCGGAATTGACCCGCGCGCCCGCTCTGCTGATTGTTTAACCGCCGCCACCCGTTGCCGATTTGCCGAGTTTCGTATCGCACCACGCAATACAATTCGCTTCCGCGCCGTCACCTGTGAATTCCTTCGTAATGCGCCATGCGCCGGAATTGCAGCGGAAGATTGTAAACGTCGTGTTGGACGTGCCGAACGTGATAGACGAACCCTTTGTTGCGGCGCTGTCGTTGCCGAGGATTGCCTTTGTTTCGGGATGGAAGATGCCCTTGAAATAGCGGATGCCCTTGCGCATGATGACCTTGTAATACACAAGACCGCCGCGCGGGGCTACGTCGCCGTCGGAGTCCGTGACTTCGCCGCTTTCCACGTCCTTCGTCGCACCATGCAGGGCGGTTTGTACTTCGTCGGTCTTGTCATCCGTTTCCAGCGCCAGAGAGCCGGACGCGAACATATCGACTTTTTCCGCAAGCGCATCGTCGCCGTACAGTTCGCCGGAAGCGTTCGTAACGGTCAAATCCGCCTTGACCAGCTTGCCGATTGTGACTTTCTTTTCGTAATCATACGTCGGCAATGCACCGTCAGGCGTGGTCTTGATGGGCGCAAAAACAGGGCGTTTTGCTCCAAACTGTGCCATAATGTAACCTCCTAAAGATTCTTGGATTTCAAATACTTGTCATAGACACCCGCTGCCGCTTCAACGGCTGCGTCTGTCGATTTTTCGTTTGCTGTGTTGATGAATGGGCGGGCGGGTTGTCCAGCCTTGCCGTATTCGTTGACGAATGCGACCTCGGCGTTGCGGCGCTTGTTTCCGTCGCTGCGCGTCCCTTTCGGTGAAACGTAGATTGCGCGGCTTGCGCCCTTGACCTTCAATTTTTTGTCGTATGAAATACTGCCCGCCGTTTTGCCGGTCGCATATACGCCCATGCTCTGCGCTTCGGACTGCTGCGCGGCGGCGACCACTTCCGCCTCCGCCGTCAGCATTTCCAAAACGGTTTCGTCTGGCAGTTCCATAAGCGCCGTCATATCGTCAATCAGACCGTCAAGCCCCTGTGTCGATAATTCAGCCATCGTCAACGCCCCCGGAAATCTCGCATTCAAAAACGTAATGCTGCCCGGTTTCATCGGAGGCGGGCGTGATCGTCGGGCGCGTAAAGCCCCCGGCGACAAGCCGCCGCGTGATCTCCCGCCGGTACGCAAGCGAATTCTTTTCATGCGGCGCGTATAAATGCACCTGCGTCAGATAGCGCCAGTGTTGCGCATCATCGTCCCCGAAATCTTCCGGGATAGCCGTATAGTTGAAAACGATGTATTCCGTCGCTTTGCCCTTGTAGGTATCAGCGGCGACCGGCAGGAGGTCGGAAAACATCGTTTTCAGCGTTTCGTTGACATTCATGCGCTTGCCTCCTTGAACTCAGAGCATTCCAGCGTGTAGAATTCGCGCGCGTCCGTGTATGCCCGCTCGACCTTGTATTCCTTGCCGCTGAACAGCAAACGTTCCTGATTGCCATAATCGCCGTATCGGACTTTCACGGTTATTGCAAGATCAATACCGATCTGCTTTGCGGCGTAGAATTCCGTGCGCTTGACGGATTGCACGTCCGCGAAAACGCGCGTTTCCTTCACGACTTCCGCCGGGTATCCGTCCGCGTCCGTGTCCGTGACTACGGCGCGGAGTATCACGACATCGCGCCAATACACGGGCTAACCTCCTTCCGCGACAATGTATTTATCCGATAGCGTCAGACCGTTCCGCTGCTCTTTGTACGATGCGCGGTATCGCTCCGCATCATCGTTGTCAAGCCCGAATTCAGCCTTTACGTACGTTTCGACCGCTTTCAGAATCAGCGGGTCAGTTTCGTCGTTCGCTTTTTCCTCAACAACGCCGCCGAGCGCAAGGTCTGCGCGGGCGGCGTTGATGAGGTCGGTAATTTCATTGTCGAAATCGTCGGTTGTCAGCCGCAAACGTTGACGGATAGCCGCGACATATTCGCTGCTAACTGCCATGTTCAGCCCTCCGCGTTACGCCGTTGCTTTTGTGAGATGCACGAATGCACCGAGTCCGGCAACCGGCTTGCAGTCAAAGACACACGCGCCGAGGTAATCAATGCTGTTGGTTGCAAGCCCGGAATGCTCAGAGCGGACAACCGTAATGTCCTGCGAATAGTTGCCGATGATGTACTCGAAATCGCCGTAGTACGCTTCATGTGCCGCAAGCGAACCAGTGAAGTAGACCTCTGCGCCCATGATGTAATACTTGCCGCCTGCGAATTCGATGAGGTTGTTCTTCGACTTGTTCATCAGCGGGAAGAAATCAGTAAAGAACGTCGCCTTGTTCATGCACCAGACGGCATTTCGCTCATAGCCGGACGCAAGCATACCGTAAAGCGAAACTACATTTTCTTCTGTCAGGGATGCCGTTTTTGCAACTGTCACCTGATCTGTGCCGTCCGTGTACGCGCCGCTTGTACCCTTGCCCGCGACCTTCACGCCGCCCGGCTGATCGCTGCCCGTACCCGTGAAGATGTAATTTTCAATCTTGCGGGCGATGGATTCGGCAATCACTTCGACAATGTAGCTTTCAAACGCGGACAGCGCCATTTCGGAAGATGCGCGGGATGCCTTGACCAGCTTGACGATTTCGTAGCCCGTCAGGGAAACGGAAGTCAGGCTGTCGGAGGCGGCGGTAATGCTTGCGTTCTCCGTGTGAAGCGCCGCGTCACTGTTCGTGCCTTCGACGGCGAATTTGAAATTTCCGGGGACGTGGAAGATTTTGCAGCGCTGCAAAATCGGGGCGACCTCGTACATTTTCTTGATGATCTGATTCGCGGTCGTTTCCGGGATGATGGGCAGCGCGGAATTTGCAGCGGTCGAATACGCGCGCTGTTCGTAAACGCGCTTTTCATCGTCCGTCAGGGACTTGCCCTGCAAGGTTTTCAGCCATGCGGAACGATACAGCTTTTCCGTATCCTCTACGGGCAGGCTGCGGGCAGCGACGGGGTTTTCGATGGGATTGCCCATAGCCGAGCCGGAATTCAGCATACGTTCGATTGCCTGACGCTTTTCGAGTCCTGCATCTTCCTCATTCAGTTCGCGCAGTTCCTTTTCCAGCGCGTCAATGTCGGCGTTCTTGTCATCAGTAAGCAGCTTGCGGATTTCAGCCTTGCGCGCGGCGATTTCGGCGCGTCTTTTCTCAATGTTCATGTTTTTACCTCCATAAATTCAAAAAATGTGGGTTTTCAGTATGTCAAAGCTATCAGACGTTTCCTGCGCGCGGCTTGCTCCAAAGCCGCCAGTTCCTTTGAATGCTCCACTTCAAAGAAACTGCGCGCGGAAATTTCTGTGTCTTTGTACGCGGGAATATCCACCGCCGACACGTCGTATAGCTTCTTGACCTTTGTGATCGTGCGGGTATGCGTTACGCTGTCATACTTGGATTCGCGCACAGAAAAGGAAAAGGACATTTTATCGACATACCCGCCGTCGATTTCCTCATACAGTTCGCGCCCCGCCTGTGTGCCGCCGAGGTCGGCTTCCATGTGCAAGCCGCGTTCGTCGATGGTCAGCGTAAGCGTTTTATTGCGCAGACGGGCGACCACCTTGCCGCCGTGATTGTAGTTAAAAATCACGTCGGACATATCGCATTCGTCAAATGCGTTGCGGTCAATGACCTCGGAATACTTCACGCCGTCGTATTCAAAAAGAACCGTCGGCGTATCAAACACGACCGCCGTACCGCGCACGCGGTATTCGTCCTTTTCTTCTGCGCGGGGAACGAGGGAAAAATCCTGCACGGCGCGGTATTCGCGCCCTTGTTTCATACCCATAACGTTAAGCCTCCTTTGCTTCTCCGCCGTCCGGCTCTGCGGGCGGCGGGTCTTTTTCCTTCTTCGGGTCATCCGGCGGCGTTTCGCCGTCTGCGCCCGTCTGATACTTATCGGCAAGTTTTGCATTTACCATGTTCAACGTCTGGACGCGGCGCGCACCTTCTTCGCCGCCGATTGTCGGCATATCGAACATCGTCAAAATCTGGTCAAGCGTCGCCGCGCCGATCTCCGTCAGGAATTTTGCCGCCGTCACCTTTTCGGGCAGCGTTGCAAACTGCACGGAATTTGCGGCGAAAATGATGCGGTTGCCGTGTCCTATCTCCCGTTCTGTAAACAGCACGTTCGTGAACGCCTGCGTTAGCTTGCGGAAGAACGGCGCGATTTCGCCGCTGTAAAAAGCCTGTTCCTGCTGCGGGGTAGCCGTGTTTTCGACGATCTCTTTTGAAACGCCGAGGTAGTCATAAATTTCTGTCTTGATGTATTCAAGCTGATTTGCCGGAATCGGCGTTGTCTTGTCGTTCAGCGGCGTATAGTCATACTTGGAATCCGTGACCACGATGCCCGCGCCGTTGTTCTCCATGCGCAAATTGTCCCGTACGAAATCGTCACGGCGGCGGTTCAAATCCTCATTTTTCACGGCGTTTGAAACTTTCAGGATGCCGCGAATGACGGCGACGAGTTCGGCAAACTTCGACATAGACTGATTGAACGTGTTCGCCGTTTTCAAAACAGGATTCAGCGGGCGGTTGTCATCCCCGAAAATATCGTTTTCGAGAAAATGTCTGCGGATGTGGATAATGCGGGAATACTCGCAGATATACGACGCGCCCGTTGCGAATTTGAACCGGCAATACAGCGTTCCCATGTATTCAAGCAATTCAAAATACTGCGCGTTGATGGGATAGATCGCCACAAGCCGCCTTTGGCTGTCAAAGACGGGATATGCGACGGCGTTGTTGTAGACCTTGTATTGTGCCGCCAGCTTGTAATAAAAATCAGCCGCCGTCATGTACGGATTCGGCTGATACTGCAAGATGCGGTCAACGTAGTCATTGACGGATACCGTCGTTTCCGGGGACTGCCGGACGTGGCGCGGCTGCGCGGTCGATGCGCGGCGGGCGAATGCGTCCACGGCGGAACGAACCGTGTTAATATCCCACATATTGCCGGAATACGGCGAAAAGGTCGATTCCCACGAACTAAGCAGCTTGTACGCATGAAAATCCTTGTCGCTTTGCTGCTTCTTCCCGAAGATCGACTGAAATAGCCCTCGTTTTTCTGCCATGTTGTCACCCCACCAAATACATATAGTCCTCGAAATCCCGCACATAGATGACCCACGCATTCAGGAGCGAAACCGCGCCGTCAATGCGGCGCTTGTCGGAAATCTTTACGGGCTGGATATTATTGACCCCGCTTTTCTTGACTGCCGTGTTCGTCAGACACCAAAGCAAAACGGGATTTTTGTTGTAATTCACTTTTTTGTCTGCGAATGCTGCGCCCATTTCGCGCATCGGCTGCGACCATGCAAACGGACCCTGCGCAACGGCGACCATTTCAAAGCCGTTGGAGGTCATTTCATCGACCCAGTAACCCGCGAGGGCGCGGTCATATCCGACTTTGTACGTGTCGATCTTGTATTCGTCGCGCATCTGGCAGAACCACGCCGTAACATCGGAATAGTCCACGCGCACGCCGTCGCATACCGTCAGCAAACCACGGTCAGCCCATGTTTTATAGGGCGCTTCCTGCGTGTTGTGTTCGTCCAGCATTTCCAGTTTCTTCGCCGGTAAAAAGTAATGCTGTAAAACGTAAATTTGCGGGTCATCCCCGGATTTGCGAATCAGGAGCGTCGCGCACGTCAGGTCAGTTGTCGCGGATAGGTCACAACCGCCGATTGCGTACGTGTTATACACGTCTTGCATGGTAAACGTCGCGTCGCTCTTTACTTCGTCGTAGCTTAACCACGCCGCCGCTGTCACGGATTTTACGTTGAAATCCTTGCAGAGAACGCCGGGTAAATCTTCCGGGTTCTTCTTTGCCCGCTCGACGAATGATGCCAGTGTAGAATAACGCTTGATCGTGCCGAGTCCCGGATTCGCCTTTATCCACGCTTGCGGGTCTGTCCATTCGGCGCGGTCATCCAGTTCATACAGCACCGGCAAAAACGTATCTTCCGTGATCTTGCCGTCGGCTATGTTGCACGCCAATTCGTAAATGTTATCAAACACGGATTCGCGTACCGTGCCGGATGTGGTAATCATAATCACGATGGGCTGTCGGCGGCTGGAGGTCGATTGCTTCATAACTTCGTACAAATTGCGGTCACGAATGGCGTGCAATTCGTCGATGATAACCGCGTGGGAGTTTAGACCGTCAAGCGTGTTGGAATCCGACGCGAGGGCTTCAAAGATGGATGCCGTCGCCGGAAAATAAATATCGTTCCGGCGCTTTTTGATGATCGCGCGCAGTTCCGGCGACTGCTTGACCATGTTGACGGCTTCGGTCAGCGTCTTTTTTGCCTGATCTTTTTTCGTCGCTACGGAATAGATTTCCGCCGCGCCCTCATAGTCCGCGACAAGCAGATACAGCGCGATAGCCGCAAGCAGCGTCGTTTTGCCGTTCTTTCGGGCGACCAAAAGCAGCGTTTCGCGGAAGCGCCGGTATCCCGTGTCTTTTTCAAGCCAACCGAATAGCGTCTGAATGAACGCCTTTTGAAATAATTCCAGCTTCAACGCCGCGCCGAGTGTACCCTGCGACTGCTTGCAGAATTGCTCAATGAATAAAATCGGGCGTTCCCCGGTTTCTTCGTCGAAATAATACGCCGAATCATCCGGGGGCGCGTCCATTTCCTGCATCAGCCGCCCGTAAACAGCTTTGACGCGGCGGCTTGTGACGATCTCGCCGCTTGAAATCCGCCCCCAGTATTCGCGCACATAGTTCATTATCTGCCCGCCGCTTTCGGCTTCGTAATAAACTGCATCAGTTCATCGCCCGCCGTTTTCTTTTCCTTTTCCGGCAGCAGGCTGATAAGCTGATTTGTCATCGTCGAAAACGATTTGATCGTCGTGTTATAGGCGCGTAGGGCGGGGGACTCCCGACGCATTTTCTGTGTGCCCTGCACAAAATCTTCGATAAGATCGCCGTTGTTGATCGCGTCGGCAAGGCGTTCCAGCGTAACCGACGTGACCGCGAATTGATTGATTAAACCCTCCGCGAATTGCTTCTTTTCTGTGGGTAAATCACGGAAAAGTTTTTTAATTTTTCGCTTTTTCGCGTCAATTTTTTCAGGGTTTGACATATCTTCGTATGTCTTTTTTTCTTCCGCCATATAATGTATGCCACCTCCTGAATTTTGCGTTACCCCCCCTCATGTGCGCGACCGGGGCGGTTCTAAACGTGGCTGAAGCGCGGTTACGCCGCCGGAAATTTTCAGCGGCGCACCGGGGGGGATATTGCGGATTCGATAACGTTTCCGTCTGCATCAAAAGCGAGACCGTCTGCAAGCGGCGGCGTTCCTTCGTGAATGATCGCGTGACACGTCCGGCAGACGGTTTCAAGATTATCTTCGTTCAGCGTAATCATGGGGTCATCTATGTTTCGCGGCGTTAATTCCGTCTTGTGATGGACGATGCAACCGGGCGCGCCGCACCTGACGCATAGCCCCGCGTCGCGTTTCAGGATGTACGCCCGCGTCCGCCGCCATGCTGCCGATTCGTAGAATGCTTTTGCAAATGCTTTCATTCTGCTGCCTCCTTGCAAAAGGGTAAAGGGAACGCCCTGCGCATAAGCGCAAGGCGCACGGCGGCGAGGTTTCCTCGACCTCCCTTTACGGCTATCAGCATAGCACGGATTTCCAAAACTTTCTGTTCAGACTTTTTTCAAAAGCGTCCGGCGCGGTCAGAGCAGCGCCCCAGCATCCGCACCGAAGTACAGCACAGCAAAGCCCGCAACGGCTTTATTGCGTAAATCGTAGATCGACGTGCGCGACGCATAGTTCACCTGTGCGGCAATTTCTTCTTTGCTTTCCCGCTCTATGTACCATAGGCGCAGTAATTCCGCGTCTTGCGGGTCAAGCTGCTGCAATACGCTGTCGATTTCGTCGATCTTTTCTTTCGTGCGGTTGATCTCCCGCGCAACTTCGGCAATCTCAATGCAATCTGTCAGCGCATCGTTTACACTTTTCGTGCTTGTGTACGGCTTCGACGTATCTAACGACGGATAGCCCGACGGCGAATTGTGGCGCATGATTCTTTCCTGCCGCCGCATCAGGTTTTTCAATGCCTTTTCAAGCATTGAACGTGATCGCAGCGTGTTTTCCGCTGCGTTGAAATAGTTAATCATAGCCCGCCTCCTTATGCGCGCTTCCCGCCGTGCCGGTATTCGCGCCCTTTGTTGTATTCGTGCTTTGCCACAAGCACGGCTTCAATGTCTACGCCCATGAACGCAAGGAAATCCATAATGCGCATGACCGCATCGCAGAGTTCGACCGCAGCGCCCTCCGGCTTGCAGTTCCCCTCCGTATCAGCGCCCGAAGGATGCCCGACGTTATCGCAGATTTTTGAAAACTTGCAATTCTCCGGCGACAACGCACACGTGCCGTAGATAACCGGGTTTCCGCTCCGCCATTCTTCAACGGCTTCCGAGATTTCAGCGTGTATCATAACCGCGACTTCCGGGAACGTGATAGGCGCATCATACCAACCGTGCGCAACGGCGTTTTTGTGGACATCCTGTGCAAATTCGTTTACCGTCATTCTTTCCGCCTCCGATTCGTTTTTGTTTTTCGCTGTGGCTTTATAAATTTACCGTCCCGGCGGTAAAACCGGGCGACGATATACCGTCCGCCGTTCACGTCGTTATGAAATGCGCCAGCTTCCGCAAGGAAATATCCGGGGTACAGTTTTTCATATTCGGCGTTGTTGGTCGTGTCCCGTGCGAGTTCTTCCGCCCGCCTGCCGGAAATGCGCCCGTCGCGTGTTTTCGGGTCAGGGTCAATCAGATTCTTTGACGCATTCCAAGCCTTTTTGCCGACGGGCTTTTTGACGATGTAATGTCCAAGACCGGCAAGCCCTGTTTCCGTGAATTGCAGGCGGCGGCTGTTCGCGTAGCCCAAGCCCCAAGCCGCCTCCACCGCGTCACGATCTAACCCGCCGTTGATCGTGATGTGATGATGATAACGCCCGGTCTTTCCGCCGCGTTCTGTCACGACGATGTATTTCAGCGGCGGCCTGATTCCCACTTATTTGGTGGTGAAGCAGCTTGGCCTGATGGGTTCGCCCTGGGTGGTCATTCTGCTGGGCAGTGTGTCGGTATATAATATCATCATTGCCCGGTCGTTCTTCACGAACAATATTCCCCCGGAGCTGTTCGAGGCCGCATCCATCGACGGCTGCGGCAACGGCCGCTTCTTTATAAGCATCGTGGTGCCGCTTTCAAAATCCATCATTGCGGTGCTGGCGCTGTATTATGCGGTGGCTCAGTGGAACGGCTACTTCAACGCGCTGGTGTATCTAAACCGTCAGGAGCAGTATCCCTTGCAGCTCATTCTGCGGGAAATCCTCATCAGCAGCCAGATGGTGCAGGCGGATATAGGTGATCTGGACGCAATTCAGGAAATGCAGCGCATTGCCGCAACGGTGAAATATGGCGTGATCGTGGTGGCTTCCGTTCCCATGCTGATGATCTATCCGCTGGTGCAGAAGTATTTCGTCAAGGGCGTAATGATCGGTTCGGTAAAGGGCTGATCGCCTGCAAATTTTTTCGGAAACGATATGCGCAGGAAGTTTTTTCCTGACGACATAGAGAAGAAAAAGGAGGTTATCTCATGCGTAAACTTTCGACCCTGCTGTTGGCCCTGGTGCTGGCACTGTCCATCGCCATGCCTGCCCTTGCGGTGGATGTGCAGGTTCCGCTGACCGAGGAGCCTGTGACCTTCCGCATCATGGTGCGCAAGGAGGACCTGTCCCAGAACACCTGGCCTGAAAAGGAATG
>ERZ779892.1913-NODE-1913-length-17429-cov-3.107459_pt1 | contig 17429 bp, 14 predicted proteins | sample MGYA00511552_ERZ779892 | MGnify/ENA primary metagenome ERZ779892 (study PRJEB29588, sample SAMEA2154561) | human gut metagenome | biome: human gut; feature: human-associated habitat; material: faeces | place: Denmark | collected 2008/2010 ... | reverse complement strand
CCATTTTAATAAGAAATACTGGAATAGCATTTATCTGGACCGGGATATGGAAGACGAGGAGATTAAACGCTGGATATTCCATTCTTACCGGGAAGTGATCGCTAAACTACCAAAAAATATAAGGGAAATTTATAATGATGAGCACTGATAATGAATCTCCCCGCATCTTGCGTGTGGCGGAAACCGCTTCTACGAATAGCTTGCTTCGTGAGTTGGTCATCAAGGAATCTCTTGCGGAAGGAAGTGTGGTCGTTGCCGATTTCCAGACAGCCGGACGTGGTCAGATCGGGAATACTTGGGAGTCTGAGGCGGGAAAGAACTTGATGTTTAGCTTAGTCCTGTACCCTACGTGCATCCCTGCGAACCGTCAGTTCTTGATTTCTCAAATAGCAGCTCTAAGCGTGAAGGAGGCGTTGGACTTATATGCGGATCATATCACCGTGAAGTGGCCGAACGATATTTACTGGAAAGACAAGAAAATTTGCGGAATGTTGATTGAGAACGACCTGTCGGGGCATAATCTGTATTGCTCCATCATCGGGATCGGCATAAACTTGAATCAAACGGTATTTCGAGGAGATGCTCCGAATCCTGTATCTTTGTTTCAAATAATCGGTAAGGAAGTAGATCGGGAAGAGGTTTTGCACCGTTTCCTCTCAATATTCTATCGCTATTATTTATCTCTTCTCCAAGAGGAACACGAGGATATTCGAGCTCGTTATCAATCCGCTTTGTATAGAAGAGAGGGGTATCATGGTTATAAGGATGAGTCCGGCGAGTTCGAGGCCTGTATCCATGATATAGAATCAACCGGGCATCTTTTGCTAGCATTACGGGATGGAAGCATTCGCCGTTATGCTTTTAAGGAAGTCTCTTATTGCAAATGACTTTTTGATCGGAGTGGTTTTTTACTACGTATTTTTATAATGTGCACGTACATTATAAAATGTGTGTAATAGTGTATATCTGTTGGAGGAATGAACCGAAGATAAGTATTGTGGTATTGGATAAGAGATGGTTTGTCTTTATAATCGGCGGTTTCGTAATGAATAGCCTATTTGATTGATAAGAAAGCGTATATGGTAACAAAAAAATAATAGGGAAGATTTGCACGAATCAAAGAAACGCGTACCTTTGCAATGATGAATAAAACCGATTGCCCTAAGTCCGTTTAAAAGGCAGGCAATCCAATAGAAGAGCTTATTACACTTTAGTATTAATATTAAATTATTTAATTATGAACAAAAAGTTTTCTACGCTTTTGTGCGCTAGCTTGCTTTTTTCTTCAGCATTTACAGCTCAGGCACAAGATTTGAACGGTGCTCTTAAGGGCGGTGATGCTACCGAAATGAGTAAGTTGGGTTCTACAACGCCGAAGGGAGTTTATCAATTAAGAACTTCTGATGGTAAAATTCTTACTGTAAATGATAAGGGTGAGTACAAATTGGTCACTTCTGCGAATTTGTCAGACGTGAAGTCTTCTTTGTGGTGTGTTCAGATCACTGAGGCACAAGACAGAGGACAACAACCTATCTATGACTTTGTGAACAAGGGACAGAGTGCAATGTTGGCGATTAATGTGCCCGATGGCATGAAAGTTGGTGAAACGACTGGTGCTCTTTCTGTTGGTGAATCTTATGGTGGATGGGCCTTCTCTTCTGTTTATAAGGAAAGCTTAGAAAGGGAGCAAACATTATATACTTATCAAGAGGCAGATAATGTGTTGATTTTATTAGCGGAGGGCGATGGTATTAAGGCTAAGAAAATCAAAGCAAATGAGGCTGAGAATTATCAAGACGCATTGAAGTTCACGTTGTTCAACGCAGGTACATATGTGTTGAGTGCCGCTGAGATTAATGCTTATTTGAAAGAAAATAAGAATGTCTTGAAATTTAATCCGGACGCTAACGCAGATGTAAACCCGTTCTCTACAACAGCTTTTGTTGCTAAAGGTATTAACAGCGATGCTGATCATAACTTCGTGTATGTAACGGATAAAGCAAAAGAAAATTCTTATTTGAAGGTAGATACTGCCGCTAACGGTGTAGGTACTCAATTCTTGAAGTTTGGTTGGACTGATGTCAAAGCTAAGGGTTCTGAGGATGCTTTAACGTCAGGTGAAATCGCTAACCAACACAAGTTCTTGTTTACTTACAGACCTTCTGGCGATAGCTTGTTCATTCAGGTTCAAGAGGCTCGTTATTTGCCGGAGAAGAGAACAGAGAATGACTATTGGAAGGATATGACTCCAATTAAGTACGGTGCTGTATATCATGCGGTTACTTGCGAAGGAACAGATTCAGCTGATTCTTTGTTCGTTAAGTTGCAGAACTTTACTGTTGCGGATCGTATTGCTACAATTGGCAAAAAACCGATTAATACACACATTAGTTTTGGTGTAGACGGCTGTTTCACTAGCACGGACAAGACATCTGTAAACGATGGTGTTTATGTTATCAAGAACGCTAAGGGTGAAGTATTGGCTGCTCCTATCCATCTGAACGACAACGTTGCTGGCGAGGCTAATAATGATGTTCAATGGGTTAAATTGGATGCTCAAGATCCGAAGCATATGCCTGCTTATCAATGGGTTGTGTTGAAAACAATGCATTCTGATAAGGCTATCGAAACTTCTCCTGTTGTAATTACGAACCGTGAGTTCCCACAATTTACAGCGACTGTTCAATTTACGAAGAATGAGAAAGGAGAGTTAGTTGGTAATGCATCTATAGATAATAAAGTCCTTTCTGCTGTTACATTTGACGCATTGGAAGAAAGTTTGATTAAGGATGCTAAGTTGGGTTATAAGTATATTTCAGATGCTGAGTTATCTGTAAACAAGTATAAATTTAACTACTTGAATCCGTTTACTCCGGATTATTGGATCGCAAACGGTGATGGCAAAGACTCTTTGCTTTATGTGAAGAAAGAGGCTAGCCGCTATGAGTTGGTTAAGGGTTCTACTGCTGCTTATGGTTATAAGGTTACTGATGAGGCTAAAAAATGGATCAAGGGCTTGGCTCAATTGGAGAGAACTAACTATGTAGTTAAGTTGGCTAACACCGATAAATATTTGCGTGAGGAGTCTGTTTATGGCCAGAAGTATGCTATGGGTGCTATCGCTACACCGGATACATTCTTCTTTAAGGAGAATAACCATGATGGAGCTAAGCATTTCTATGCTATTCTTAAATCTCATTATGTCGCTAATGAGGCTGGCTTTGACTATAAGTATGCTGCAAACATTGAAAATGTGGCTACTACTCATAAAGTAGGTATCGCAGATGATGGTAAAGAGGCAGGTTTGAAGGTTGAGCTTTTGAATGAGAAGAGAACTTCTTCTTTCTCAGTAGAACCAGACAATACTCCGTTGTATCGTCGTTTCAACAATGAATTGTTAGGTGAGAACGTAAATGATGCTTCTGATAGCTTGTATTTTGTTGAGTCTATCCGTAAAGAGTACTTAATGGATGAGAACAACACGAACTTGCAACATTCTACAGTAGACTACGCTGGTATCTGGAATAAAGATAAGGCTAATGGTAAATTGGCATTCCGTGTTGATACTGCATGGTTGAAACGTGGCGCAGGCGAGATCAAACCTCAATACCTGATTTCTGCATTCCAAGATGTAATCGCAGGTGAGAAGATCATTCCTTGTACAGAGGATGGCAAGCACATCAAACCCGATGGAACTCCGACAGATAATCCTTACGAATGTGTACACGCTGTTCATATTAAGACTCCGGCATTCGTTTATGGTAAGTATCTAGTTAACTTCTCTGATTCTGCCGCTACTTGTGAAGCTGACGTAAATCCGTTTATCTTCAATACGAAGGCTGTTTCTAACAGTAGCTATACTCGTGTAGGTTTTGTTCCTGCTGTTCAATATGGTGATACATTGTTAGTCTTGACTGGCAAGTATGCAAGCATGACGAAAGAGCAATTGAAGAACGAGGGTATCGAATCTATGATCGCTACTTATAAGAAAGAATATCCTTCATTTATCAATTACTTGAATGGTGATAACCATAAGAATGTAACTTGGTCATTCCGTTATGTAAATCCTGAGGCTGCTGCTGTAGCTTATGAGGATGGCAAGGAAGGCGAGAACAACGCATTCTTGATCGAGTCTAATGTATATGCTGCTGGTGAGAAATATCAGACAGTAAAAGGCAACAAGGATGAGGCTATCGCCCCTGAAAAGGCTGCCGCTTGGTTGAAGATGCACAATGGTTGCTTGGTATTGACAGATGTGAATGCTACATTCGACAACGCTAAGACTGGTGGTGACGGTGCATTGGTATTCAACGCATTCCAGAAGACTGAAAAAGAAGATATGGTAACTTCTAATGACGAAATCGCTACTGAAGGCGTATCCGTAGTAGCAGGTAACGGTACTGTAACTGTTCAAGGCGCTGCTGGTAAGTCTGTAGTTATCACTAACATCTTAGGTAAGGTTGTTGCTGAGACAGTTCTTACTTCAGACAACGCAACTATCGCTGTACCTGCTGGTATCGTAGCTGTAGCTGTTGAGGGTGAAGAGGCTGTTAAGACAATCGTTAAATAAGTAGAAAACTGATCGAATTTCCGTAAGGAAAGACACAGTTCATAAGATAGAGCTCCGTCGATGTACTTCGGCGGGGCTTTTGTGCGTTCCCCTACGAGTGTTTCATATTTAAATACAAAAACAAGGTATCTTAGTTTCATTGAGCAAGTATCCTAAGTTCATTGGCGAAGTATCTTAGGCGTATGGGGCGATGAAACTAAGATACTTTTCTCATGAGCACCTTGTGTGAGTATCGGTGTCGTCATATGCGACTACCGGCGTGGATTGTAAGGACTACTCGTGCAGGTTCTAGGCTCTACTGCCCTGTTATTCTTTCTTTTTGATAGATAAATGTCTATATGTGTGACATCCCTTTTCGGTGGAGAGCGTAAAATAGCAGAGGCTGGATGACTGTAAACGGCATTTTTCATTGAAAAAGCCCCCTTTTTGTACGTGATAAGTGGTGAAAGCCTATGCGATAGGTCGCGTTGGGCAACGCCGGTAGTGCCGATGGGCATCGTGAATAGTCAAGAATAGGGTTGTTGATACTTGTGGATGGGCATCATAACCTTGTTACGACCCAGTTCTAACCCCATAAACCCCCTCAAGCAACCCACTAAATATGAATTACAATGAATGAATTCCGCTAGAATGAAAGGCCGTTTTTCGATAAGACGCTGTCATGTAAATGATTGCTGAAATTTTTTCTCGTATTTGAGAATGAACTGTCCATCAGCCCGGAAAAATCGATTCTCCGGGACTTGATATTACAAATTGTCAAAATGGTAAACGTGGTTTAGCTATGGTTTCTCGTTAGTCATATTTATGGGATTCTTGATATGGTATATTGTTTATTCTGCTTATATTTGCGATATCATGGAAGAAAGGAAATGGTTTGAGGAGCTACCGGACTTATGTCCACCTTCGGATGCTATGGCGTGTAGTGGGGTGTTTTATAGAATTGCGGAAGGAGATCCTGTGAAATCATTGGATTTCTTCTTGCAAAGAAGATGGCATGATTAAAAAGACATTTGGTGTGGCTCATTATTCTTGGTGGCGATCTTATTGTTTTGATGTAAATAAGGCAAAGGTAATGATGTTATGACTAATTTGTTTTTAGATAGGATCCTAGAGTTTTATGATGTGCCTCAAATCCTTGTGGCTAAAGATTCTTTTGGTACGCAATACTTATGCCTGCTTTTCGATGATGGGGCTGGATGCAGGTATACGGGTATTAAGATTTCATCCTCTAGGCTGGATGATTATTTGGGAGGAAGGATCGATTTAAGGACTCTTTATCTGAATCCGGAGAATGACAATGAATATTTCAATGTGTCTTATAATGATAATCATTATGAGCTACAGTCTTTTGAGGGAAAGGACTTGCCGGAGGAAAGGCTTCCGGAAAAGGGATATTTTCATGTGGAATCACGGTCTGAGATCTATACGATAAAGGTTCCTTCCTGCGATAAAAATATATTCCAAGACATTGCCCGAAGGATGGGATGGGTCTGTATGTAACTTAAAACTTCGTTATCATTTCCAAAAAAACACCTATATACCAGCCTTATAACCCCCTATTTGATTTATTCTGCTTATATTTGCGAGTTATCAACAGTTAGGGCGATTTATCAACAAAACAAGCATTGTTTTGATTGAACCCTGTTTGGTTCAGTTTTTAATGTTTAGTTTTGCCCTCGAATTAATTAGGTATAGTATGGGAAAGATTATCGCTTTAGCAAATCAGAAAGGTGGAGTCGGGAAGACAACCACCACGATTAATCTGGCTGCGTCATTGGCCGCTCTTGAGAAAAAGGTGCTGGTCGTAGACGCTGATCCGCAGGCGAATGCCTCATCCGGTCTGGGTGTGGACATACGTAATGTAGAACTTTCTATCTATGAATGTCTGGTGAACGGTGAGGACGCGAGCGGCGCTATCACACAGACTGAAGTGGAAGGACTGGATATCATCCCCTCTCATATCGATTTGGTGGGAGCGGAGATCGAGATGCTAAACTTGGAGAATCGTGAACGGATCTTGAAGCAGATATTGACACCGCTGAAAGAGAAGTACGATTTTATCCTGATCGACTGCTCTCCTTCTTTGGGATTGATAACCGTGAATGCCTTGACAGCCGCCGATTCGGTGATCATCCCGGTACAATGCGAGTATTTCGCCTTGGAAGGTATCAGTAAGCTGTTGAACACGATCAAGATTATCAAATCAAAGCTGAACCCGGCACTGGAGATAGAGGGATTCCTCTTGACTATGTATGATTCCCGCCTGCGTTTGGCGAACCAGATTTATGAGGAAGTGAAACGTCCGTTCCGTGATTTGGTATTTACTACCGTGATCCAACGAAACGTGAAGTTGAGCGAGGCTTCCAGTTACGGTAAACCTGTCTTATTGTATGACGCGGATTCGAAAGGATCTATCAACCATATGCAGTTGGCACAGGAGATTGTTGAAAAAAATAAAGGATTATGGCAGCATTAAAAAGATCGGCGTTAGGCCGTGGATTAGACGCGTTAATTACGATGGATGACCTGAAGACAGGTGGTTCATCGTCTATTAGTGAGATCGAGTTAAGCAAGATCCAGCCTAATCCGGAGCAACCTCGATCCATCTTTGAGGAAGAGACCTTGGAGGAGTTGGCTACCTCTATCCGCTCGTTAGGCGTGATACAGCCGATTACGTTGAAGGAAATCGGCCCCGAGCAATATATGATCATCTCTGGCGAACGCCGTTATCGTGCGTCGCTAAAAGCAGGTTTGGAGCGTATTCCCGCTTATATTAAGACGGCGGCCGACGAAAACGTGGTGGAGATGGCTTTGATAGAGAATATCCAACGAGAGGACTTGAACTCTATCGAAATCGCGTTAGCTTATCAAAAATTAATCGATAATTACGGCTTGACCCAAGAGGGGCTGAGCGAAAGGGTTGGAAAGAAACGTGCTACGATCGCTAATTACCTTCGTTTATTGAAACTTCCCGCCGAGATCCAAGTAGGATTGAAGGACAAGAAGATCGATATGGGACATGCCCGGGCATTGATCCCGGTGGATGATCCGGAGGTTCAATTAGCTTTATATGAGCAGATATTGGCTCAAGGACTCTCCGTTCGTAACGTGGAGGAGATGGTGCGTAATATAGCCGAGGGAATACAACCGGAATTGCCGGAAAAGAAAAAATCGGATCGTAAGCCGATACTTCCGGAAGAGTTTAAATTGCTGAAAGATCATTTGTCCCGTTACTTCAATACGAAAGTCCAGTTGACTTGCAATGAGAAGGGAAAAGGTAAAATTACGATTCCTTTCGCCACGGAAGAAGAGTTGGAGCAATTGATCGGGTTACTGGATAAATTGAAATGAGAAATCGAATCATACTCCTTTTGATCGGATTCATGTGCTATGCCGGGATGGGTAACGCACAGGAGGATAAGACGGAGAAAGCCGTTCCTGCTATAGTTTCCGATTCCGTGGAGGTAGCTGCCCCGGATTCTACCGTGCAAGCCGTCTTGATGGCGGCCGATTCGGTGGGTGTACCGGAAGTGAAGATGAAGCTGGCTTTTAAGCCGAATCCGACAAAAGCGGTCTTGTTCGCCTTGGTACCGGGTCTGGGACAGATCTATAACCGGAAATATTGGAAATTACCGATCGTTTACGGTGGCTTGATGGGATGTATGTATGCCGTGACTTGGAACAACAAGAACTATAAGGATTATTCGACGGCTTATAAGGATATCATGTATGATGCCGCTAAGAATCTGGAAAATCCGGATGCTTGGAGTAAAAGTTGGCAAGACTTGACTTCCATGGCTCCTGAGGATGCGATTAATAATTCAAATTTCAAGGATCAATTGAAAAGACAGAAGGATTATTTTCGTCGATATAGAGACTTGAGTATAATTATTACGGTCGGGGTGTATGCGTTGAGTATCGTGGATGCCTACGTGGATGCCCAGTTATTCGATTTTGATATATCACCGGATTTATCCTTGCATTTGGAGCCGGTTGTTAGTCCGAAGACGAGTGTCACGCCTCGTACTTACGGATTGAATTGCAGTCTAAAATTCTGATATACATGAAAAGATACCTGCTAGCACTCATTTGTTTAAATTGTTTGGTCTCATTGGTCTATGCGCAGGAAGAGACCCGAATTGAGGAAAAAGATACCTTAAGCTCGCTGGAGTCTGAGGTCGGATTGATTCCGGAAAGCTTGGATGCGAACGTGGATAGTTTGCTCCGTACTTGGCATGTGCAATATTTCTCAAAAAGAGAGGACTTTTGCCATGATGACGACGAGAATGTCTATTTCCCGGATTCGGTCTATATCGACCGCCTGTCTAGGCTTCCCAGCGTGATCGCTTTGCCCTATAATAATATAGTGCGTGATTGTATTGACTTATATGCGGAGCGTAAACGAAATTTAGTGCGTTATATGCTGGGGATGGCGGACTTTTATTTTCCGATAATCGAGCAGGTGTTGGATGAGCATGGCCTGCCTATTGAATTGAAATATCTCGCCGTCGTGGAAAGTGCCTTGAATCCGGTAGCCCTCTCTCGTGTGGGCGCTTGTGGTTTATGGCAATTCATGCTTCCTACGGGTAAGAGCTATGGCTTGGAGATTAATAGCTTGGTGGACGAGCGCCGGGACCCCTTGAAAGCGACCGAGGCCGCTTGTAAGTATTTCAAGGATATGTACGCTATCTATGGGGATTGGAATTTAGTGTTGGCATCTTATAACTGCGGGCCGGGCAACGTGAATAAAGCGATCCGTCGTTCGGGGGGCAAGACGGACTTCTGGGATATCTTCCCTTATTTACCGAAAGAGACTCGTTCATACGTCCCCTTATTTATCGCCGCCAATTACGTCATGAATTATTATTGCGAGCATAACATCTGTCCGATGCAAACCAGCTTGCCGCTAGCCACGGATACGGTCATGGTGAATAATGCCCTACATTTGCAGCAGGTATCGGATCTATTGCAAGTAGATATTGAGACGTTGCGTGCGTTAAATCCACAATATAAAAGAGACATCGTTCCGGGTAATACCCGCCCTTCGGTTTTGAAACTACCTGCGGCGGAAACCTATGCTTTTATCGATAAAGAAGATACGGTCTATACGCATCGGATCGAGGAACTGTTGGCGAATTGCATTTCTGCGAATAACTCTAATGGCTCTTTACCAAGTGGTGCGACCCGGGAAAAAATCACCCACGTGGTATTGAGTGGTGAGAATCTTTATACGATCGCTAATCGCTATGGAGTGACAGCGAAAGATATCCGTAAATGGAACGGGCTAGGCTCCAACCGGGTAGCGAAAGGAAAACGGTTAAGATTATATGTAGATAATGGGGGTGTCGCTTTTGCCTCGGCTACCAAGACTCCGGTGAAATCAACTACCGTGACTGCGAAATCAACTGCGACAACAACGAAAAAGTCGGCTTCCGCCGCTACAAAACAGATCGCTTCCGCTAATAAAGATTTTGTCTCTTATAAGGTTAAATCGGGAGATTCGCTTTATTCGATTTCCAAGAAATACCCTGGGGTTACCGCCTCTTCCTTACAAAAGGTGAATGGGCTGTCAAGTCCGGATATCCGTCCGGGTCAAGTACTGAAGATACCGGTAGGATGATCATTCGGGGATAATTCGTCTTTAACTCTTTTTTTTCGCTTTCTTCCTGCACTGGAGAAGGATGTGAATGATTTTTTATTCCTTTGTATACGAAAAAAGATACAATCGTATGGGTTCATTGGATGAAAAGATATCAGTGGTCAAGGCTAAACCTTGGTTGGTCAGTTTGGTTTGCGCGGTGTTTATCGCCTACCCGAATTTGGCATGGATCTTTTGTGACATGAGCTATCTGGCTCCGAACGATCATCAAGGATTTTTACTCTTCTTTGGGTTCCGTTTTCTTTACTTCTGGGGACTTATTTGGTTTTTGCTGAAAAGTAACTTGAGGCATGAGGATTGTACTCCTTCTTCGAGCGGTTGCTCTGGAATGCCCTGTACGTTTCCGGAGGCTTTGTTGTCTATAAATTGATCTCCTTCCTGACTATTAGTTATGATCGTTTTTTGAGTATCATTATCTTCCAGTTTATCGTGTTGGCGTTGTTATGTACCTTGATCGGCTATATACAAATGCTATATCACAATCAACGGGAAAAGGATCAATTGATCGAGAATCTGCGTGTCGAGAATTTGCAGAGCCGCTGCGATGCATTGGTGAACCAGATCAATCCGCATTTCTTTTTCAATTCATTGAATGGAATCTCCTCCTTGATACGAAAGAAAAACGATGAGAATACCTTGTTGTATGTTACGAAATTGTCCGATATATTCCGTTATATCCTTCAGAGTGATAAAAAGAATTTGGTACCACTGTCGGAGGAGCTTGCGTTTATAGAGGCTTTTCAGCATGTAATGGTAGTCCGTTTCGCCAATAAGCTTACTTTTACGATCGAAGTTCCCGAAGATAAGCGGAACTTGCGAATTCCCGTATTATCTTTGCTTCCGTTGGTAGAGAACGTGACGGTACATAATATTATAGACAGCGAGCACCGGATGGATATCTTGATCCGGCTGAACGAGCGAATGGAACTGGTTGTTTCTAATCCAATCTATCCGAAATTGACCTTACCGGATACGAATGGAACCGGGCTTAAGAATCTGGAGAATCGTTTCTTGCTATTAATGAATAAACAAATACGGGTAGAATCTGATGAGGATGAGTTTCAGGTATACCTACCCCTAAAATGATGCTATATGAGAATACTGATCGTAGAGGACGAGACCGCCGCCTATGAGAACTTAGCGGATATGTTGGTTACAATAGATCCCACGCTTGAGATCATGGGAAATACGGAGAGTGTCCAGCAAACGGTACGTTGGCTGCAAGCCAATCCGAGGCCGGATTTGATTTTTATGGATATTCATTTATCGGACGGTTCCGCTTTCGCTATTTTTGACCAGATAGAGGTGGAGGCACCGATTATCTTTACTACGGCGTACGATCAATATGCGATCGACGCTTTCAAAGTAAACAGCATAGACTATATCTTGAAGCCGATTAAGTCGGAAGAATTGAAAAGGGCCTTAGATAAGTTTAGCCGATGGAATCATCAAGATATCATCCATTATTTATCCCAATTAACACAGTTGTCTACTACTCCTAAATACAAGGATAAACTACTGATTCCTATTAAGGATAAATTGTTGCCTATTAGCTTGAAAGATGTGTCTTGTTTCTATACGGCTGATAAGAATACATATGTTTATTTAAAGAGTGGTAATTCGTATCCATATGCTAAAACATTGGAACAGATAATTTCTTCTTTAAGTCCTGCTGATTTTATTCGTGCGAATAAACAATTCATCATTTCTCGTGATAGCGTGAAGGACATAACAATTTGGTTTGATAGCCGTTTGCTCGTTACTTTGGATATAGAAGTACCTGAGCGTATATATATTAGTAAAAATAAAGCATCCGAGTTTAAGTCTTGGATAGTAAGTCTGGAATAATAATTAAATAGAAATGCCGGTTCTCTTAAAGCCGGTATTTTTTTGCCCTTTTCGTGTTCAATCCCCATTTTTTCCTTTTCGTCAACAATCGGAAACTTCCTATCCGATAATTCTTCATCTTTGCAATACAAACAAGGAGATACATCAATAAGATGTAAGTTGAAATTTTGATGTTAATCCGAGTTTTATCATACACATTAGATAGGTTAATAGGTTTGTAAAAAAGGATTAGTCCGAAACAAAAGAATGTTTAGGCTATCTTCTCTAAAATGAGTGTTTGTTTTGTAAATGGTTTTGTAATAGGTAAATTGTAGGTATTATGAGAAAGTTAATTATGGCGGTAGCGGTTTTGGGAATGAGTGCTACAATGAATTTTGCGAAAGCGCAATGTGTGAATGAATATGGGAATAAAGAACCGTTTGCGGTAGAGTTTAGCCGATTGAGTTCTTATCTAGGATTGGCTCCTTACCAAATGGAGGAGGTACTTAACATTAATGATTATTTTGTACAAGAACAAAGAAAGAGTTTGAGCAAAGACCTGAAGCGTCAGGATGAACGATTGCAAAAAGCCGTGTACGGCAATTTGAAGCTGATGAAAGAGGCGTTGACAGCCGATCAGTATCGCAAGTATGTCATATTGTTAAATGTAACTAACAACAATAACCGATTAACCGGAGCTGTGACATTTACGGATATCTATTTGGCTGAGAATAAATGAGTGTAACCTTGGCTCGATGTGATGTTGATTAGAAAGGCGATCCTTGTGTCGAACAGGGATCGCCTTCTTTGCTTCTGTCCTTTTCCTTTTGGAAGTGCGCTATCAGATTTTAGCGAAAGCTTGATCCAGATCATCTATAATATCATCTATATATTCGGTTCCGATGCTCAAGCGTACGGTGGATGGTGTTATGTGCTGTTGGGCAAGTTCTTCCGGGCTCATCTGGGAATGAGTGGTCGTGTATGGATGAATGACAAGGCTCTTTACATCGGCGACATTCGCTAGTAGGGAAAATATCTCCAGTGAGTCGATGAATTTCCAAGCGGCTTCCTGCCCGCCTTTGATCTCGAAGGTGAAGATACTGCCGGCACCATTCGGGAAATATTTATTGTAAAGTTCATGGTCCGGATGGGTAGGAAGTGATGGATGATTCACTTTTTCTACTTTCGGATGTTTTGATAAATAATCCACGACTTTCAATGCGTTTGCTACATGGCGCTCCACGCGTAGGGATAAGGTCTCTAATCCTTGCAACAATATAAAAGCATTGAAAGGAGAGATCGTTGCCCCGGTGTCGCGAAGAATGACCGCACGGATACGGGTGACAAAGGCGGCGGAACCTGCTACGTCCGCAAATATGGCTCCATGATAACTTGGGTCTGGTTTGGCTAATGTAGGAAACTTATCGGCATTAGCATTCCAGTCGAAAGTACCTCCATCTACAATTACACCTCCTAGGCTACTGCCGTGTCCCCCTATGAACTTTGTGGCGGAATGGATGACGATGTCAGCTCCATGTTCGATCGGACGAATCAAGTAGGGGGTTCCGAACGTATTGTCTACGATTAATGGAACATGGTATCGGTGAGCGACTTCCGCTACCGCATCCAGATTCGTTACGTCAGAGTTAGGATTCCCGAATGTCTCTACATAAATGGCTTTCGTGTTTTCCCGGATGGCTGCTTCTAATGCGTTTAGGTCATTTACATTGATAATCGTATTAGTAATGCCTTGGGAGGCCAGTGTATGGGTGATCAGGTTGAAGGAACCGCCATACAAATTATCGGCCGCGATAATATGATCTCCTGCCCTCACTATGTTCTGTAACGCATAGGTGACAGCCGCTGCTCCTGAAGCCACGGCCAAACCTGCCACACCTCCTTCTAAGGCAGCTACACGTGCCTCGAAAACGCCTTGCGTGGAGTTTGTCAAACGTCCGTAAATATTCCCTGCGTCACGTAGGCCGAAACGGTCTGCCGCATGTTGTGCGTTATGGAATACATAGGAAGTTGTTTGATAAATGGGTACTGCACGTGCGTCGGTTGCGGGATCCGGTTGTTCTTGTCCTACATGAAGTTGTAATGTCTCGAAATGTAACTTCTTTGTTGCCATAGTCATCTTGTTTATTTAGTTCTTATTCTGTTGGCAAATGTATGATGTGTGTTCTTTTTGGACAAGATTCGTTGAGAATATAGAAAATAATACTATTTTTAGGGCTATAAATAGAATACATCTTCGGCGAAGGACGCTGGGGAATCAATCCGATAGAATTTTTTTCTTATGAATGTTTCAGATAAGTTAGACAAGGTGGATCTGCAAATCCTCCGAACGTTACAAGATAATGCCCGGTTGACTACGAAAGAGTTGGCGGCAAGGGTCAGTCTCTCGTCAACCCCGGTGTTCGAGCGTTTAAAACGTCTTGAGAATAGTGGATATATAAAGAAGTATATAGCGGTACTAGATGCGGAGAAGCTGAATCAAGGCTTTGTTGTCTTTTGTAGCGTGAAATTGGTTCGGCTGAATAAGGATATAGCTTTTGAGTTTACCCGGATTATTCAAGAAATCCCCGAGGTAACGGAGTGCTATAATATTTCAGGCGATTATGATTACTTATTGAAGATACACGCTCCCAATATGAAATATTATCAAGAGTTTATTTTAAATGTGTTAGGAACGATCGATAGTTTGGGCTCGTTGAGAAGTACTTTTGTCATGGACGAGGTTAAACACGACTATGGGATCCATATTTAAGCAGTAGATATTCTATTTTTGTCTTTTGTTAGGGTTTCCTTCCAAATATTTGTATATATTTGTGGCTATACAGTATAAAAATGGGAGGTGTAAAACCATGGACGATACAAAGGACACAAAAGATATAAAAGAAACGGGCGAGGCTGCGTCCGTTCTCTCTGCGGACGAACAGATGATACAAGATGGGTTCAATGCGTTGTTGAACGATTATTTGAAATCAAACCACCGCCGTAAGGTTGAACGAATCACGAAAGCTTTTAATTTCGCCAATCAAGCGCACGCCGGAGTGAAACGGCGTTCCGGCGAACCTTATATAATGCATCCTATCGCCGTGGCTCGTATCGTATGCCGGGAGATGGGTTTGGGCTCTACCTCTATTTGCTCTGCGTTATTGCATGATGTCGTGGAAGATACCGAGTATACGGTGGAGGATATCCGGGATATGTTCGGAGACAAGATCGCCCAGATCGTGGATGGCTTGACGAAGATATCCGGTGGCATTTTTGGGGAACAGGCCTCGGCTCAAGCCGAGAACTTCCGTAAGTTGCTGCTGACTATGAGTGACGATATACGGGTGATTCTAATCAAGATCGCAGACCGTCTTCATAATATGAGGACTTTGGGTTCCATGCTTCCCGCCAAGCAATTTAAGATCGCGGGTGAGACTCTTTATCTGTATGCTCCTCTGGCGCATCGTCTGGGTCTCTTCTCGATCAAGACGGAACTGGAGGATTTGAGTTTTAAATACGAGCATCCGCAAGAATACGATTTCATCAGCGCTAAGTTGAAAGCGACAGAAGAGAGCCGTAATAAATTATTCGAACGTTTCGCCGCCCCTGTGGACGAGAAGCTGAAATCGATGGGACTTCAGTATGAGATGCGTGCCCGTGTGAAATCGGTCTATTCCATTTGGAATAAGATGGAAAGCAAGGGTGTCGCTTTCGAGGATATTTATGATATTTATGCGGTCCGCATTATTTTTGACCCGCTTCCCGGTGTGGACGAGAAAAATCAATGTTGGGATATCTACTCGGCTATTACGGATATTTACCGGATTCGTCCCGACCGTATCCGTGATTGGGTGAGCCGTCCGAAAGCCAACGGTTATCAAGCGCTTCATCTGACCGTTATGGGACCGGATGGACAATGGGTAGAGATCCAGATCCGTAGCCGCCGTATGGATGATATCGCAGAGAAAGGCTTCGCTGCCCATTGGAAATACAAGGAATCCAACGTGGAGGAGGATACGGAATTGGATAAATGGATACAAACCATTACCGAGATATTGGAGAGTCCGGACCCGAATGCGCTGGATTTCTTGGATACGATCAAACTGAACTTATTTACTTCCGAGATATTTGTTTTCACTCCGAAAGGAGATATAAAGACATTGCCCCAAGGGGCTACCGCCTTGGATTTCGCTTATGCGCTTCACTCCGATATCGGTAATAAATGTATTGGCGCTAAGGTAAACCATCGTTTGGTGCCATTGAGTCATCCGCTGTCCAGTGGAGATCAGGTGGAGGTCTTGACTTCCCGCTCTCAGGAGCCGCAACCGGAGTGGTTGAATTTCGTGACTACCGCTAAGGCTCGTGCGAAGATCGATGCCGTATTAAAGCGTGTCCGTAAAGAGGTCGCTAAGTATGGAGAGATAAAAGTTCTTGATGCCTTCAAGCGTTCGGAGCTTGAGGCGAGTACATCCAATCTGGATAAATTAGGCATGTACTTTGGATTCTCGAAACGCGAGGAATTCTTTTATGCGGTAGAGAAGGGGGATGTGGTTTTGCCCGAGAATTTAAAGAAGCTGTTGAAGGAGAAGACGGATAATGTCTTGTTTAAGTATGTGAAACAGGCGTTGGGTGTCGCTTCCAAGAAGGTGAAACAACCCGAAGAGGAGGAAGCCAAGAAAGAGAAGCCTAAATATGATAAGAAAAAGCCTTATTTATTGAAAGAGGAGGCTTTTGAGCGTAATTATGTAATTGCCGAATGTTGTAAGCCGATTCCGGGAGATGACTCTTTAGGTTTTATCAATGATGATGGAAATGTAGTAGTTCATAAACGTTCCTGCCCGATCGCCATGCGCTTGAAAAGTAGCTTTGGCGAACGTATCTTGAATACGGTTTGGAGCAGCCATATGAACGCTTCTTTTGAGGCCACGCTAGAGGTGAAAGGTATAGACTCGATAGGCGTATTGAATACGATCACGAAAACGATTTCCGAGGATTTCAACGTGAACATCATGCGCTTGCTGATCGAGGCGAAAGACGGCGTGTTCGAAGGTAAGATAAAGATGAAAGTTCATGACGTAGAAGATATCCAGAAAATGTGCGTGACTTTGTCGAAGATACAGAATATTAAATCTGTCGGACGTGTAGCGGATTAAGTGTAGCGAAGTGCTTCGCTACACTTTTGTTTTATAAAAGCTTTATCAGCCGACAATCAAATAAGTTATATAAGCTATATAACAAGCGATCAATAGGATTCCCTCCGGCCTAGTGATGGTCCGTTTCTTGAAGAAAAGGCCAAAAATATAAAGCAATACGCATGAACCGATCATGACGCCCAAATCCAGATTGGTAATGCCTTGTATGTTCATCGGCGTG
>ERZ779892.1884-NODE-1884-length-17624-cov-2.883773_pt1 | contig 17624 bp, 7 predicted proteins | sample MGYA00511552_ERZ779892 | MGnify/ENA primary metagenome ERZ779892 (study PRJEB29588, sample SAMEA2154561) | human gut metagenome | biome: human gut; feature: human-associated habitat; material: faeces | place: Denmark | collected 2008/2010 ... | reverse complement strand
TTTTGTCCGGAAAGTTCGCTTTCTGGAGTCGGTCATAAGGATTTCATTCATGCAATGTGGTATCAGCGTAAAATTTCCATACCGGTTGTCTGGAAAGGAAAACGCATTCTGCTTAACTTCGGTGGGGTGGATTATAAATCAATTATATATATTGATGGGCAACAAGTTTTTGTTCATTATGGAGGATCTTCTTCTTTTTCTGTAGATATTACTTCTTATGTTAATCCCGGTTCTACAAGTAATTTGGTGGTATATGTGGAAGATAATTTGCGACAAGGATTACAAACGGCTGGAAAGCAATCGTTTCGCCTGAATTCTTATGGCTCTCGTTACACGCGTGTTACCGGTATTTGGCAAACTGTCTGGATGGAAGCTATAGCAAAAGAAGGTTTGAAAAACTGTTACATTACTCCTGATTTGGATAACAAAATGTTTGTTTTTGAACCAGTATTCTATAATATAGATCAAAAAACTTCGTTTAGAGTTCGTATCTTTGATAATGGGAAAGAAGTTTTCGTGCAACAAGTTCCTTCAAGCCAAAGTTCTTTCATTATCGCTAAACTGAAAAATGTAAAGACATGGTCGCCTGAATCCCCTTTCCTTTATGATATTGAATTTACTGTATTGGACGCTCAAGGACAAGTTATTGACAGAGTAAATTCATATGCGGGGATGCGAAAGGTAGAACTTCGCGGGAAAACATTTTATCTTAATAATCAGCCATATTATCAACGTTTGGTTCTTGATCAAGGATACTATCCTGACGGGCAATGGACTGCTCCTAATGACACTCAATTAAAAAGGGATATCATATTGAGTAAGAAAGCTGGATTCAATGGTGCCCGTCTGCACCAGAAGGTATTTGAACAACGATACTTCTATTGGGCTGACAAACTGGGATATCTTACTTGGGGAGAATCTGCCAGTTGGGGGGTGAAATGGGAAGACCAAGTGGCAGCTCGTAATATGATAACCGAATGGGAAGAGTGTATATATCGCGACTATAATGCTCCGTCTCTCGTAGCTTGGTCGCCTTTAAATGAAACTTGGAAAGATGATGTTGATGGCCAACGGGTCCGTTTGACGAACGATCTTTATTTTACTACGAAACGTATGGACCGTACTCGTCCTGTGGTAACTGCAAGTGGTGGATACCATACTGGTTTTACCGATATTTATGCAGAACACACTTATGTTCAGGATCCTATTCAGCTATATAAACAGTTGGCATTAAATGAAGAGGGCTATCCTTATGTGTTTCGTCCCGATAAAAGTGCTCCTTATAAAGGTGAGGCATATATGATTGATGAGTTTGGGGGGATACAGTGGATTAAGGAGATGGAAGTATCAGAGGTCAGTGACCAAAAGAAGTTTTGGGGATATGGTGTTCCTCCCAAGACCTTAGAAGAATTTTATCAAAGGTTGGAAGAGCAAGTTAATGTTATTCTGAGTCTTGACCATATCACAGGATTCTGTTACACACAGATTGTTGATGTAGAACTGGAGAAAAATGGAATTTATACGTATGACCGGAATGAAAAGTTCGATATGAAACGTATCCGGCAGATATTTTCAAAACCCCGTGACCAAGCTAAAAAGGAGGTCAAAAAGATGCTGGATGAAAGAGTTTCTAAATATGAAAATAACAAATAAGTTCACACGAGTATAGAAAAGTTGGATTATTTTATATAAAATCGAATTGTTAACATTTAAATTAATTAAAACATGAAAAAGAGTACTTTTTTACTTCTGACTACTATATTGGTAGCAGGAGGTGCGGTATCACAAACTCTTCCGGAAGGTATGACGAGTCTTCTCCCCGAGGGAGTAAAGGCAAATATTGCGACTGAACAGAAAGGTAGTAAAAAGAAAGATCTGGTAGTTGCAGGTGAAAAATCAAAAGGTTATAAGGCCTTTTTTGCAGCTTCGGATGCGGTTAATGGCGAAGAATTATGGGTGACTGACGGAACGAAACAAGGTACCCACATGGTGAAAGATATCTGGCCGGGAAGTTCTGGATCAAATGTGAATTATTTGACGCGCTTCAATGATAAAGTTGTTTTTGGTGCTGATGATGGTGAAAATGGTATGGAATTATGGATTTCGGACGGAACGGCAGAAGGAACCTATATGGTGAAAAATGTACATGAGTTTGCTTCTTCTGATCCACGTGGATTTACGCAAGTCAATGAAACCCAATTTATTTTCGGAGCTAAAAATTTTGATAGCGAGAACTATGATACAGCTCGAGGTCCACAATGGTGGCTGTACGTCAGTGACGGAACTGAGGAAGGAACGGAATTAATTTACGAGTGTGATACAAGATTCCCCGGACAGTCTTATGGAACTACTTGGACCACCCCTTATTGTCGCGTTGGAAGAAAGGTTTTTTTTAAAGCCGATAATATGGATGGTACCATAGGTGAAGAACTTTGGGTAACAGACGGTACTCGCGAAGGTACTAAATTGGTTATGGATATCAATACGGAAGTATTAACAACCGGAACAGCCGGTTCTGCTCTTGATAATCTTGTTAATTTCTATAATGAGAAATTATTTTTTAAAGCATGGTCTATTGAGCACGGTGCTGAGCCATGGGCTAGTGACGGTACTCCCGAAGGTACGTATGAAATTAAAGACACAGACCCTTCATTAGATGCAAATTCAAAACCTCGTAGTGGAGGAGTTTCTTGCCCAGGTGTATATCCGTATAACGGAAAAGTATATTATCGTGGCTATGATCCGGCAAAAGGATTCGAATTGGCATGTACCAATCTGGAGAAAGAAGATTATATCACTTTTGATATAAATGTGAACGAGCCAACGAATGAGAAGAATGGTTTTGCAGATCCCGGTACTGAATTTGATGGAGTATATATGTTTTGTGCCGATACCGGTAACGATGCGGCAAAACCGAATAATTTCGGTGGAGAATTGCATTATACCGATGGCAAAACAGTTACTATGCAATCAGATAGAGCTCCTGGTTCATTAAGTCACTGGGTAAAGGATCTTACTGTGGTTTCCGGTAGTTTGTACTGGTGGAATGCAGGTGGTGCAGTAGCTGAAGATAAAGAAAAGCTGTTTAGGATAGACAATAAGGAGCAATTTCCGGTTCGTGTTACTAATTTTAATCCGGCCGGCGATAAAGTTCATACTTTACGTAATCTGAATGGTGATCTTTTATTTGCTACGAATGATGAAAATAAGGCATTGTATATTTATCATTATCGTAAAGAAGGTTTTGATCCAATAAAAGATGCTGATGATTTGGATAAATGTTTAGAGTTCAGAACTCGTGCAGAAATGGAAGGAACAGGTATTAAAACGACTCCAATAGCAGAAGAAACAGTTATATATCCGAATCCTGCATCTGAAAAATTTAGTTTCAATATTCATGGAACAATAATAAGTGTAAAAATATATGATGTGTCTGGACGGTTGCTAAAAGAGGAAACACAGTTGACTGAAAATACGGTTGATATATCTTCTCTTCCCAAAGGAGTTTATCAAGTATTGTTCACTGGTACAGAAGGTTCTTTTGTTTCTAAGTTACTTGTAAACTAAATAAGTAACAATTGTTTTGGTTTAGTTTCCGCCACAGAGGACATAGAGTTCTCGGATGTTCTCTGTGGTAAAAGCTATATTAGTCTATTAGATGAATTATTATTTAAAATTTAATTATTGAATGGATAAGCATCAATTTTCCAGAATGACGGCGCTTTTTGTAGTCTTGTTTTTTACGCTTGTTTTATATGGGCAGAATGTTATTTCGCTATCAGGAACCGTATTGGATAGTAAAAACAAAGAACCGCTTATAGGCGTTACTGTGGTGGAAGAAGGTACTACAAACGGTACAGCAACAGATCTGGACGGGAAGTTCGTTTTAAAAGTAGCATCTAATGCCATTCTACGTGTCAGTTACATGGGGTACACAAGTAAGAAAATTACTGTTACCAATAATCAATACTTAACAATATTGTTGGAAGAAGAAAGTAGGCTATTGGACGAGGTGGTTGTGGTTGGGTATGGTGTTCAGAAAAAGAGTGATATAACAGGAGCTATTTCTTCCGTTTCAGGAGATGCGATAAACAGTGTGCCGGTTGCATCGGCACTTCAAGCTTTACAAGGAAAAGCTTCCGGTGTGAACATTATTCAAAATACCGGAGCACCTGGAGGTAATACAACCATTAAGATCCGAGGAACAGGTACGGTCAATGATGCTGATCCACTTTATGTAGTGGACGGATTTATTGTTGACAGGATAGATCATTTAAGTCCGAATGATATTGCCAATGTTGAAATATTGAAAGATGCAGCTTCAAGTGCTGTATATGGTGCACGTAGTGCCAATGGCGTTGTTTTGATAACTACCAAGAGCGGTGAAAAGGGAGGCATGAAAATTTCATTTGATAGCTTTGTCGGAGTTTCTGCACCTTGGAAGAAAATATCAGTGATGGATGTAGAACAATATGCCCTTATGCAAGACTATATTAACGGATTATCTAACTATTCCGTTGAAGGACAACTGTATTATTCCAAAAATTCATCAGGGGAACTTTATTACGATAAATACAAATATTTCCTTGTTGACACAATCAGAAACAATTCTCCTGCTAATTGGTGGGATGCAGTTACCCAAACCGGATTTAGACAACAATATAACCTTTCGGTGTCCGGAGGGAGTGATAAACATAAATACATGGTCAGTGGAAGCTTTTATGATGAAAATGGCATCGTAAAGACGTCCGGATACAGGCGTTTCAATACACGTATTAACATGAATAGCAAATTGACATCCTGGTTAAGTATGAATGCGAATATCTTGTATACAAATGAAAACCGTCAAATTGTTCCCGAAGGAAAAAGTAGTATTCTAAAACAAGCACTGTTTCAAAATCCGATGATTTATACGTACGATTCGAAAGGATATTTTTCCGAAAACCATCCGATTGCCGTATTGGAACGTAATCATAATAAAATGAGCAGACATCGTATAGATATGAACTTAAGTCTTACAACTCAAATTTTAAAAAGATTGACTTATCAGTTCAAAGTATCAGACTATATTGTTCCTGAAACACTTTCTAACTTTTACGAAGTGAATAAACTAGAGGAAGACTTTCAGATGCCTAATGATCTCACTACCGTGTATAGACGTCAGAATCTGACTAATAAGTGGGAGATCAATAATCTACTCACATTTATTTGGAACAATAAAGTACATGATCTTACACTCATGGTCGGTCAGACGGCCGAGGGATACCGCTATAGTTTTCAGGAATCGAACAGAAAAGGTACTGTAAGCAACTCGTCTGATCTTTGGTATTTGTCGAGTGCCTATACAGGTGATAAAACTTATGGACGCGATCGGCATTGGAGTGCATTGGGTTTTGTCGGACGTGTAAATTACAATTTTTTGGATCGCTATCTGTTTCAAGCGAATTTCCGTACCGATGCTTCCTCCATCTTTGCAAAACAAGAAAGATGGGGTTTCTTCCCTTCTGTTTCTTTAGGATGGAAATTTTCATCCGAATCTTTTATGAAAAATGTCGATTGGCTTACATTGGGTAAACTACGCGTAGGATGGGGACAGTTAGGGAATAACAGAATTGATGAAATGTCTCGTTATACATTGCTGAATACACAATATAATTATCCGTATGGCATAGGCAATCATATTCTTTATCCGGGTATTACTGCTACGGCTATTGGAAACCCTAATATTCGTTGGGAAAAAACGGAAACTGTTAATATCGGTCTTGATATGGGGCTTTTTAAAAATAAACTGACCATCGGGTTGGAATTTTTTAATAAACAGACTACCGATATGCTACTGCGTGTTCCTGTTACTTTATCGGCTGGACTTGACGATGCTCCGATGACAAATGCTGGTTCTGTGCAGAATCGGGGGGTGGAGTTGATTGTTAATCATAAAAACAACATTGGCAAATTCAGATATGAAGTGGGATTTAACGTATCTTATATTAAGAATAAGGTCACGAGTTTAGGCACAGGTAACGAACCTATTTACGGAGCTCACTTAGATGAATCGAGTATTGTTGACTTTGTAACTAAAACGGCTGTGGGAAAACCGATTGGTAGTTTCTTCGGGTATGTAACTGATGGGATTTTTAACACATACGAAGAGGTAAAGGCAAGTGCACAATATGAGCCAGGGAAGAATGCTCTCGATCAGATCACACGCCCGGGTGACTTCCGTTTTAAAGATTTGAACGGTGATGGCCGTATTACGGCAGAAGATCGGACATATCTGGGATCTCCGCTTCCCGATTTCGTTTTCGGAATTCCACTTTCTTTCAGTTATGGTAATTTTGACTTAAGTCTTTTCTTTCAAGGACAGGCGGGAAATAAGATATTTAACGTGATGGATTACTATCTGAATAACGCGAGTTCGGGTAATGTTTATGCGGATATACGAAACAAACATTGGTCTGGTCAATTGATAGATGACAGGAAATTCTTTCCGAGAAATCTTGATGCCTCTGTGCCTGATCTTGATCCTAATGATATGCCTCGTAATTTTAGGGCATCTGATTTTTACGTAAAAGACGGTTCTTACATTCGTCTTCAGGAACTTCGTTTTACATACAATTTTACGGAAGCAGTATGTTCTCGGTTGTATCTGTCGAATTTGTCCCTGTATGTAGGAGCTTACAATTTGGTGACGTTCACAGGATATAATGGATTTGATCCGGAGGTCGGTAAGATAGTGGGAACGGAAAGTAATAATCTCAATATGGGAGTAGATCATGGAAACTATCCGCAAGCACGCACATTTACGATAGGATTTAAAATTGTTTTGTAACTATAAACTGTTGACTTATGAATAAGAATTTATTGAATATACTGTTTATCCTAAGCTTTTCGTCGGTATTTCTGACTGGGTGTGGTGACTTTTTGGAAAAAGAGGTTCTCGGAAACCCTACGGACGAGAATTTTTATGATACACAATATAAATTGAAAGCTGCTTTGAATGCAACTTATGATGTGCTACAAATGGATCTTTTCAATGAATGTGAATGTCGTTTTGGTGAGGCTTGTGGTGATGATGTGATTGGAGGTGACGAAAGTCTGAGTACCCAAATGGGACAATTGGTCCAGTTCCGATTTAATACATCTAACACTTGGATAGAAAATAGGTATGAGATTAATTATAAAGGAGTGCAACGTGCCAATCAAGTAATAGCAAATGCGCATCGAGTGAAGTTATCGATTTATGATTATGCCTCTCACAAAGCTGTACGCGAGATATTGGGGCAGGCAAAGTTTCTGAGAGCTTTGTTCTATTTTAATTTAGTGAAGACATATGGTGGAGTGCCTATCCGTGAAGAGGTAGAGACAATGGATCATTTTGTCATCCCTCGTAGTTCTGCTGCCGAAGTATATGCTTATATCGAGAAAGACTTGAGAGAAGCTGCTATCATGTTGCCGGCACGCTATATGGGGACAGATGCAGGACAGGCAAGTTGTGGCGCGGCTGTTGCATTATTGATGAAGGTGCTTATGTATCAGGCCACTCCAGGAGTAGAATCTGAGAAGTGGCAGGAAATGGTGAGTTTGGGTGAATATTTTGTAGAAGGTAAAAAGATGACTTTTGGAGAAATACTTAAATTTGATGCATCAAAGGAGGATTGGGAAGCACTTCGTAAACGTCTTTGGTTTATGCCGAAAGAATTGAATGCTCAGACAGACCCTTATGAAACTGTAGACACAGAGCTGGTATCACTGCAAAATGCTTATTCGTTGGAGTATAAGGACTATTATGGTAATGCTATCGCCTATCATGATCAGTTTTATCAGGTTGGCGAGTTTTGTAAAGGATCTGTTTTTGAAGTTGTATTTAAAGAATCTGCAGATGGTTCTACGGGTGATACGAATGAAGGCTCCTCTATATACAACAAACTTTATGCTGTCCCAAGTACCATGTTGTGGATAAAAAGTGATATAAGGGCAGAATTATTCGGCAATGATCCTCGTATCGCAAGTGTTAGTGCACATCAGGACTATGCTCCCGATGGTGAAATAAACAATTGTGGTCCGGGCAAGATTGTTTCGCTGAAATGGTATACGCCTCTAAAGGATCGTCCACAATACGGTGGTGATAATGGTAAAAACAGGCGTTTGATTCGATATGTAGAGGTTGTACTAATGTATGCGGAAGCATTGAATGAGTGTCATCAAGGTGCACGAGCGTTAGTTCAACTGAATAAGAGTAAGGCGCAGGCTAATACTATAAATAACAGTGCTACTCTCTATATCGGCGGAGGCTATGGTTATATGCGAGATCAGATATGGAAAGAACGCCGTATTGAACTCAGTTACGAATGGGATCGTTTTTTTGATTTGGTTCGTCAGAAAAGAGCGGCAAGTATACTTAAAACATTTGGTGCTAAACAGTCCAATAAACGCGGTTATTTTTTCCGGGAAGGAGTTAATGAGTTATTTCCGATACCGCAGAGCGAGATTGATATTTCTAATGGAGTTGTGAAACAAAATCCTGGCTATTAATTAAATCTATTGTAAAATGAAGATAAGTATAAAACTATTGTTGGGTATGTGTCTCTTTCTATTCATGGTTTCCTGTGAGGAGGAGACTGCCCGTCTACCTCGTGCTGAAATTAATATCAATAAATTACAACTGATGATCAACGAGTCAATGGTTGTCAACTTTACCGGTACGGCCGATCAGGCTGTTGTTTATACGGGTGATGATATGCATGATTATAACCTTCGTGATCAGAGCAATACCGGATTTGTGATGAACAAGGATTTGTTTACATATGCCTATTCTGTACCTGGGGTATACAAAGTAGTATGCGTAGCTTCTACTTACACGGATCTTGCTACGGATTTAAAGCAGGATACCTGTTCTTATATAGTTACGGTTGTTGATGACGAAACCGAGATCGAAAGACTATCATGTCCACAAGTATTGTATGATGAAGTTTTTGCCAAAAGAATGGAGAATGATGAATGGTTGATGACGCTTCCGCGCAAAGTGAAATATAGTACATCTACTCCTTCCATATCTCTTTCACAGAGATTACGTTTTTATATACCTTCAGACTCGGCGAAGGTTTCTCTCAATGGAAAAGAGTATTCGGCTGTCGCTAAGTACGATCTGGCTTCTCCAATTGATATTGAGGTGAAATCGAATTACGGAACTGTCCGTCCTTATAAATTATATACGTTATATTATCCAGAGTTCAATGGCTTTTCATTGGCTGGTGTTAAGGGGGTACTTTCCCGTTCAGAATTTGATTATAATATGTTCGAAATGAATGTGACCCTTCCAGTAGGCACGGATATTCGCACGCTTGTACCCGAATTTACAATGTATTCAGCTACAGACAAAGTATATATCGGAGATGTGGAGCAGATATCGGGAGTGTCTATGGTTGACTTTAGCAATGGGGTAACCTATCGTCTGGTATCGTCTGTACCGGATAATCCGGTTATGCAAGCGGTATCGTTCATTAAAGTTAGTATAAAGTAGGTGTTAGACTTTTGTTTTATTATTAATAGCTGGCAATATGTACAGATTGTTATTTCTTATTCTTTTTTCGGTCTCTATGCAACTAACGCTGGGAGCAAGTAATCGTTTTATGCACATCACGAGCAAAGAGGGACTTCCACATCAACAAATTGAAAAGATAATGCAGGATGATAAAGGAAGATTATGGATAGGAACACGCAATGGTCTGTCATGTTATGATGGGTATAATATTGTCAGTTATTTTAATCAAAAAGACAATCCCTACTCACTGAGTCATAATTTTATTAAAGCATTGTATCAAGATAGCAAGAAGCGGATATGGATTGGTACATACGAAGGAATATGCAGATATCAACCTGCTACGGATGACTTCAAATGTTACAGTTTGTCCGGTCCGAAAGTTTTTTCTATTGTTGAAACCAGTACTGGAAAGATTATTTGCGGAGGAGACCAACTATATATATAATGAGCAGACGGATGAATTTGTATTACAGCCACGACAAGACCCTCATTTTATTATATCGATGGCTGTAGATACAGAAGACAGGCTCTTTATATCGACCAGCCATTCTATCTTTTATTATGATATTTCCTTTTCGAAGACGACTCAGATAAATCCGGCCTATTTTTCAGAATTCCTTCCGGAGAATGATGCTATCATTCCTTTGTTCTTTGATTCCAAAGGAGTCCTTTGGATCGGAAGAAATGGAAAGGGGGTAATGAATATTGATTTGAAATCAGATTCGATTAATATTCCTGATTTATCCATATTGTCCGATGGAACAGTGCGTACAATAACAGAAGATAAAAAAGGTCGGATTTGGCTTGGGACAGAAAAAGGAGTTACGGTACTTAATGGTAATGGCACTTCGGAGATACTTCAACAAGACTTTGTGGACAATAATAAATTGAATGACAATGCTGTTTATACAATTTTATCTGATAAGGACGACAATATGTGGATCGGAACTTACTTCGGGGGTATTAACGTCTTGCTTAAGAATAATGAACAAATTCATTGGATTGAAGCGGGATATACATCCAAACATATTAAAGGTAAAGTTATCCGTAAATTAATTGAACCGCAAAAAGATATTCTTTGGATAGCCACAGAAGACGGTGGATTAAACATTTACAATACAATCACAAGCGAGATTCGTGTTTTTGATAAAATTAAACAATTGGGACATAATATTCATGAACTATATTATGACGAAACACGTAATGATATATGGATCGGAACGTTCAGAAACGGTCTTTTCAATTATAATCTCTCATCTGGAACTTCCGTTCGATATCTGCCCGGTGACAAGAATGGTTTAGCTTCGGATGCTATTTTTTCTATAAAGAGACAACGGAACGGAACTCTTTGGATAGGCACAAGTAGGGGGTTGCGATATTATGACCCGGAGAAAGATATGTTTTTACCGATGAATCATCCGATACTCGACATTGATTTTATATATTATATCTTGATAGATAGCAAGGATAATGTGTGGGTAGGAACTCGTAACAACGGTCTTTTTCGCATAAATGCAAAAAACAATGAAATTAATGGATGGACGGCAAAGGCAAGTAATTCTCAACTCAAAGATAATTACATCACGTTTCTCTATCAGGATTCAATGGATACTATATGGATAGGTACTAGTAATAACGGATTACAATTTATAAATCCTTCGGATTTAAAAATCGGAACACTGAAAAATGAGCTTTCGTTATCTAACAATACAATCTGTAGTATAATTGAAGATGAATTTGGACGTTTATGGATTGGTACCAATCAAGGATTGTATCAATTCAACAAAGAGCGAAGCACGTTGGTTTGCTACACCGTTGAAGACGGACTTCCGATTAATCAGTTCAATTTTTCATCTTCAATTCAGGCCCAAAACGGACTGTTATATTTTGGAAGTGTGGACGGACTTATTTCATTCACGCCGAAAACAATGAAAGAGAGTAGGGGGCCTTTTTATGTTCATTTAGGATATTTGACGATCAATAATCGAATTATTACATCAAAAAGTGAGAATTCTCCATTGACTACAGATTTGGATGAGACATCGAGTCTAACCTTTTCTTATAGTCAGTCTCGTTCTTTTAGTATTGAGTATACGGTCATATCATTAGGGAATACTAGTACGATCAATTATCAGGTTCGTTTACTGGGAGTTGACAAGGATTGGCGGAGTGTAGGAAAAGAACGTAAATTTGTCGGTTCGAATCTTCCTGCCGGAAGTTATAAACTACAAATCAGAGCGAATAATTCCAATGAAGGTTGGGAACGTTCACCCATCAAAGAGATTGAGTTTATCATACGTCCTCCATTTTATTTCTCACTTTGGGCGTTTCTACTCTATTTCTTGATAGCAGGATTGATTTCTTATTTTGTGTATCGTATTTTTTCCATCCGGATAAAAGAAAAAAATGCCATCCGGGAGGCTAATATGGAGAAAGAAAAATTGGAAGAGATTAATAAAACGAAAATGGATTTCTTTACTTCTGTTTCTCACGAATTGAAAACTCCTTTGTCACTGATTATGGCACCGCTTAAATATATCTCTCAGCATCAGGATTTATTACCAGAGTCATCAGAACGATTAGATATGGCTATAAAAAATACAAACAAGATGGTTGGGCTAATTGACGAACTGATCACTTTCAATAAAATGGAATCAGGAAATTTCCAGTTTTATATTCAAAAGGGTAATCCATTGGCTTTTATCGAGAATATAGCTCAATTATTTAAAGAGAGTGCTATTGAAAAGTCAATATCACTTTATATCCATTGCGAGAACAATGATGAGGAAGTTTGGTTTTCCCCCTCATATGTTGAGAAGATTACTAATAATTTACTTTCTAATGCTATTAAGTTTACACTTTCGGGTGGTAGAGTTTTTATCAATGCAGCAATAACGGATAATGCTGACGGCTATACTTATCTCCGTATTGAAGTAAAAGATACAGGTATAGGCATTGTCAAAGAAGAACTAGATAATATTTTTGATAAATATTACCAGACGAAACGTGGGCATAATTTGAATTCTAACGGTTGGGGAATAGGATTGGCTTTGGTGAAGAGGTTTACGATGGTTCATAAAGGAAATATTACGGTAGAAAGTGAGCTCGGAAAGGGATGTTGCTTCGTGGTTAATCTGAATGTTTCGGAATCTGCTTTTGAAGCGGAAGATAAAATTAGTACTGAAAAAATGTCAGTATCTTTGGAGCAGTATAAATTTAGTGTTCCTTATCTAGAGCGTAGCACAACAGGCTCTTCTTATACCAGCCAAGATACCGATTTAAAATATTCAATTTTGTTCGTTGAAGACAATGTGGAATTACTTAAGTTTCTCTCTGATATTTTCGCTACTAAGTACAATATTTATTTGGCGGAAAATGGTGAAGAGGCTTTAGTTATTGCTCACAAATATCCCATAGATATAGTGGTTTCGGATGTTATGATGGAAAAAATGGATGGAAATACATTGTGTCGGAATTTGAAGAATGATCTTTCTACGTCGCATATACCGGTCATACTTTTAACAGCTAAAACAGATACGAATGATGTCATAAAGGGATATGAAAGTGGAGCGGAAGCATATGTAGCGAAACCTTTTGATCCTAAAATATTAGAACTTCAAGTAAAGAATATCATTCAGATGAAGCAGGTACAACGTGAGAAAATTGGCGCAACGATGGGATCGGATATTGAGTCGGTACCATTGAGTAAGTTTGACAAAGAGTTTATTAATAAACTGAATGAACTTATTGAAAATAATATCGATAATAATGATTTCTCTATTGCAGACATCACTCAAAGCCTTTGTATGAGCCGGAGCGTACTTCATGTAAAAATGAAAAGTTTATTAAATATCTCTATGGGGGATTATATTCGTAAAAAACGTTTAAATAAGGCTTGTGAGTATCTCCATGAAGGCTATAATGTGTCTGAGACCGCGTTTAAAACAGGTTTTGGTGATCCAAGTTATTTTACGAAAAGCTTTAAAAAAGAATTTGGAGTTAAACCTACTGAATATACAAGTAGGAGTTGAAACTCAGCCACTATATATCTACAATTAAAATATGAAAAATATGAAAAAGAATTTCTTGATTGTCCTTCTGGCTTTTATTGCTTCATTGTCTTTCGCTCAGACTTGGCAAAATCCTATGAATGTTTCCGGACAACCGGATATGGGTATAGGCGATCCTTATATATTTAAGTTTAGAGGAACTTATTATATGTATTCGAGTAGTCGTGACGTGGAAATCAGATGTTGGAAATCGAAAGATTTGATAAGTTGGTCGGAAGCGATTGTATGTTCGACCGATCCTATTGCGAAGAATGCGTATGCACCGGAAGTAGTATACTGGAATGGAATATTTTATATGTATACCTCTCCTCAAGGCAATGGGCATTATGTTTTGACTAGTAATAGTCCTACAGGTCCTTTCGTGTCTGCTAGTGGAAATTTACAAAAGAAAATAGATGGTTCGGTTTTTATAGATGATGACGCAAAATGGTATTTTTATCATGCTAATAGTTCTGGTATTCAGGGATGTACGATGTCTAATCCGACTTCATTCGGGACAAGTGTCAATTTAAATGCGCAAATGAATGGGCAATGGACGGAAGCCCCTTGTCTCATCAAACGGAATGGTATTTATTATCTGCTGTATACCGGCAATCATGTGTGGTCAAATGGATATAGAGTGGACTATGCCATTAATGCCACCCAGAATCCTATCAGTATGTATACTCCGCAGATGGATCAGAATCCGGTACTTATAAATACTGAAGGAAGTTTTGTCGGGCTCGGGCATGGTACTGCTTTCATTGGTCCTGATTTGGATACGTATTATTTCACTTACCATAATCTGGTGAGAATCGGTGGTGGGGTTGCTCCGGCTAGGAAGTTCAATTATGACCGCATGGCTTGGAACGGTAACAAACTACTGATATTGGGCCCTACTAATTGGGCACAGCAACCACCTGCACTTGCCAATGCAGACTTCTTCGAAAGAGCCGATATCGGTGTCGATTGGTCCATGCCGAATGGGGGTAATTGGAGTATTAAGAATAAAGATTTGTTGTCACAAGATAAAATGGAGGGCGAATACAAAGCTATTTTTACTCCGTATTCGGAATCTGATTATACGGCTGAATTCACGATAAAGGAAGTTGCAACCAATGGAAATGATGCAAAATTTGGCGTTGTTTTTTCTTATAAAGATGAACAAAATTATGGAGTGGCTTTACTAAATGTCAGTTCTAACCAATTGGAGATTAATTTTCAGGTTAATAATGTTTGGGGGACTGTACAGTGTTATGAACTACCTGTAGGTTTCAATTATCGTGTTTGGCATAGTATTCGGATTGAGAAAAATATGCAAAACTATAAGTTTTTTATTGACGGATTGCATAAAGCCACATTGACGAGTAATTTGGACGGAGGCCAAATTGGATATATGACTCGCAATTGTAATGGGAACTTTTCATATATTGCCATAAGTGACAAAGTAAACGGTTCCGGTATTTTTGATGTTTATAAACCAATACCGGGTGATATTCAAGCAATCCATTATAACACCGGTGGGGAAGGTGTCGGTTATCATGATCTGACAATCGGAAATACAGGTAATTCAGGTGACCAAAACGTAAGGAATGATAATGTAGATATCAGTAAAAACGGTAACGGTGGATTCCATATCACTGCTATTCAAACTGGTGAATGGTATAAATACAACGTGAATGTAAGAATTAAAGGGGTTTATAATATTGGCATTAGATATCTTACGGCAAATGCAACTTCCCGGATAAAAATATATCAAGGGGAAACGGAACTGACCGAAACGGTTCAACTACCCAATACTAACGGCACATGGCAAGTATATACTATTAAGGGAGTTAATCTGGCAGCAGGGAATCAAACGTTGAAAATTGAAGCGGTGGAAGGCGAGTTTGAACTGTATGAGATGCAATTTAGAGAGGGGAATAATACATCCATGATTGTTACAGATACGTTTGATAATTCATTTGGTAAAGGTTGGAATTACACGGACGGTGCTTGGTCGATTGTTTCCGGACAGGCAAGTATTAATGGGTATGGTAAACGTACTTTGGGGAATATCGGTTGGACCGATTATACGATTGATTGTGATGTAACTTATAAAAATGGAATGAATGCAGGGCTTATTTTCAGGGTGAACAATCCTTCGCAGGGTGGAGAAAATAATGACTCTCGGTTAGGAACAGATTTTTTTCAAGGCTATTTTGTAGGGATGGGGAGTGATAAAGTCACGCTCGGAAAGCATAATTACAGTTGGAAATCGTTAGCTACCAGTCCTGGTTCTTTTAGTTTGAATAGAAAATATCATATCAGAGTGGCAGTGAAGGGAGCAAATATTAAAGTCTATGTGGACAACATGAGTGTTCCTAAGATTGACTATACGGATCCGTTTCCTTTCATATCCGGAAAAGTCGGATTCCGTTCTCATAGTACGAACGTCCTATTTGATAATCTTGTTGTGACAATTAACGATGACTTTACTATGACAGGTATAGAAACGGTAGAACGTGATTCGGATTGTATTATTTATCCCAATCCCGTAAAAGATATGTTGACTGTTAAAGCAAATGATACAATTAAGTCTATTTGCGTTTTCAGCCAAACAGGTGTTCTGATACATGCACAACAGGATTCGGAACCTATTAGTATGGTAGACCTTCCGGCAGGTATGTACATCGTACAGGTAAGAAAAACATCTAAAACAAGTAACCGGAAAGTAATAAAGGAATAGTGTAAATTAGAGGTAAATGTGGTTGCCATCGAATAACATATTATGATGAACAAGAGGTTAGGTAAATACGAGTTTATTTTTTCGGTATTATTAATTGCCGTTCTTTCTGGCAGTATTTATGCTCAGCCTGCTGCCAAAAGTTTTTGTAATCCTGTAACATTAGGTTTGAGAGATGGCTGTGTAGAGCGATTCATGGGATATTATTATGCCATGGGCGGCGGAACCAAGGGGAAGATATGCATGTCAAAAAACTTGGTAAATTGGACTGAAGGAGTACAATCAATAACGACAAATGGGGCTAAATGGTTGAATGATCCGAAATGGACGGAAGCTTATGTATATCCTGAAGTGGCAGCCGGTGATATTATATACCGAAACGGAGTATTCCATGCCTATTGGAATGGAATTGGTCATGCTTATTCGCCTACGCCTCTTGGACCATACAAGGAGGCCTCGATTATTGAACCTTTTGATGATTATGGTATTGATCCTCAGGTGTTTCAGGATGAGGACGGTGAAATCTATTGGATAAAAAAGCGAAATAGATTTGATCCGCATCCTTTGACAGGTGCTGCTTCTAATATCAATGGACCGGAAGTTTGGACATTTAAGATGAATTCACCTTTTTCTCGTAAAGATATAACGTTTGCGGATGTACAAATTACTCATCAACCCGGACATCCGACTAGTGTCAGTCATCATAATTTTGAAGGTCCTGAAATGTATAAGTATAGAGGACGTTATTATAATTTTTTTGCGTCAAACCGTATGGGGCCCCGTTCTGGCATGTATGAAGTGGGGGTAGCTGAAAGTGATGGACCGATGAATTTTAATAATTCAAAAAAATATCCTAATCCGGTGATGATTCGAAATACGGAACAGCAATTGCTCGATTATAAGGTGATACTCCATACTGCAGAACATGGAGGATGGGCTTCAAAATATATAACGGAGACACCTGCCGATGGCTGGATTTATGTAAATTTTGACGACAATTCATGGACAACAGCTCAAGGAGGATACGGATTACAAGAATATGATCTGCATCAGGGGAAATTCACAAATGCTAAAATACGAGCAAGGAAAACCCAATGGAATACAACCAATATTTATATCCGGAGAAAATTTATTCTGGATCACATACCTTTAAAAGTTGCGTTAAAACATTGGGTGTTTGCTAATGCTAATTTTTATATTAACGGAAATAAAATCAATATAAAGACCAATAATAATACTTATAGTATGACTAAGGTTGATCCTGCTATGTTAGTTGAGGGAGAAAATATTATTGCTGTGGAAGCGGCTT
>ERZ779892.1883-NODE-1883-length-17627-cov-4.599818_pt1 | contig 17627 bp, 19 predicted proteins | sample MGYA00511552_ERZ779892 | MGnify/ENA primary metagenome ERZ779892 (study PRJEB29588, sample SAMEA2154561) | human gut metagenome | biome: human gut; feature: human-associated habitat; material: faeces | place: Denmark | collected 2008/2010 ... | reverse complement strand
CCCCAGCCATATCAAACGGCGCAGCGACGCACGCCCCGGCGACTTGATCGCCGTCGGCGGTTCGCTGGGAGAGTCGGGCGCCGGACTGCGCGATATCCTGGCCGGACGGTACGACACCCCGCTGGCACAGATCCACCGCAACCCCGCCCCGCAAGTCGCCGAAGGCATCTGGCTCGGCGAACGTCCGGAAGTGCACGCCATGATGGACATCTCGGACGGCATCGCCTCCGACCTGCGGCATATCCTGCACCGGTCCGGCGTAGGTGCCGAAGTCGATACCGAGTGCATCCCGACTCCCGTCGATCTCGAAACCGCCGTATCCGGCGGCGAAGACTACAAACTTCTCTTCACCGTCGCTCCGGAGAGCGCCAACACACTTCTGTCCAACTACCGGCTCCGTTTCGGCGATGAGTTCCACTTCATCGGCCGCATCACGGGCGGCAATCATCTCGAATGGCTCCGAAACGGCACCCCTCTGCCGGTCGATTGGCAGGGATTCCGCCACTATTGACCGGCGTTCCGAAAAGGTTGCAACAACCCGGCACATACCGTCCTCCGAAATATCCGAAGGTCATCCTCCATACCGCTCCTCATACCTTCTGCTTCTCCGCAGAAAGGAGCCGTTGCAAATCCGGTCCGCATCGCCCGCCGCAATATTCCCGCTGCAAGCGCTCGAAATCCCGGCGATTCACCGCAAGCTCTCTCCAAAACGAAGCCGACTTCTGCCGTACGACATCGGCACGGTCCGCCGCAAAAAATAAAGGGGCTGTGTCGAAATGAAAATTTCAGACACAACCTCTAAGGGATGTCAGAATGGATGCAAGGCATTGAGGGTAAGGGCGACAGGAATTTACTGCCGTAAAGATTTAGCCCGCATCCCGATAATGACGCAGCAGTGCGCTTTATAACACATCGCCGTATCTCCAAAAACTCTATCCACACGCATCGAAAGCCGCTTCATTCCACGATATAGACTTTCTCCCCCCGCCGCTGCATGCGATAGCGCTCGCGGGCGAATTGCTCCAGATTATCGTCGTACTTGAGCTCTTCGAGCAGCGTACTGTCCTGCTCGATCCGAGCGCGATAGATCGCCCTTTCCTGCTCCAGGATAGCGATATCTTTTCTGATCTCTATGGCGTGCAGCAGATTTCGTCCCACGATGAAAATCGTGAAAACCACGATGATACAAGTAATCACCACCCAAAACCGCTTGTCCAATTTCAACTGCATCTTCCGAATCCTTTAAGGAATATGCATGTATTTATGCGTCTGGATCGAAATATTCCACGCAGGATGCGCCTTGACGTACTCGACCAGCAGGGGCATGATCTCCTCCGACACGCTCCATTCGGGCTGCAGGAAGAGCTTGCACTCCCGTCCGACCTGTTCGGCGTTCCGCTCGGCCCATTGCAAATCGGCCTCCCGCTCGACGATGACCTTCAGCTCGTGCGCCCGCCAGAACGCCTCCGGCAGAGGCGGCTGCTGACGCTTGGGCGAAAGGCAAACCCAGTCGAAATACCCGCTGAAAGGGTGCGACCCCGAAGTTTCGAGAAATATCTTGAGTCCGTGCCCCTTGAGCGCCGAAGTCAAAGGCCCCAACGGGTAAAGCAACGGCTCTCCGCCCGTGATGACGATAGCCTGCGCCTGGCACGAAGTCGCTCGCCGCACCACCTCCGAAATATCGGTCGGAGGATAGAGTTTCGGATTCCACGTATATTTGGCATCGCACCAGCGGCAGCCTACGTCGCATCCGCCCAGGCGGATGAAATAGGCCGGTTTGCCCGTATGGAATCCTTCGCCTTGAATCGTATAGAAATCCTCCACCAGAGGCAATTTCCGCCCTCCGTCCAACAAGTCGTAATTCGTCGCTTCCTTCATCGGACTATTCGGTCACCACGTAAACATCCTTGTAATTCCGGCCCAACTGGTCGTAGTCCAGCCCGTATCCCACGATAAACTCGTTGCCGATGTGCATGGCCGGATAATCGATCGGAATCTGGCGCTGGTATGCTTTCGGTTTGAAGAAAAGCGTACACACGCGGATACTGGCGGGCTTCTTCGTCTTCAACTCCTCGACCATGTGTTCGATGCTGGCGCCCGTATCCACAATGTCCTCGACGATAATCACGTCCCGGCCTTCGATGTTGTTGCCCAGTCCTATCAGACACTTGACATCCCCCGACGAGGAGGTACCGCAGTACGAAGAGAGTTTCACGAACGATATTTCGCAGTTGAAATCGATCTTCTTCAGCAGGTCGCTCATGAACATAAACGAGCCGTTGAGCACCCCCAGAAACAGCGGATTCCGTTTCTCCCGGTAATCCTCGTTGATCTTCGCCGCTACCGCAGCCACGGCTTCTTCTATCTTTGCAGCCGGAATCATCACCTTGAATTTTTTATCATGCAATTTTATGACGTTTTCTTTCATCGGGATACGGATTTTATTGTTATTTTTACAAAAGTAAATAATTTGAGCCACAAAGTTACACAATCCGGAAGAAAAATTCTATGCTTGCAAAACTCATCCGCAGGATCAAATGTTGTTCCGTCCAGGAAATCCTGATGATCGTATCCATCATCATGCTCTTGATCGTGATCGCCAACCGAACCTCGGCAGGGATAAAAGCCAGATCGGCCGCATCCGGACAAATCACACAGGTCCAAAAGACGACCGACCTCCCTCAAGAATAGAAAATACGCTACCCGCCCTACGCCCGTCATCGGCCGACAGGATGCAACCGGGCTAAATCTTCGACGAAATTCACGATCGCCGCCTCATCTGGGACGGAAAGATGAAAGACGCGACACTTCCGTTACATCGAAAGTCCCGACCACATCGATCACGACGGTTTCCTTCGGACCGTAAGTAACCATCAGGAACTCCGACTCTCCGTTCCGTCCACCCTCCGCCAGGTAACAGCGGGCCGTCTGCCCCTCTTCCGACAACGACGAAAGCAACTGATAGGGCGCTTTGTCCGCCACTTCCCGCGCAGCCGCTACGAAATCCCGGTCCAGGGTATCCGCCACGATGATCCGAATCGAGCTGATGCCTTGCAACAGTTGCGCCAGCGAAGCATCCGTCCCCGCCTGACGGGTCATCATTTGCATCATCCTGCGCCCCAGTTCGACGCTCGTGAATCCCTCCCGCACGGCATAATTCCCGAAAAACTCGATAAAGGACGGTTGCTGGGCCCGCGCACCGACCACGGAAAGCATCAACAAGGTCAAAAACAACAGTTTTTTCATACCGATTCCACGTTAAATCCCGAAATAGAGATTGCAGGTGATCCCGACCGTCCACGGGTGCGTCACGGGAGCCACGTCCCCTCGAAAAAACTCGGTCAGGCCATATTTGGCATAGAGTCCCACCCCTTTGTAGGTAATCGAAGCGCCGACGCCAGCCTGGAATACATTGACCCCCGAAAAACGATCTTTCGTAATCGGCTTCTTGTACTTGGTGTGGGAGTTGAATACCACATCGCCGTACACCTGCGCCGAAAGGCACAGTTTATACACAGGCATATAAGTCAATTCCAACGGAATACCGAACGATGCCGTCGTCAGTTTCGATTTCTTGTAGTCCCGGTCGAGAACCTCCGGCACGACCGTTTCGTCCACCCGACGCAGCGTGACGTTCTTATCGAACACATAGTTGTCGCACATCAGGTGTAAACCCGTATGGAGTTGCAATGTCCGTTTTTCATTCAAGTTGAACCCGAGGTCCAGCAGCCGAAAGCCGAAATGGATCGACTTGCCGACCCACTGATCGAGAAATCCGCGTTCCGCCGCAGGATAAGCACCGTAACCGGGAGATGTCAGCAGGCTGAAACCCAGCTCCATGGCACGAAATCCGATGCTGACCTCCACCCTGGATCTACGTTTCCGCAATTCGATGCGTTTCATAATATCCTCGGACACGACACACCCATCGACAAGATATTTCGGATTCTGCCGTGCAAGTCGCTCCACTTGCGCTTCGGACATAACGACAGTTCCGGCTGCAGCGTATTTAGGCCGTGTCCGCGAAGTCAGCCCCACCTGATAACCTCCGACCGTCAATAGGATCCGTCCTCTATCCGCATCTTGCGTCACATAGACATTTTTCACATTGGCGACCGTGTCGCTCTGAGCCATGGCGACGGATGCAACCATCAGGCAGCAGACCGTCAGAAAGAATTTCTTCATCTTATCACTCGTTATTTTCCGGTTTAATCGCATTTTCGAATGTCTGGACCGAACGGTCGAAAACACTCAACTGACGAAGATACATCGTCGTCTGCATCGCCGTTTCGGCATCCCGCACGGGACGGCCGTTGATATAGGCATAAGGCTGCGAAAGATACTCCGCAGCGATCACGATTCCTGCGACGACCGCTGCCGCCGAGAGCCAGAACGCCGCCCTGCGCAGTCGGAACGACTCTTTCGAACAAGACGCAACGTCCGTCCCCGCCGGTTCTTCCGGACAGTCCGCCTCCGGGTGCAAAACCTCGCTTCCCGCCTTTTCGGCTCCCAAAGCCTCGAATCCGGCAAACATCCGCCGAGCGCTTTCCAACCCGGCAGGCAGCGTGCCGGACTCACGGAACCACTCGCGCAGCTCCCGCTCCTCGTCATCGGTCGTCGCGGCATCGTACCACCGTTCCAGCAACCGTTCAATATCTTCCGTCGTTCGTTCCATAATCCATTTTCTCTATCGTTTCCCGCAGTCCCCTCCGGGCCCGCGAAAGAATCGTCCTCACCTGATTCTCCTCCACACCCAACATCCGAGCGATTTCATGAGTGGCATACCCTTCGATATCCTTCAGATGGAGTACCTCCCGCAACTTCGGAGAGAGCCTTGCCATCGCCTTCGCCACGATCTCCCGCGCTTCGGCCCGTTCGTCTTCCGCCTCGGCCGCAAGGAACGGGAAAGTATCCCCAGCCAGCGGACGCACCCGCCTCAAACGGTCGTAACACCCGTTACGCAGCGACGTCATGGCAAATGCCTCCACATCCCGGCAACCGTCGAGGAACTCCCGACGACGCCACAACTTCTCGATCGTGTCATGCGTCACGTCCTCGGCCTCGTCCCGCCGGTTCAGGATGCTTCGGGCAAAGCGGAACATCTTGTCCCGCAAACAGAGCACCCGTATATTGAACTCCGATTCCTCCATTTTTCCATAAGACGTTTCAACACATCGAAACGCAACATGCAAAAGTAAAAAAATATCGGGGTCGCCCATGACGACCCCGACAATCCGATAATTTTCGATTCCCGCCTATACCAGCCCGGAGAAACCCATGAAGGCCATTGCCAGAATACCGGCCGTAATCAGCGCCACGGGAACCCCCTGCACGGCCTTGGGGACATCCTCCAGTTCGAGCCGCTCGCGAATACCGGCGAACAGCATCAGCGCCAATGCGAAGCCGATGGCCGTCGCCACGGAATAAACGATGCTCTGCAACAGGTTGAACTCCTTGGAGATCATCAGAATCGCCACGCCCAGCACGGCACAGTTCGTCGTAATGAGCGGCAGGAAAATTCCCAGCGCCTGATAGAGCGACGGAGACACCTTCTTCAACATGATTTCCACCATCTGCACCAGAGCCGCGATCACCAGAATAAAGACGATCGTCTGCATGTATTCGATCCCCAGCGGCACCAATACGTAAGTCTGAATAGACCATGCAACCACCGAAGTAAGGGCCATGACGAAGGTCACGGCAGCTCCCATACCGAGCGAAGTTTCGACTTTCGACGACACGCCCAGGAACGGGCAGATGCCGAGGAATTGAGCCAGCACGACGTTATTGACGAAGATCGCGCCGATGATAATGGCAAAATAAGAGAGCTCCATACCTATTTCTTGAGAAATTTATTAAACAATGCCATCAGATACCCCAGTACGATAAAAGCACCCGGAGCCAGCACGAACACCAACGGCATGTAGTCCGTAATACCGAACGAATAACCGAAGATGGCCCCGCTGCCCAACACTTCGCGGACAGCCCCCACCAACGTCAGGGACAGCGTGAAACCCAGACCGATCCCGATACCGTCGAAGATCGAAGCCACCGGTCCGTTCTTCGAGGCGAATGCCTCCGCACGTCCCAGGATGATGCAGTTCACCACGATCAGCGGAATGAATACGCCCAGACTGGCATACAACGCCGGGACATACGCCTGCATCAGCATAGAGATAATGGTCACGAACGATGCGATCACCACGATAAAAGCCGGGATGCGCACCTTGTCCGGAATCAGATTCTTAATCAGTGAGATGACCAGGTTCGACAGAATCAGCACGGCCATCGTCGCCACGCCCATACCGAAACCGTTCTCCGCCGAAGTCGTCGTACCCAGCGTGGGACACATGCCGAGTACCAGAACGAACGTCGGATTATTCTTGATAATGCCGCTCGCAAGTACTTTCAAATTATTCATTTCGACCTCCTTCCTGTGCATTGTTCACGGTCTGACTTCCTCGCTGGAGGCGGTTGGAACGGCCTTCACGCTCCAATCCCCGCTCTCGATACCGCTCTTCACCCGCAGCTCGCGTCCCAGCCTCTGCATTCGGCCGAGCAGCCGTCGCGCCCGTCGCGGCTTCCGCTCCCGTTTCTTGATTGTTCGAAGCACCGGACGCACCATCCGCTCCCGCATCTCGGGTAGCCGAAACCCCCGAAGTACCGTCCGCACTCGCATTTTGAGTATTCGAAGCACCCGAAACGGTGTTCACGGCAGCTTCGACGCCTGCCTTTTCGCAATAGGCCTTATAAGCCCGACTCACGGCATCGACATAAGCCCGCGACGAAATCGTCGCCGCCGTCAGGGCATCCACGTCGCCGCCGTCCTTCTTCACGCCCAGTTTCATTTGTGCCGGATTCCGGCCGACAAAACTCTTTTCCAGCGGATTGCCCGCATCGACCATCTTGGTACCCAGCCCCGGAGTTTCCGCCTGTTCGAGCACCCGGATATTGAGAATCTGACCATCGGGGGCAAAGCCGACCATCAGCCGGATCACCCCGCTGAACCCGTTTTTAGTCATCGATTCTACGGCATAACCCACCACACGGCCTTTCTCGGAAGCCGTATGGACCGTCACCGGCAAGTTCTCGATCGTATCGCGCAACACTTCCGTTTCGTCGAACTCGGGCAGCACCTGTTTGAGCGCCTCGCGGGTCGCCTTGACCCGTGCCTCGGCAATCGGCTCCTCGGTAATCATATGGACCGCTCCCACGCCTGCGGAAGCGAGCAGTGTGATCACGAACAGCACCATAACCATATTGAATAATGTACTCTTCATCCTCCGCTCCTCCTATTTTAACCCGAAACGCCGGGGTTTGACATATTTGTTGATCAGGGGCACGACCGAATTCATGATCAGGATCGCAAACGACATACCCTCGGGATAGGCGCCCCACAAACGGATCAGTACCGTAATGATGCCGATGCCGACTCCGTAAATCAGCATACCGGTATGCGTCATCGGTGAAGTCGAATAATCGGTAGCCATGTAAACGGCACCCAGAATGGCTCCGCCTGCAAGCAGATGGAACAGCGGGAACTCCCACAACGCTTCACCGTGCATACCCTGTCCGAGGCCGACCAGAAAGACGAACACGGCCATCGTTCCCAGGACCGCCACCGGAATATGCCACGTAATGACTTTTCTCCACAGCAGATAGACGGCTCCCACCAGCAACAGCAGGGCCGAAACCTCACCCAGCGAACCGGGGATCGAACCGAAAAGGACATCCTGATAATTGACCGACGTATGCGACACCAGCTCCGCTTTGACGGCTGCCAGCGGCGTCGCTCCCGAAAAAGCGTCGGCCAACTGTCCGACCGGACGGGGAAAAGTCGTCATCTGCACCGGGTAGGCGAACAACAGGAACACACGACCCACCAACGCCGGATTGAACGGATTCTTGCCCAGCCCCCCGAAAGTCATCTTGGCAATGGCGATCGACACGAAAGCGCCGATCACGACGATCCACCAGGGCAGCGACGCCGGCAGGTTGAAAGCCAGCAGGACGCCGGTCACCACGGCCGACAGGTCGCTCACCGTACAAGGCCCCTTAAGCAGAAATTTCTGAATCAGGTATTCGAACAGCACGCAACTGGCCACCGAAATACAGGTCACCGCCAGGGCGCTCCAGCCGAACGCCACCACCGAAAACACCAGCGCGGGCGTCAGCGCCAGCAGAACGTCCCGCATGATCTTTTGCGTCGATTCCGAACCATGCACGTGCGGAGCGGGTGCTACGATCAATTTATTTGCCATACGCTATCTCTTTTTTCTTATTTCTTGGTTGCATGGGCGGCGGCGCGGGCGCGGATCAACGCCCCGACCTCCTGTTTTCCCATTCGGATAAAGTCCAGCAGCGGAATATCCGCCGGACAGGTAAACTGACAGCAGCCGCACTCGATGCAGTTGGTCACCCACTCCGCCTCGAGCCGCTCCCACAGCTTGCGGCGCGAGAGTTTGGCCATCAGATAAGGCTCCAATCCCATCGGGCAGGCCGACACGCATTTGGCGCATTTGATACAGGAGCTCTCCCGACCACGCAGGGCTGCCGCCCCCCCGAGCACCGTAATACCCGAACAGCCTTTGACCACCGGTGAGGCGAGGTTGCTCATCGCCCGTCCCATCATCGGCCCGCCGTTGAGCACTTTCACATCCCCGGCCGGCACGCCTCCCGCAGCCTCCAACAGGACAGCCACCGGCGTTCCGAAACGGACGAGCAGATTTTTCGGAGCCTCCATCTGGCGGCCCGTAACAGTCACCACCCGCTCGATCAAAGGTTTGTTCTTCTGCACCGCATCGTACACGGCCACCGTCGTCGAAACATTGCAGACGACGGCCCCCACGTCGATCGGCAGTCCCGGCGGCGGCGGAACCTCCCGACCCGTAACGGCTGCGATCAACTGTTTTTCGCCCCCCTGCGGATAACGGACCCGAAGCGGAACGACCCGGATTCCGGGGTACGACGGAGCCAGCCGGCTCAATCGGGCGATCGCATCCGGTTTGTTGTTCTCGATTCCAATCGAAGCGCCGCTCACGCCGAGCGCCCGCATCAGGATCGTGACGCCCACGAGCAGCTCTTCACTCCGTTCGAGCATCACCCGATGGTCGGACGTCAGGTAAGGTTCGCACTCGACACCATTGATAATCAAGTGCTCGACCTTTTTCCCGGCAGGCACCGTCAGTTTGACCTGCGTGGGGAACGCCGCACCGCCCATACCGACGATACCCGCCTCCTTGATCCTGGCAAGAATCTCCGGAGCCGAAAGCGTACATTCGCGCACGAGCTCCTTCGAAGTGTCGATCCCTTCGGCCCATTCATCCCCCTCGCGACGGATCGTAATCATCATCTGGCGGATTCCCTGCCCGTTGGGCAGCATATCCACCCCCGTCACGGTGCCCGACACGGGCGCATGGATATTGGCCGACACGAAACCGGCGGCTTCGGCGATCAACTCTCCCACCTTCACCTTGTCGCCCTTGGCCACCTTCGCAACCGCCGGCGCACCGATATGCTGCGACAAAGGAACATTCACCACATCGGGCAACGCCAGTACCTCGACGGCCTCCGCCCGACTCAACTTGTTATCCGACGGATGTACTCCGCCTCTCGGAAATGTCTTCATAGCGTTTGTTTTCGGTTTTATCGTTCGGATCAGGATTCGGTTTTTTCAGTCTTCTTCTCCTCCGAAGCCGGCTTCTCTCCCGCTGCCGACGTTTGCTTCGATGCAGGAGCGGCTTTAGGCTCCTTGGGCAGCGGCTCCATACCGACCAGACGGATGGCACCGGTGGGGCATTCGTTCACGCACTTGCGGCAGAGCTTGCATTTCCAGGAGTCGATGAAAGCCAGGTTGTTCTGGATCGTAATGGCTCCGAACGGACACACTTTCTCACACTTTCCGCAGCCGATACAGCCGGCTTTGCAGGCTTTCATCACCACCGCCCCTTTGTCTTTCGACATGCACGCGACGTAAACCGCCCGCTGCTTGGGCCACTTCTTCCGCAACTCGATAATCGACTTGGGACAAGCCTTGACACACGCGCCGCAGGCCGTACATTTGTCGAAATCGACCTCTGGAAGCCTCGTTTCGGGATTTATCGCTATGGCATCGAAGTTACAAACCGTCACACAATCCCCGTATCCCAGGCAGCCGTACGTACACCCCGTTTCTCCGCCATAAAGCGAAGCAGCCACCGCGCAGGACGTAACACCGTCGTACGCATTGATCCGGGGACGTTTCTCGCAACTGCCGCCGCAGCGGACGGTAGCCACCTGGGGCTCCTTCTCCGGAGCAGCCTTGCCCAGGTAGGCAGCGACGGTCTTCATCACTTCGGCCCCGCCCACCGGGCAGAAGAGCGAAGAGATGTCGGTCCGCTTCACTAGCGCATCGGCCAAACCGCGACATCCGGCGAATCCGCAGCCGCCGCAGTTCGCACCGGGCAGCATCTTTTCGACCTCGTCGATCCGGGGATCTTCCTCGACCTTGAACTTTTGTGCCACGAAATAGAGGATCAGCGCGGCAAGGATTCCCAACACGCAAAGTGTAAGCACTGTGTAAAGTAATACCTCCATATTATTCGGATATTGTGAAATGAATCGCATTATCGATCTTCCGGCGCAGAAGCCAGAGAATCCCATAGTACAGGACGACAGATCCCAATCCTGCAAGTACCGCCGCCCCATCGCCCGCGCCGAGCAGATAGCATACTGCCACCACGCCGATCAGGACGACGAAAGGCACGACATAAGCCAACAAAACCGCGACCGCTCCCGTTCGTCGGGTTATAGCGACCGTCACCCTGTCGCCGGGACGATACGTCGCCGCAGCCGGAGTACGTATCTCCACGATTTTCTGCCCGGTCTCACCCAAACCGCAGGCTTCGCGGGCCTTGCAGCTCCCACAAGCGCCATGAGCCGTAATTTCCACACAAACCCTCTCCGCATCGACGCGCTTCACCACCCCGCTATGTTCGATACGGTCCATCGGGTCACTTTACATATTTATGGGTCAATGGCATACGGTACTCATGCCCGAACGAGGAGGACGAGAGTCGAAGCACCGGCGGATACTGAAAACGCTTCTTTTCGTTGCGCATGACCATCGCATAGATTTTCTGTACCTCGTCGCTGTCGAATCCGGCATTGATGATCTCTTCACGCGACTGCCCATCTTCGATCAGACGGTACAGGATGGCATCCACCACCTCGTAAGAGGGCAGCATGTCGCTGTCCTTCTGGTTGGGCCGAAGCTCCGAAGAAGGCTCTTTGGTCAGGATGTTTTCAGGAATGGGAGCACCGAATTTCCGGTTGATATAGCGGGCCAAGTCGTACATCTCGGTCTTATACAGATCGCCCGTCACGCTGAAAGCACCGCCGGTATCGCCGTAGAGCGTACAGATACCGAGCGCATTCTCGCTCTTGTTGGAACAGTTGAGCAGGATATAGCCGTTCTTGTTCTGCAGGGCCATGAGCATCAACGTGCGGATGCGGGACTGGATATTCTCCTCCGTCGCATCGAAATCCGTACCGCCGATCACCGGGATCAACGTATCGACGATACTGCGGTAAGCCTCCGTGATCGGCACGACATGGAACTCGATACCGAGGTTTTCTGCCAGTTGCTTGGCATCCTCGACCGATCCTTCCGACGAAAACTGCGAGGGCATCATCAGTCCCCGCACGTTCTCCGCCCCCAGCGTTGCAACCGCCAGACAGGCGACCACGGCGGAGTCGATACCGCCCGAAACGCCGACACAGGCCTTTTTATACCCGTTTTTAACAAAGAAATCCCGCAGACCGCAGCAAGCCGCCTCGTAAATGAAGCGGGTACGGTCGTTCACCGACACAGGAACGGACTCGACGCTGCAAGAGGGATTTTCGGTGTCGAACACCTGAAAGTCCTCTTCGAAACTTTTCAGCAGCCGCACCAGCTTGCCCCGGTTGTCCATCACGCCCGACATCCCGTCGTAAACCAGTTCCGTAGCACCGCCGACCTGATTGACCATCACCACATTCTTTCCTTTGACGTAGGCGATATTCCGGATTACGTCGTACCGACGGCTCAAGTCGCCCTTGCGGTAGCGGCGGGCATGGATGTTGATGACGGTTTCGACCGACTTGTCGAAATCCGGGGTATGAAAAAGATCGTCGCCTACGACCAGCGCACAGCGGCAACCCCGTATCGTAACGTATTCGCAACCTTTCGAAGGGGTCAGAAACCCCAATTCGCGGCGCACGGTAATATTCTGTTTTCCCACATAGCGGACGACTCTTCCTTGTTGAATCAACGCTGCGGCACTGATCGTCCCCTCTTTGGTGAGAATCGGAAGCCCCACGATCGCATCCACCGTATCGCATTCGGCGGCAATCCGCATCAACGCATCTTCGCACTGTTCCAAAAAAGGATTTTTCCGCAACAAATCGAACGAAGGAGCACCGCTGATCGCCTGCTCGGCAAAAACGACGAGGTCTGCGCCTTCGGCTTTCGCACGACGTACGGATTCGATGATCTTGTTTGTATTTCCTTCGACGTCGCCGACCGTATAATTCAATTGAGCCAGAGCTATCTTCATCTATCGGGTATTTCAAAAAATTACATCATCGCAAAGTTAATTATTATTTGGAAAAAACAACGATTTCGCGGCAAAAGTTTCATCCGAATGCAACGATCGTATCGGAAAAAAACAACCGGGATTTAGAAATCTTCATTCGGAAAAAGAGACTGTCTCCGCTTCGACTCAACGAATACAGCCCGACATCCCTCTGGGATGTCGGGCTACAAATCGTTCTGTTCCAAATGCTTGTTATTGCTGCTCTTCGGGATCGGCCACCAGAATACGACCGCAGTATTCGCAAATGATGATCTTCTTGCCCTGACGGATCTCCATCTGGCGCTGCGGCGGGATTCGGTTGAAGCATCCGCCGCACGCATCGCGTCGTACCGTCACCACTGCGAGTCCGTTGCGTACGTTGCGACGGATTCGCTGATAGGCCTCCAGCAGCCGTTCGTCGATCTTGGCCTGCGCTTTGGCCGCCTGGTCCGTAAATTCCGCCACCTGCGAAGCCGTCTCGGCCTCGATACTTTGCAACTCGGCCTGTTTGGCTTCGAGATCCTTCCGGCGTTCCGCCATCAGGGCCTCGGTCTCTTCGACCTGCGCCTTTTTGACCTTGATTCCGGCAGCATACTCTTTCAGACGCTTTTCGGCCAGTTCGATTTCCAACTCCTGATACTCGATCTCCTTGGTAATGGCATCGAACTCGCGGTTATTCCGGACGTTGTTCTGCTGCTCCTTGTAATTGCCGATGAGTATCTTGGCCTGATCCACCTCGCGCTTGCGCTGCTTGGAGAGGGCGTTGAGCTCCTCGATTTCGGCATTGATATTCTCGACACGCGCCTTCAAACCGGCCAATTCGTCGTCGAGATCCTGCACCTCGAGCGGCAGCTCACCCTTCACCTTGTTGATCGAATCGATCTGGCTGTCGATCTTCTGGAGATCGTAGAGGGCCAGGATTTTCTCCTGCATCGAATAATCAACTTCAGCTGTCTTTTTCTGTGTTGCCATATCGTGTTTTTATTATTTAGACGGAACTATGTAACCGATCGGATTACGTGAATTTACACTCTTGCGAACCGCAAAGGTAAATAAATTTTTCGATAAAATATCAAACAAAATATCGATTGCGCAATATTCGCTCTCGAAATGGCCGATATCGGCCACCACGAAGGCTCCGTCGGGGGTCATGAAATCATTGTATTTAAGGTCCGAAGTGACATACACATCGGCCTGCGCACGACGCGCTTCGCCGAGCAGCGAGGCTCCCGCCCCGGTACATACGGCCACCCGCCGCACCTGCTCCCTGACCAGCTCGGAATGGCGGATCACCTGTACCGACAGGCGCTCCTGGATACGGTGCATAAAATCCCGCACCGACATGGACTGCGGCAGTTCGCCCACCACCCCGAAGCCGACCCGCCCGTCCGCAGGATCGGTCGGCTGCAGCACCCGCAACTCTTCCACGCCGAGCATTTCCGCCAGCCGCCAGCTCATGCCTCCCGGTGCACTGTCCAGGTTGGTATGACAGGCGTAGAGCGCTATTCCCCAGCGGATCGCCCGCTCGACGCACCGCTCCACATAAGAGGCCGAATTGAACCGCTTGAGGGCATGGAAAACGATCGGATGGTGCGTGATTATCAGATCGCACCCCGTCTGTTCCGCCTCATCCAGCACCTCTTCGGTCACATCGACGGCCAGCAGCGCCTTATGCACTTCGTCCTCGGGCCGTCCCACGATGAGACCGGCATTGTCATACGACTCCTGCAAACGGAGCGGAGCATATCGTTCGATCACTTCGGCAATATCCTTGATTTTCATGATCCTACTACATTATTTGAAAAGGCGATTATATTTTCAACGTACCATATCCGACGGTCGCTTGTTCGCGGCCTGCGGTCCCGTTCATAACGCTGCCCATCCCCGAAATCCCCACCTCGAAGGGACTTGCGGCGCTACGCGCCCCAAAAGATATACCGAAGTATCGGGTTCGTTCGCATACCCGGTGGGGTCGGTCACCGTAGCGGTCCGCAACGCCCTCCGAACCGGAGGCGAAAGGCAAAAAGTACCCGCCTGCCGTATTTCAAAACGTCCGTCTAAAACAACGACTGTTCGTAGAAAGCGAACAGTTCCTTGCTCTCCGCCTCCTCTTTCTCCTTCTTGCGCCGGGGCTGACGCGCGGCCGAGCGTTTCGGAGCCGGCTTTTCGCTCCGGGGACCTGGTTCGATCACCTGCACGGGTCCTTTAGTCTCCGCTCCATCCCCTCCTGCATCGTCCGCCGGCTCATGCGCGGCAGGCTTCTTCCGGGCACGAACCGGGAGCGCCGGTACTTCGGCCGCCTCTCCAGCCCCGTTTTCCGCGACAACCGCCCGGTCCTCCGCACTCTCCTTGAGTTCGGCCCGCACCTCTTCGAGCAGGGCCCGGACACGCTGAAGACGTTCGAGCAGCTCCGCATCGCGCGAAATGGTTCCTTTATTCTGTTTCAGACAACGGGCGGCACCGTCGAGGGTCATGCCCCGCTCCTTGACCAGATGATAGATCAATTTCAGGTTTTCGACATCGGCCGGAGAAAAGAGGCGGTTGCCCTTCTTGTTCTTCTGCGGGCGCAGGATATCGAATTTCGTCTCCCAAAAACGGATCAGCGAAGCATTGACGTCGAACATCTCCGCTACCTCGCCCATCGAATAGAATAGTTTCTTGGCCATAACATGTACAATTACAGGTTGAATATCCGCAACGAGTTGGGATACATATTGTTTACCCGGTTCTGAATCCGCTTGGCGAAACCCAGGGCCGCTCCCCCGTGCGTCACCAGATTCATCCCCTCGGCGAAAGCCGCAGCCGCAGCCTCCTGCTTGCGCAGAAACCGCAGCGCCTCCTCTTCGGACAACTCGGCAACAGGCACCGCTCTGCGGTTCAATCCGCAAAACATCGCCAGCGCATGATCGGGCTTGAGCCGCTCCTTAAAGATCTGCCCCATCGCAACGCCCGAGGCGATCACGCGCAGCGATTCGGCCAGCATTTTCACCGCCTCGTACTGCGATTCGTAATACGCATAATAGACATCCGCCACCGCCGCAAAGCGCATCCGCCCGGGTTCGGCGATCCAACGGGCCAGTTCCGCACACTCCCTGCGTCCGGCGGGCGCGAAAATCGTTCGGCGGGACTTGGGCACACGGACACGGCTTCCGCCATCGGGCACCTTACGGGCCACTGCCGCAAAAAAACCCTCGCCCCGGGTCCGGTGCGGATAGAAACGAAACGTCCGGAAAGGACCGACCCGACCGCAAACCACACCCCACTCCGGCGGGCAATCGAAGGCGGTCGATTCGACGATCTCTTCACCCGCTTCGGCCAGCAATTCCTCCAGCGACCCTTCGTTTTCCAGTCGGTTGAACGTGCAGGTGCTGTATATCAGCAATCCGCCGGGACGCAGCGTCTTCCACGCTTCGCGCAGAATCTCCGCCTGCCGGACGGCACATATTTTCACATTGTTCTCGCTCCACTCGTCCCGTGCCTCGGGTGTCTTGCGGAACATTCCCTCGCCGGAACAGGGGGCATCCACCAGCACCCGGTGAAACCAGCCGGGAAACCGCTTGGCCAGGCGCTCTGGGGTCTCCTGGAGCACCAGGGCGTTGGAGATGGCCATGCGCTTTAAGTTGAATTCGCCGATGGCGTTCTGCAAAGCTTCGTCCTCGTTGCACTGCTGCTCCGCAACGCTCATGTTGATGTAGGTCTGGTCCTGCTGCAAAGCGCGGCCGAGTTCTCTTGTCAGTTTCATGATATCCATAGTAATAGCTCCTTAAAATAAATTATAAATTTTATTGTATTTTGAAAAAGCAATGGGTCAAAACCCGTTTTGCTTAGTCTACACATTCGCCGCGCAAAATCCAGTTGCGCGCTTCGGTCACTTTTACATTTTTGAATTCGCCGATCCATTCGTCTTCGCCGGGGAATTCCACAATGATGCTGCTTGCGGTGCGACCGCTGAGCAAACCGTTTTTCTCGTTGCGCTCTTCAATGAGCACACGCTCCGTGCTGCCCACCATGGAAGCGCAGCGCTTTGCGGCAATCTCCTCCTGTGTCTTCAAAAGCTCCGAGAACCACTGCGTTTTCTCCTTGTACGTGACAGGGTCTTCCATTTCGGCGGCTCTCGTGCCGGGGCGCGGCGAGAAAATAAACGTAAACAGCGCGTCATAGCGCACGCGCTCGATCAGGCGCAGCGTGTCCTCAAATTCCTCCTCCGTCTCGCCGGGGAAGCCGACGATGACATCGGACGTGAGCACGAGCTCCGGCATGAGGCTGCGGCCGTAATCCACGAGCTCGAGATACTGCGCGCTCGTATAGCGGCGGTTCATGGCGTGGAGCACACGGTCGTTTCCGGACTGGAACGGCAGATGGAACTGCTTGCAGATCTTCGGATAGGCCGCGATGGTGTCAAACAGCTTATGGCTGGCGTCCTTGGGATGGGACGTCATAAAGCGCAGGCGGAAATCGCCCGGCAGGCTCGCGATCTGCGCCATGAGGTCGGCGAAATCCACGCCGAGGCCGAGGTCCTTGCCGTAGGAATTGACGTTCTGGCCGAGCAGCGTGATCTCCTTATAGCCCTGCGCGATCAGCGCGCGGCACTCCTGCAGAATGTCCTCCGGCTGGCGGGAGCGCTCTCGGCCGCGCACATAGGGCACGATGCAGTACGAGCAGAAATTGTTGCAGCCGTACATGACGGAGACCCACGCCTTGAGCTTATTCTCGCGCACGACGGGCAGACCCTCGGCAATGGCTCCGGCAGAATCCTCCACGGAGAACACGCGCTTGCCTGTCGTCAGCACGCCGAGCAGCAGCTGCGGCAGCTCCCACAGGTGGTGTGTGGAGAACACGCCGTCCACATAGGGATAGGACTTGCGCACGCGCTCGACCACGGCGGGCTGGCCCATCATACAGCCGCACAGGAAGATCTTCTGGCGCGGGTGGCGGCGGCGGGTATGCACGAGCGCGCCGACGTTGCCGAACACGCGCTGCTCGGCGTGCTCGCGGATGGCGCAGGTATTGAAGATGACGAGGTCCGCGCCCTCG
>ERZ779892.1881-NODE-1881-length-17639-cov-3.459907_pt1 | contig 17639 bp, 12 predicted proteins | sample MGYA00511552_ERZ779892 | MGnify/ENA primary metagenome ERZ779892 (study PRJEB29588, sample SAMEA2154561) | human gut metagenome | biome: human gut; feature: human-associated habitat; material: faeces | place: Denmark | collected 2008/2010 ... | reverse complement strand
CCATTTTATCTTTCCATTCCTGTTTCATGCAGGCATATTTCGGTAAGATCACGCGTATATCAAAATATTTTTTGTCAAAGCACTTAGGCAGTGAGCCGGCAACATCAGCGAGTCCTCCTGTTTTGATAAAAGGTACTGCTTCTGATGTAGCAAACAGAATTTTTTTCATCTGTATTCCCCTCCCTGGGTACACCCGTTTTTATTTATGATTATACTCCAAAATTCATCTAATTTAAAGACCGATTTTTATATTCTAGTCTGATTTTATCTGCGATCAGTGCTATAAATTCAGAATTCGTGGGTTTCCCTTTTCCGGTGCTTACAGTATATCCAAACAATTCATCAATGGTATCCATCTTTCCCCGGCTCCATGCCACCTCGATCGCATGTCGGATCGCCCGCTCCACTCTGCTCGGTGTTGTCTGATGGCGTTTCGCAATGGTTGGATATAATACCTTGGTAATGGAATTGAGCATTTCCATGTCATTGACAGACAAAATGATCGCATCCCTTAAATACTGATACCCCTTGATGTGTGCCGGAACTCCGATCTCATGAATGATATTCGTCACATCGGTTTCCAGATTCCTCTCCGGCTGAGGCTTTTTGGTTTCTGTGATACCTGGCCTTGCAATCTCCCGCACTCTCCTGTCCCCAATCTTCCGAATATGTTTGATCCGGTTTAAAAGTGTAGTGTTGTCAAAAGGCTTCAAAACATAATAGTCTGCTCCAAGACTGAATGCATCCTCTGTAATCCTCTCCTGTCCAATTGCAGATAATACGATAAACACTGGAACTTTTTTGACATTTGCGTTATGGGAAAATTTCTCCATAACGGAAAGGCCGTCCATCTTCGGCATAATGACATCCAACACAAGCAAATCGAACACTCCTTCCTGCAACATAGACCATGCCGTGCCTCCGTCATGTTCCACTTGTACTTCATGCCCGAACTCCTGCAAGCCCCGCCTGATAAACGAAGCGATGTTCTGTTCGTCTTCCGCCAATAGTATTTTTGCCATAATCTTCGCATCCATGGGATTTCATCTGCAAATATACGGATTTTGCATGTCACAAACTCCTTTGCTTCAGATTTCCGTTTTTATCATACAACATTTTACCATAGACAAACTCTACAATCAAAGGAAATACGAACAGGGCAAAGAAAGTAGCTCCCACCAGACCGCCGATGATGACTATGGCCAACGGGCGTTGCGACTCCGAACCGATGCCATGGCTTACGGCTGCCGGAATCAGACCGATGGCGGCCATCGCAGCCGTCATGATCACCGGACGGACACGGGAACGCACACTTTCTTTCACGGCACACGACAACGCCAACCGTTCTTTCAGGTTATGCTTGATATCCGAAATCATAATCACGCCGTTCTGGATACAGATACCGAACAAGGCGATGAAACCGATACCGGCCGAAATCGAAAAGTTAAACCCAGTAGCCCACAATGCCACAATCCCTCCTGCAGCCGCAAAAGGTACATTCAACAGTACCAGACCGGCATCCCGAGCATTGGAGAACAAAATGAACAGGATGACAAAAATGATGGCGATACTTACCGGAACCACTTGCGACAAACGTTTCGTGGCCCGCTGCTGATTCTCGAAATCCCCGGTCCATTTCAAACTGTACCCTTCGGGCAAACGGACGGAGGCATTCACCTTCTCCTGTGCTTCGGCCACGGCCGTTCCCATATCCCGGCCACGCACCGAGAACTTCACGGCACAAAAGCGTGCATGATTGTCGCGGAAAATCAACAACGGGCCGGTAATGGTCCTTATTTCCGCCAATTCCTTGATGGGTATCATCGCCCCATCCATTGTCGGCACAAGTATTTTCCCGATTTCTTCCTCGTCCTGCCTGAATTCCGGTTTATAACGTACCATGATGTTGAACTTGCGTTCATCTTCGTACAACAACGAAGCCGACTTTCCGCCGATGGCCATTTCGATAATGGCCTGCACATCCTCTTTGGACACCCCGTAACGTGCCAGACGTCCCTCGTCCAATTCTATACGCAACTCCGGTTGCCCGATGTTCCGAATCACTCCCAAGTCCTCAATTCCTTCGACCGTACCGAGAATCTTGTCGATTTCCATGGCAATCTTTTCCGAACGGTACAAATCCTTCCCGAATACCTTCACGGCAATGGAGCCTTTCACCCCCGAAGCCGCCTCTTCCACATTATCCGTAATGGGTTGGGAGAAATTGAAGTCTATGCCCGGATACATCGAAAGATCTTCCTGCATCTTCTCGATCAGTTGCATCTTGTCCAATCCGCTCTCCCACTCTTTTTCGGGATAAATGTCCACGTGGAACTCGATATTATAGAATCCCGTCGCATCCGTACCGTCGTTCGGCCGCCCGGTTTGGGAAAGCACCTGTTTCACTTCGGGATAAGCGGCCAGTCTGGCCCGCATCTTGTTGGCCAGTTGTACCGACTCGTTCAGCGAAATGCTCTGTGGCAGAGTGGCACGGATATAAATGGATCCTTCATTCAACTGGGGCAGGAATTCCGTCCCCAACAAAGTAAACATCCACAGACCGCCCACGGCCACGATACCGGCAATGCCGACGGATATTTTCCGATGGGCATGGCATTTGTCGAAAAAGGCCACGGATTTCCCGTTGATGAAACGCACAAAGAAGTTGTTCTTCTCGCGCACGTTCCGTTTCAGCAACATGGACGACATGACCGGAACCAAGGTCAACGTGAACAACAAAGCTCCCAACAAAGCGAATCCCAAAGTGTATGCCAACGGGGAGAACATCTTCCCTTCCACTTTCTGGAAGGAGAAGATAGGTATCAGCGCAGTGATAATAATGAGTTTGGAGAAAAACACGGCGCGGGCTTTCTCTTTGGCCGTCTGCCGGATAAGCCCCATTTTCGACATCAGGTTGAAAGTGGGCATCCCCACTTCTTTGGCTTTCCGGTCGAGTGCCACGAATATCCCTTCCACCATGACGACCGCCCCGTCGATAATAATACCGAAGTCTATGGCCCCCATGGAGAGCAGGTTGGCCGACATGCCCATGACCCGCAAACAAATAAAAGCAAACAGTAGGGCCAAAGGTATCACCACAGCCACTACCACCGTCGTACGCCAATCGGCCATGAATATCAACACGATGAATGTCACCAACAAGATGCCTTCGACCAGATTGCGCGACACGGTATGGACGGCCAGATTCACCAGGTTTTCCCGGTCGTAGAACGTCACGATCTGCACGTCTTCCGGCAAGACCTCCTTATTAATATACTCTATCTTGGCTTTCAGCGCATCGATGACTTCGGCCGGATTCTCTCCTTTCCTCATGATGACGATACCCTGCACGACATCGTCTTCGGCCATACGCCCCACTTGTCCCAAACGGGGCAGGCATGCCTCATGCACCTCGGCCAGATGCTTGACCAACACGGGGGTGCCGTGGATATTTTTCACCACGATGTTACGCAGTTCTTCCATGTCGTTAATCAACCCGATACCCCGCACGACATACGCTTGCGAACTTTTCGTAATGACATCGCCGCCCACATTGATATTGCTATTGGCTATCGCCTGATACAGCTCCAAAGACGTAATCCCATAGTTTTTCAGTTGATGGGGATTGACGCTTACTTCGAATGTTTTCACCTCGCCACCGAAGCTCACGATGTCTGCCACACCGGAGACGGCCCGCAAGTTACGCTCTATCACCCAATCCTGCAAAGTCTTCAATTCACGTACGCCCCGCTTCTCGCTGCGCAACGTATAACGGAAAATCTCCCCCGTCGGACCGTAAAGCGGTTGTACCTCCGGTGTCACGCCGTCCGGCAAGTCTGCATCATTCAACAGGTTATACACTTGTTGGCGTGCCACGAAATCATCCACGTCATCTTCAAACATCACATGGAGGACCGAAAGCCCGAAAAGCGTGGTGGAACGTATATCCGTTTTGTTTTGTACCGAATTCATGGCGATTTCAATAGGAATCGTGATGAATTTCTCCACCTCCTCTGCACTCCGCCCCGGCCATTGGGTAATCACCGTCACCTTGGTATTGGTCACGTCCGGGAACGCATCGATAGGGGTATACTTGAATGACACAATCCCCGCTATCACGGCCACGGTGGTACAGAAAAATATGAAGAACTTGTTCTTCAGCGAAAAAGCCACGATGTTATCTATGAACTTGTGCATACTCCTTCCTCCCGACTAACCTGCATTCAATGCATTATAAACCAACAACACGTTACGGTTCAGGACGCGCTCGCCCGCCGTCAACCCGGAGGATAGGTAGCAGACCTCATCCGAGTGCAGGTACACCTCCACTTCTTTCACCGCCAAACGGTCGTCCGATGCCACCGTAACCACATAATAGCGGCCATTTTCGAAGACCAAGGCATGCGAAGGGACACACAGCCGTTCCTTGCCCGTCCCCCGTCCGCAGACTCGGACCTGGGTAAACATGCCCGGCTTCAGCTTATAATCGCGATTGTCCAATTTCACCCGCACGCTCATGGTCTTGCTCTCCTCGTCCAACATATTATATACCTTGTCTATCTTCCCGGCAATGACATCCTCCGGATAGGCCAACGTGGTGATACGCACCGAATCGCCTTCGCCTACCTTACTGATGTCGCTTTCATACACGTCTGCCATCACCCATACGTTTTCCAATCCGGAAATCGTGAACATTTCCTCACCGTCGTCCGAGCGTAACTGTTCTTCGGGATTGACATGTTTCTCCACCACGAACCCGGAAAGCGGAGCCTTGACCTGATAATTGGCCCCGCCCGACATATGGTAAATCGAAAAGACTTCAGCCAGTCTCTCCGCCTCGGCTTCGGCCTCACCCACTTCCCTGCGGGCCTGCATGACATCCTTTTCAGAAGCCATTCCGGATGGAGGTCGCCATATCCTGCACGGAATGCAGGTTACGGCGGGCAAGAGCCAACCGATGTTGCGATTCTTTGCGTTGTTTCTCATACTCGGCCACTTCGCCGCTACGGATGACGGCCAACACGTCTCCCCGGCGCACGTAATCCCCGATTTCGGCCCGTACTTCCACGACCGTCCCTCCGAATATAGGATAAACCTGCGCCACCTTTTCCGGATTGAAAGCCACCCGGCCAGTCAACGTCAATTCATCCGCCACCGGCCGGTAACGGACCGTATCGACAGACACCACACGTTTCAAACTGTCTGTGAGGAACATTCCCGGCTCCTCCGTACCGGCCACCTGTGCAGAACGGGAACAAGCCCCTGCCAACACTCCTAAACTTATTAAGAAAAATATATGGTTCATGCTTTTCAAAATTTAAATATCGTACGTCCTACAACCGTGTTCAGGTTCTCCATTGCCCCGAACACATCCCGCCGCAACGCATAGCATTGCAGGCAAGCTTCTTTATAACTCTGATAATAATCGATAAACTCCAGCATATTGATGTTGCGCTCGTAAAAGTTTTCGTTGACGCCCTCCATAAGTTGCTCGAAATCCTGTTCCACCCGGCCGTCGAATGCCCGGTAAAGCTCTACGGCCTTCTGTAATTGATGGCAGGCCGAATAAAGTTCCGTTTCCGCCTTATCCACGGCATACTCCTCCTCCTTGCCCTGTTGCAGCAATTCCAGCTTGGCCGATTTGATTTCTCCTTGGTTACGGTTGAAAATCGGCACGGAGCATGTGATACCAATGGCAAAATAGTCGTTGATGAAGTTTCCGGCACGGTCGTACATCCCTCTCACCGAAAATTCGGGAGCCGCCATAGCCCGTTGCAGTTTCACATTCGCTTCTGCCGCACGCACTTCGGCACGGGCCGCACGCACGTCCGGACGCGAATCCAACATCGTGCCCAAATCGGCAAACGAAACAGCGGACAGGTCTACCTTTTCCAATATGCTCTCGTCCAATACCAGTTCCCGGTCGTGTCCGGCCGGAGCACCCAGCAACAAATTCAACCGCCCCCTCATCTCCACTAATTGCTGTTCCGCGTCCTGCCGTTCTTTCCGCAAAGACAAAAGAAACAGTTCCAGACGCGACACTTCCATCCGGGACATGTTGCCTTTTCCCTCCTGCTCCCTTACCGCTTGCAAGAGCTTGCCTACCGAGGTTATTTCACGGTCGTACACCCTGACGGAACGTGACTGGTAATACGTATCCACAAAACTCCGGTACAATTCGCTCCGCAAGGTGCGCAACACTTCTTCAAAACGGTATCCGGCCGCTTCACGGTTGATTTCCTCCAACTTGATACGTTTACTACGCTGCCTCGCTATCGGAATCTCCTGTTCTATCTCTATCGCAGCTTCTCCCTCCTTGCCCACATCAAAATATTTCCCGTTCAAGCGGTTATATACATTCTGCTCCAACGAAATGACCGGATTGTCGAACAAACGGGCTTGCACCACTTGTGCCTGTGCCCGGTCTACATTATATCTCTGAGCCGTCAACTGCACATTATGTTCCAGAAAGCACTTTTCCGCTTCCCGCAACGAAAGCCCCGTCATGTCTTCCTCGGCATACAAAGCATCACAGACAGTAAAAGCCAGGCCGATAATCAGTAATCTCTTCATGCTTCTTTTCAATTTTTGTGCAAAAATAGAGCCTTCCAACCGGAATAACAGGTGAAAGGCATTATAAAGGACTTAGACGAAATTAGAATATAATTAGAATGCAAGTTTTTCTGTTTGCTCAAGGTATAAAATAGCTTCATTACGTTTTAGAAATATAGATTGGCTGTTTTTAACTTGGATTATACCACTTAAATACCTATCTTTACAAAGTAAGATTAAAGAAATAAGTTTTTTACAACCGATTATTTTTCCATAAGGCCATAATTCGCTTTACCGCTCTATTATTGGTATACTCCTCTTTTATGAAGCGTATTTAAATCTAATCCCCAAATTTCCTCTGTTTCCAATCTTTATTTATTCACTCTAAAAAACATGGTTATGAAAAATTATGTTATGATGGGAGCATTAAGCCTCCTTGTTCTGGCTGCATCATGTTCATCCGATGACCACAACAAAATTCTCAATGAAACCAGGATGATAACCCCAAGAATCAGTGCCACGGTCGCTGATGAATCCCTTAATCAAAGCCCGCTGACTGGCGTCATCGAAATTTACCCCTGTATTTCAGGAACTTCTACCTATTTCGGAAACTATGTCAATGGCAATCTTACACCATTCTATGGCTACTACCATATCATAGACGGGCATATCCTTGAAGGTGAACATAATCGGGAACTCCACTTGCCTATGAATACATACAATATGGTATATTGGGGTACGCCTAAATATGAGGAACCTATTTATGACACTCCGGCTATCCATACACCAGGATTCAGTATTGGCGTAGACTTATCCTCTCTTTACTTCAGTTTATGGAGCAACAATGACGGGACTTACCGCCCTGTATATGACCTCGTATATGCTGTGAAAGAAGCTAAAGTAGGAGAAGAAGACTTAAAAGCATCGCTTAAACGTGTCATCGCTGGTATGAAAGTCATTGTCAAGAAGAAAAACAATGGTATCTTCAGTTCGAACATTACTAACATGCAGGTACGTATCGGAAATATCGCAAACCAAATCAACTTCTATACAGCAGAAGCATCCGACATGACAAAGACGATTAAATTTGACCTGAAACGTTCGGAAGACGGAACGGAAATGAGTAATGCCACTGTAATGGTATTCCCATCCTCAGAAACTCCTCCGCTGGAATTACTCATCACGTTGAAAGATGGCAGCGTACACAAACTGTCACGTAACCTGAATTCAACTTTATCAGCAAACACGCGTCTGACCCTTAACATCGTGATAGGAGATATTTTATCTGGGGGTAGTACCGGGGACTTCACAATCGAAAACTGGAACGAAGTTAGTGAAACCATTGAATTTCCAATGGTGGATTGAGGAGTCCCTGACTTCATTCAATGTTCCTGAATGATGCTGGAGGAAGAGACCGGCTCAAAATATACTTTTGAGTCCGGTCTCTTTTATTTTAAGACGGGCTTCCCTATATTATTCTTCTTTTTCGCGTATTCCTTCCCCGGAGTTTTTCAAAAAATAGCATTCATCCTTCAAAACCCACATTAACAAACTACTATATAGCACTTTACAGGATGAAGGATGTTTCAGGCATCTTTCAGTATTCTGTCATTCGGGAAAGCGGTGAAAAGTTCTCAGCCGAATGATTTTTCGATCTCAGCCGAACGATTTTTCAATCTCAGGCGAATGAAATGAGACTTGGCTGAAATATCCCTGAAACATCTTTCAGTTCATAACAAACAGGTAATGAAACACTTGCCATGCAACCTGAAGGATGAATACCCTTTTTGCAAACTTCCTGGGGAGGAGAGCGCACTTCATGCTTGACTCTGCCCCATTCCCCATAGATAATTTTATCCACGGGCCACACCAATAAGTCCTCTTGCTGCAGGGCAAACGGGTTTAAAGCGTTCGGATTGTAATAATCCACCACCTGCCTTGCAGTAAGTTCCGGATGTTCTTGGATTAATTTCCAATAGATGTCCTTGAACCCGTTCAGGATTTTGTTATTAGATTGGTCCCCCGATTGAGCCCCCCTAAAAAAGAAAGTCCCCTGAAAGTGATTGACTTTCAAGGAATTCAGAATGTTGTCGCGGTGCGTACGGAACTCGAGCTTTATTCTTAAAATGCTATGCACCAATATCTTAATTCGCTAAATATTCCATAGTCCAACGTTTAATCCAACGTGAAAAGTTCGCTGTTTTGCTTAACTTTTTATAGCTGATTAGAAGATTGCAAAGATGTGAAAAAGAAATAATATAACCAATACGGTGTTGCAACAAAACAAACATATGATAATATATTTTATTCATCAATATTTTGGATAAGCTGTCCACGCTTTTCTATTATCTTCATTTCGTTTTATATTAAGTTTAAAACACTACAACTAATACACTCTTGTTCTATCTCTTTGGAGATATTTCTGCAACGCCGAACACAGAAACGAATAAGGTCATCCTCACGCGAGCAGTTGTCTATCACCACGATTTCTATCTTTCGCTGTCGCTTCAAGTAAGAGATGCACTTGTCGCAGTTGGTAGACTGCTGTTATAGTTTAATAATATTATTGGTACTGTCACTATTATCTGTTTATTCTTTTATCCAATTCACTTTTCCCCCTTCACCATATTTGGCGCAGAAAGAGTAAGTTTTATATTTAGGTATGGCTGTGGCTCCGACTATAAGCAGGCGTTCAGCCGAGATTGTCCAATACATGGTATAACCTTTGGTACGGAGAAATTCCTCTAACACCGTCCTGCGAATATGCAATCCTTTAGGAATGCCCTCACGATAATGTATGGTAGAGGCGTAGAAAGAAGCCAAGCGTTCCTCCTTTCCATAGGTGAAGCAAGCATGACTTTTGAAATGAAGTTGCATGGTACTCATCAGTTCGGGACAAGGCAACATATTCTCTCCTTTATATTCATCACCAAATCCAATGGCTTCTTCCTGTAATTGGGTATAGTTGGTCAGCATCACAAGGCAAGGACACTTGCCGTCACCGTCTAATACACTTTCCCAATCTTCATATTCCTTATTGACATAAGGTAACATCCACGGATATTCAAGCAGGCGAATAAATATATCCTGTCCAGATGTCGGCATAAATCTTCCACTGAAATTTTGTTTTACTATCCACTCATCAAACTTCTGCACATCTTGATTGCGAACAAAGAATGTTTCGTATGACAAATAGGCATCCTTATGTTCCCCGTCCGTGGGAAATTCGGAGAAAATCTGAAATAGCAATACCCATTTGCTATCCTCACCCACAAAGAAGTGTTGGCAATCTGCTGTTGTAACCGGTTGCTCCACCCAATCGGTATCTGTCATTTGCTTGTTTATCACAAATGGTAATTGCTTATCCAGCACATCAACTATATCATCATCGTCAATCAATCCAGTGGTCAGGGTGACATCAAAATCATTCAGCGTGGAACTGTACCACGGATAAGGAGGGCGAAGTATGCGCTTATCGCCATCTACTCCAAAGTGCCATCTGTCTGCTACCGCAAAACGATCCATCAATTGTGCCTCTACCGCAAACAGAGCCTTCCACTGATATTTCTTTCCAATTCGCTCGCGTAGGTTGTCATATCGGCTTGTAGAATACACCCCATTATCCAATTCTCCCAATTGGTCATTCCAACCCATTGAGTTGATTTTTTGTGCCACCATGGATTTCAACTGAACGAGGGGTAGCATAGGCGGCCTGTCGTTCTGGTCATGTGACATCAGAGTATAAATGCGGCTTTCGTAATTCGAGTTGAATCCCAATATGTAGCGATTAAAATCAGAAAATCCACACAATGAGAACCAGAGTTTCTTAGAACCTTGAGTGTGGCCGAAGTAGTCCTCTCCGATTTCAATCGTTTCAAGGTCAATTTCTTCTTGCGGTTTGTAAGGTGGCAATGCCTTTGAAAAGAGGTCAATGCCATCTTTCTGCGTTTTGGTGAATAGTAGTATTTTTAACAACCATTCACGTACCCTGACATCCTCCACCGGTTGTTTTCTTTGGAAATGATAGTCATAGATAAGGAGCGATACAGTATTGAAAAGGTCAACATCACGTAAGAGTAACAACGCACCATATACTGCATTATAGAGACCATCTAAAATATAAGTATCTTTGGCTGAATGAAAATCGTGTATCAGCACTTCAAACAAGCGACTATGATTACAAAGTATGCGACATAGCTTCCGTTTGGCATGCGCCCTTATCACGGGATGCGATGATGCACAACTCCAAACCAACAAATAGGCTTCCGTCTTATAATCTTGTTCATTCACATCTTCTGTATAAAGCACCGACTCTTCGTAATGCTCATTGACGGCAGGAGTCCATTTGAAATCCAAGTCCGCTTGGCTCAGTGCATTCAAAGACCGATGCAATGTCGTCAAGAAGCCATTGAGCGAATGTAAAGGCACGCTGAAAATGAAACGATAGCCTAACGTACTTTCCGCTTCCTGCCAAAACCCATTTAAGAGTTCCTGTTCAACGGGATGAAAATGCCACTCCAAACCTTCGATAAAGCATTGTTGAAGAAGAGCATTATTTCTTATCCTCTTTTCTTCAATGATCTCTTTTTTATCGAATTTTTCCGGCCAAAGGATGGTAATGTAAGTAAGAAATTGATAGAAGCCTTCCTTGCAAAGTGTTCCTCGGTCGTATGACTGAATCCACTCTTTAAGCTGCGTTATCTTGCTTTGCTCATCCGACTTGGTATTTAAGAATGCAATGGCTCGTACCACATCTTCCATCTGTTCATACTCAAACTTAACAACAGCCTTTTCATCTATGCTGTTCGTCTGATAATTCCAGTCAGCCAGTAACAAACCGTTTGAAATTAAAGTGTAAAGAAGAGATTTGCTCCAAGTACGATTTCTACATAGTTGATTAGAAACAGCTCTTGCTTTAGTACGAGTGATGGGATGGAATTTGTAACTGAACACTGACAAGTGAGCCAATCTACAGAGATAATACCAAGTGATATTCTGTTCTGGGTCTTCATCCACCGTTTGTGCTACGGCTCTTTCACGCATATAGATATATTGGCGATACAACACCCACAATGACCCTAACCATCTTCTATCGTAATAGGGCATCGAAACATAAGTTTCGCAGAATATACTAAGAAACAATCCGTTCTTGAATCCGGAAAGATTGTTTTTGTAGTCTATATGGTAGGCTTCAAAATATTTATTCACAACGTTCTGACTGTTCTCCAGCCCGGGAAGATGCTGCATCCGATAACTCCACCTGTTCAACTCGTATTTTTCGTGAAACGGTTTTCTCACCGTCACCAGCAACGACAAGTGGGAATACTTGTCGAATTCAATTTTAAGAGTGCCCAAACTCTCACACCAATATTGGTCATCAAGTCCTTCGTTGAGTGCATCAATGATAAAGACTGAACGTCTTGCACCGATATTAGCTGTATCTCTTTCCGCTTTTTTCTGCAATTCCTCCAAATAGTTTTCATTCTCGAAGTTGAATATTTTACGGATTTCAGCAATAATGCCGTCTTTGTTCTTGCTGAACTGAATACCAAAGCACAGATAAACATTCGTCTTTTTGATGAGCTTCGAAGCTATGCTACATACATTATGAGTCTTGCCACATCCAGCAGGACCGTAAATGCAATAGGTTTTATCTTGTCTGCTTGCCACATAGTGAATAGCATCACGAATTTGCTTCCAAGACAATGACTCCTTTTTCAAAGTATCCTCTATCGTTTTCCAATTGGAATCATTACCTCTTTTATGGTACTCCACATCACGCTGCATCCCAATATTATAGTCCAGTTCGGGCGATTCTTCATCAACAGGGGTAGCAAACAACTTTGGATTTGCTTTTCGTAAATCAAGAAATACTTGTTTGCTTTTGCAGAGTATCTCCTCATATTTCCCCAAATCCCTGATGTCCCATAGATTGGCAAACAGTGTTTCGAGTGTTTGGTTAGGCACATCCAGTTCCGGATTATACCGGTTTCCTGCCAGCGTTATCTGCTTATGCAGCTTTTCAGCACACTCTTTTCTTCCATATGCGACCTCTTGAAATTCCACATAGTCTGATTCGGGGACAATACCATTGGCTTTTAGCTCATTTTCAATATTCTTGATGCTGATAAAACCGATATGGCTATCCAGTATATCAGTCACTATGCCGATTATCTTATCACTGTCGGCATAGACCGGTGAGCCAGAGAACCCAGCGTATTCCGTAAGATGCTTCTCGTCTTCAAATACGGCATAGGCATCAAAATCACCCGGTAGTGCCACATATGTTTCGTCCACCCTTATCTTGACCAACTGCCCCACAGTTTCTCCAATCAGAGAATTGGGATAGCCCCAAAAGCGGAAATGCGTTTTCGCATCTATCGGCATGCTGAGCAGTGAGCCATGCGCATAATCGACCGTTTCGTCCTTTAGCTTCAAGATGGCAATATCTTTCCCTTTCTTTACTATTGCAAGCTCGCATTCATGGGCTACTCTTTCGATTTCCACATAGATAGGATTGCCATTCAGGGAAGAGCCTACCACATGGTATGCTGTAAGCAGGAGATGGGCATCCACAAAGAAGGCCGTGCCCCTTTCCGTGCCACACTCCACTTTATGTGTGATAGAAGGTATTGCGCTTTTATTGTTCATAGTGCTATTTCGTTAATTTGTGCCACTTCTATTTCGATACCCTCATTTTTCAGCATCGCCACTTCCGCTTTCATCTTATCGTAGATGTTATTCTTATAATAAGTTGAATTGAAGTACAGTCTGCGCTTTTGTATGGCATCAGACTGTGTTGAATAGATGATATTGGCAAGCGTATGTAAGTGCGGAGCTGAGCTTGTGCATCCGCAGAATATCCAATTCTCGCTATCGATATGCTTCAACAGTTCCTTTGATAAATTGGTCTTGCTTCCGTGATGAGGCACTTTTATGGCATCAAACCGTATTTTCTCGTCTGAAGGTATCTGATTCTTTTTCTTATAAGCCTTGATACCTTCTATCACCACTTCCGAGGTGGCATCGCCCAAAAGCAGGATTTTCTTGTCATTCAGTTCCCAAACAAACGCAATACTGGCTCGATTGGTCTCAGAAGAGTCTTCTCTGTCCGGCTTCCCATATTCGGCTTTCAATGTGCCGATGCTACTGGATATCTTATTTTCAGCAAGCAACTCCTTCTGATTGTAGAGTAAAGAGAGCAGCTCAAACAATTCCACTCCTTTTTCTTTCCCTTGTTCAAGTGGATATTTTCCGTAAAACATCTTTGCGAATTCATCGAGGAGGTGTTTGTTCAGCTCATTGATAGCCGTTTGGGTAGGCGATACTATAAATATCTTCCCCAATTCACCCAAAGAAAGGTATTCGCCATCAACGAGTTTTAGATTCTTATCCCAAGCGTCCGCCCAATGTTCTTGAATCAATGTGGATAGTACCAATGCCTCTTTGGCAGCGACTTTCTTTTCACTTTTGGGATTCCATTGGGAAATACAAGTCCTCAATTTTTCAATCTGTTCCTTTTCAAATTCGGTAAGAGGTTCAACTTGTGTATTCTCCTCCTTTACAAAAAGGTTGTTGTAGATAATATAATCTATCTTAAGCTCCGGCATTTGATACAGCATATTACAAATGCCATTGATATGGTCTATATCAATATGTGTCACCACTAAATAATTGAGGTGGCTATGGAGCGTATCTGTAACTATAGCCTTTATCTCATCGGTGAAACAATGACAGTCCGCCATTATCGAGAAACAAGTGCCATCTCTTTTGTCTGCAAGACAGAAGATGCAGTCACCATTGCCGGAAGCAGGAAAAAGGATTTTCATATTATGATTGAATAATTTTATTAATATTAAAAAACAATATATACCAGCCATCCTCATTCATTCGGACAACTTCAATGATGTCTTTGGGATAAAAGTAAGGGATATCGGTTAAAACCCTCTAATGTGAACGAAACCGTCTCAGCGAAAAGGTCTATCTGTTGTTGCAACTGCACCTCTTCGCTCAAATGGTAGATATCACTACTCGTCAAAACTTTCTTTATTAGCTCTGACTTGCTCATGCACCTGTACCCGTAAATCACCAACAATACTTTACGATTGAGGTCGAGTGTTTTCAGAAGCGTACTCCTTTCTTTGATTCTGTCTAAAAAATCCATATCTCAATATAATTATGCAAACACAAAGATATATCATTTCTATCTAGAAACAAGCAGGTTAGTATGAATTCTTCTTGTTTTTTTTGATAAAATTCTTCAGAGTACATCCTGATTATTTTATGCATTTCATAGCATGGTTTAAGATAAAGTTCCGGAAGCTCAAAGAAAAGTTGGGTGTAAGCCGCACCCAAAAAGAGGACAACAGACCTAAAAAAGGGTTAAGAATATAATTCCCGTGTAGAAAAATAAAAGTGTAATTCATCCACCAAATAGAATTACACTTTTATTTTGTTTACAGATAATTTATTTCAACGAGCTATGAAATAATGTATCAAACGACCATTACTTACCCCATTTCTCACCCCATTTAAATGTGTGAGTAAAGCCTAAAGAAATGAATGGAGCAGACATCTTCAAAGGTTTACAAGATGCCGCGTGGATAAAATGAAAGCTATTTGTATCATACTCTGCCTCGCCTTTCTTTCCTGATATGCCCGGAGCGAAAGAATAACCAGCTTTTAATTCCAAATATGAATTATTTGTTGTACGTAAAGACAATCCAATCGCAGGGGCAGCAAAGAACCCCATACTTGACGGTTTTCCTAATACATACTCTATCGTACTATTATCATCTGCTGCATCATAACCATACAAATCATTGATAGAGTAGATACGTACACCTGCATCACATGCTACAAACGGAGAAAAGCGTCTATCCGTCAGCCTATACGAGCCTCTGGCGAATATTTTTACAGCAGAGATACTAACATCAAGGTCGGAGTTATAGTGATAAACATTACCGTCATCTCTTATCTTGAGAGATTTTACACCATCTTCTGCATAAGAACTAACAAAATCTCCCCCAAATCCTATACCTAAATTTATATGAGGATTAAATTTATAAGTGAACACTAGTGCACCCGTTCCACCGTCATATTCATCACTTCCAAAATTGACTTTACCACCTTCCAACGTTACTTGCATGCCTCTATCACGAGTTGGCTTTTTAGGCTTACGAATAGGCGACTTATGAAAACTAAATCCAGTTCTCATACTAAAAGCACCGCTACTACCACTTCCTTTTGTTGGGACAAAATGAGTATATCCTACTCCCAAATTAAAATCTACCCGTTTAGATAAAGGAATTTCCAAAGTTGGCATGATTTGTATCATAATATTATTCAGGACTTCAACTGTTGTTTGGTACTTGCCACTTCCAACGGTAATATCACCAGAGGTATTAAAAACATATCCAGCACGAATAATCCCCCCGAGAGTCAAAGATGTAGATTTTAAAGGGAAATATACTTTAAAATCGGAAGTCAAGGGAATTGAAGGGTCACCGTCACTTGTAGGAATGAAAGCTCCGGTACCTATCCCCCAATAAAAATTCTTATTGAAACGTTTGCCTATTCCAATTTCGGCAGAAATACTCCCACCACCGCCTTTAGTTGCAATATGATATCCTGCGTCAACGCTAAAATCAAGCCCTCTATGACGCCCTTCTTTCTTAGAAGATTGTTTTCTTTCTTTAGTAATCCTTTCAACTTCGGACATCTGATAAACTAATAGACTTCCGTCTGCTATTTGTATCTTAACAGAGCCATTAGGAGTTTGCTCCACAATATTACCTTTGATTACACTTCCATTGCGGAGATATATAGTCTCTTGTATCTGCTGCGCAGACAAGCTACAACAAATAAAGAATAAACATAAAAAAGAGAATATTTTTTTCATACCATTATTTGTACCTTTTAGTTTTAGTAGTTCCATATACTTTTGCTCCGTTTGACTTTTTGACTGCATACGCTCTATATGTTACAGTATAATTTGAGTTTGAGGTAGTTACATATGCAGTTGCTTTATGGAGACCATCGGTTATTGTTCCAGTAGTTTTACTTGGTGAATTTCCAAACATAATACCAACTTCAGAAGCCAAATGTCCACCCTGAACATTATACCCTGCTGTAATGGTATATTTGTACTTAGACCCACTTTTTTCTCTCTTAATTGTACATGCTCCGGTTGTTACCGATAACGTTCCAGTGGTTGATGCAGCTTGTTCAATTTCTATTTCTGCAGATTCTGTACCTGCACAAACTGTAACTATAGCAGTCCTTTTATTTGAGCGATTCCGACCAACAGAAATTTGTAATTCACTATTGCCAGTTCCCGATGTTTTATCAAAAGTTACCCAAGAAGCATTTTTTGTAACCACTCTCCAATCTGAATTAGTTTGAATAGAAATTGTTTTAGTTTCTCCGCTACTGGGTATACTAAAATTATTTTGGTCTATTGCTAAATAAGCATCTTCCCAATCCTCTGTGCAAGAGGATACAGAAAACATACTGGCTACAAGTATAGCCAAAATTGATAATAATTTAATAATTGATTTCACGTTACTAACTAAATTAAAAGGCGGAACCATTCAACGCTTATTTTAATCTCAGGTTACCGCCAAGTTACCTTACTCACAAACAAGCATGAATGGTTCACGCCCTATGAACGTGAACCTTCTGAGCTTGTCCTCGTGAGTGAATATTGGCGGTATTCGAGATTAGAGAACAAGAGCTAAAGCCCAATATCTTTTATACGTATGAACAGAAACGCTTTTCCGTTATTAATTAAATTAATTATTTACTTAAATATGGAAAGCCTATGCCTATTGCAAAAGCGCTTTCAGGTTTCTTTCATTCTATCTGTTTCTTGTTTAATCATTTTTTAAGTTAATACTACGGCAGAAAAAGAGAAAAGAAATATTCGTTTCTTATCTTAGTTTTTTGCCATTTATCTATTCACTAAAATATCAAAGTAAAAATACCCAACTTCACATTGCTGGGTGTAAAATTGGATATTGCCTTTGTAAACTATTGATTTTCAATTTTGTTGCGGTGCGTACGGGACTCGAACCCGTGACCCCATG
>ERZ779892.1847-NODE-1847-length-17918-cov-71.536920_pt1 | contig 17918 bp, 20 predicted proteins | sample MGYA00511552_ERZ779892 | MGnify/ENA primary metagenome ERZ779892 (study PRJEB29588, sample SAMEA2154561) | human gut metagenome | biome: human gut; feature: human-associated habitat; material: faeces | place: Denmark | collected 2008/2010 ... | reverse complement strand
GCTTTTAGGCCATACTTCGGTCAAGACTACTGAGATATATTCGGAGGTTCTTTCAAGTACGATCATGCGTGATTTAAGAGCTGTCAAAACTCGGAAAAAACGGCTCGATTTTCAGCCAAATTTTGTCGCTCGGTAGAGAATCGGTAGATTTCATGTGATATACCTAAAATATACTGACAAGAGTTGTCAGCCTTTTTGAAACCTTTTATTCTTTGTTCGTTTTTAACTTGTTTACCTTCGCTGGAAAAGGAAGGTAAATGAGTAGATTTGTGTTTGTGAAATAGTAGTTACGCCCATGAGCGTGTTCCATTAAGTTGGGATGCGCTTGTGGGCATTTTTTGTTTAATCTAAAACCTTAGTAAGATGAAAAGATTCGTTTTCATGTGTGTTGCACTGTTGATGTGCGTAGTGAGTGTTTTTGCGGAAACTTCCGTTAGTGTAGAACCTTCCGTTCCGGAGTTCCTGACCGGATTTGCCAGCTTCACCGGACTTGTTACGGTCGTGGTTCCTGCCGTAGTAGGATTTATCGCTTCCAAGTTACAAGACCCTATGAACAAATGGGTTTCAATGTGGGTGACGGCGGTTGTCGGCGTAGTTGTTACTTTCTTTAGTTGGTGGATGAATCTCGGATTTCCTCCGACAGACGCAAGTATCTGGGTTGTGGTGATTGACTCGTTATTCGTAGCCCTGGCATCGACCGGAATTGTATCAGTGGTAACAAGCGAATGGCTGGCCAAGTTGTTCGGTAATAAGGCTAAGGAGTGATGCAGAACCTGATAACCATCATAGCCCCGCAGCTACTTGTAGCAGGGGCTTACTCCTTTATTGGAGAAATTAAGAATGTGGTGTTTGAGCTTCGATGGATGCTGGCATTTATTGTCGTAATGATTGTGGCGGATTTTGTCCTTGGTATCATTGATAGCGTAGTCAAACGTGGTGAGGATTTCCGCTTTTCCCGTGCTGGCCGCCGGACGATGTGCAAGTTCATCGAGTATAACAGTTACCTTGTCGTTGGGTTCATGCTGGGTATCTCCATCCTTCAGCCTATTGGGATATGCAGCTATACCATTTCAGCCATGTGCGGGCTTGGACTGGCATTCATATTTGAGTTTGACAGTATCGCTGACCATATCTGTGATATACATGGAATCAAGAACAAGGTTTCGATTAAGCGACTGCTGGTCGGGTATATCAAGAAAAAGTATAACGCAGCAGGAGAAATCATTGAAGAAGTAACTAAGGAGGAGAAAAAATGAATAAGATAGATGCAATCGTAGTTCACTGCTCGGCCACAAAAGCTGGGCAGGACATTGGTAAGAAGGAAATCACCCAGATGCACCTGCAGAGAGGATTCAGCACGATTGGGTACAACTATGTGATAAGACTGGACGGTACCGTAGAGGTTGGACGCAGCCTTACCATAGATGGGGCACACTGCAACAGCAAGGGATTCTCCGGTGTAAGCTACAACAAGCATAGCATCGGCATCTGCTACATTGGTGGACTTGACGCACACGGAAAGGCAGCCGACACCCGAACGCCGGAACAGAAGAAGGCGCTGGCAAAGCTGATTAAGGAACTCTGTAGCAAGTATGAAATTGTGGAAGTTTTGGGGCATCGTGACACCAGTCCGGATCTTGACGGGGATGGTATCGTGGAACCGGAAGAATGGACAAAGATGTGCCCCTGCTTCGATGTGCGGAGCGAATATCCTTTTATCCCAGAAATAATCGTGAAGCCATGAAATACTTACCATATCTTTTAATAGCTGTACTGGCTTTCGGATTAGGCTGGTGCAGCCGTTCGCCAACTGAAGGCAATATCGGGAAGTCTGATACTGTTACGTCAGTTCATATAGTTACAAAGGTCGATGTGGATACGATGTACATTCTTTCTCCGCAGCCTTATCTTGCATGGATTGATAACTCAGACACCATTCATGCGAGCGACACCTGCTATCATTTGCGTGAATATAAGGAGTACCAGGATAGCAACTACTACGCAAAGGTTAGCGGTGTGTCACCACGTCTTGATGAAATCCGTGTTTATCCGCGTACCATCTACCAGACTGAATATGTCTACCGTGACATCGTACAAAAAAACAAACGCTGGGGGATTGGTTTGTCTGCCGGATATGGTGTAGGAAAGAACGGACTCACTCCGGTATTGGCTGTTACTGTCAATTATAATTTATGGCAATTCTGATATACAATATTTTCCAATAATTATATACAACTTTTCTCAGAAATTATATACATCTTTGCAGTGTAGAAGTTTGCTTTTATTGCAAGCGAAAGCCCCGACTAGATTAATATCCGGAAGGGGCTTTGTTTTTTCCAGATAAAATCCCCATCTTTGTATTGCGTTACATATTTTATTGGAAAAGGGAAACCTTGACCGTTAGGCATCGGACAACGTTATGTGGCCCGATGCTTCTTCATATACGGTTCCGTCCCGTGTTGTATGCTTAATGGCTGCACTGTACCCTTTTCCTGGATATGTAACGCAACGGGTCGCGGAACCGTTTTTCTTTTCCGCTGTAAAACGCTTTCTTATGGCACAGCAGCAATATACCTTATTTAAAAAGTTCATCGGATACGGGCATTATAAACTCATTATTGCCGACAAAGAGGGGACTCGTATGGAAGCTGTTACCGGAGACATGGACTTGATAAGCCGATTATCTTCTGAGTTGGAGGAAGAAAGAGAAAAAGCCACTGAGGAAGCGATAAATTATGTGTTACAGGAATCTTAAAAAAAAATCACTATATTTGTACTGAAAATAGCGTGAGATACAAAAAATTCTGTGATTTGTTTTACGTATGTTTTACATAAAAATCTTCCGCTAGTATTAATGTTTTGATTTTTAAATGATTGCATTTGATATAATTAATAATAGTTATATCTTTGTGTCAGAAACTGATAAAAGTAAGTTGTATGGGATTTTTTAGTTTTTTCTCAAAGGAAAAAAAAGAAACATTAGACAAAGGATTGTCTAAGACCAAAGAAAGTGTATTTGGAAAAATAGCACGTGCGGTGGCCGGAAAATCAAAGGTGGATGACGAGGTGCTGGACAATCTGGAAGAAGTGCTTATTACGTCTGATGTGGGAGTAGAAACTACGCTGAACATTATCAAGCGCATTGAAACCAGAGTGGCAAAGGATAAGTATGTGAATACACAGGAACTGAACAATATCCTTCGTGAGGAGATTGCGGCGTTGCTGATGGAAAACAATACGGTGGATGCTGCCGATTTTGATGTGCCTCAGGATAAGACTCCTTATGTGATTATGGTGGTAGGCGTGAACGGAGTAGGAAAAACGACGACCATCGGTAAGCTGGCTTATCAGTTTAAAAAAGCCGGGAAAAAGGTCTATCTGGGTGCTGCAGATACTTTCCGTGCCGCAGCTGTAGAGCAGTTGGACATCTGGGGAGAACGTGTAGGTGTGCCGGTGATAAAACAGAAAATGGGAGCTGATCCGGCTTCAGTTGCTTTTGATACGCTGAGCTCTGCCAAAGCCAATAATGCCGATGTGGTAATCATTGATACAGCAGGACGTTTGCACAATAAGATTGGCTTGATGAACGAGCTGACAAAAATCAAGAATGTGATGAAGAAGGTAGTACCCGATGCACCTCATGAAGTGTTGCTGGTGCTGGACGGCTCTACCGGACAGAATGCATTCGAACAGGCCAAACAGTTTACTTTGGCTACAGAAGTAACCGCCATGGCTATCACCAAACTTGACGGAACGGCCAAGGGTGGAGTAGTGATTGGAATTTCCGACCAGTTTAAGATTCCGGTGAAATATATCGGTCTGGGAGAAGGTATGGAAGATTTGCAGATATTCCGCCGCCGTGAGTTTGTAGATTCATTGTTTGGCTCAACCACTGAAAAATGAGAAAGAATACAATCGATATAATTACCTTGGGATGCTCGAAAAATCTGGTAGATTCCGAAAAGCTGATGAAGCAGCTGGAAGCTAGCGGTTACAAGGTGACACATGACAGCGACCATCCGCAGGGAGAAATTGCCGTTATCAATACGTGTGGCTTTATAGGTGATGCCAAAGAGGAATCTATCAACATGATTCTGGAGTTCTGTCAGGCAAAGGAAGAGGGACGCTTGAAGAAACTTTATGTAATGGGCTGTCTGTCGGAACGTTACTTGAAGGACTTACAGATGGAGATTCCGCAGGTCGACAAATTCTATGGGAAGTTCAACTGGAATGAACTTTTGGCCGACTTAGGAAAGGCCTATCATTCTGAGTTTGCCATTGAGCGTCATCTGACGACTCCGAAGCATTATGCATACCTGAAAATATCAGAAGGTTGCGACCGCAAGTGTTCTTATTGCGCCATTCCTATCATTACGGGTAAACATGTGTCTCGTCCTATGGAAGAAATTCTGGACGAAGTGCGCTTGCTGGTTTCCGAAGGGGTGAAAGAATTTCAGGTCATCGCACAGGAACTGACTTATTACGGAGTGGATTTGTATAAAAAACAGATGTTGCCGGAGCTGATAGAGCAGATGGCACATATCCCGGGCGTGGAATGGATTCGTCTGCATTATGCTTATCCCGCTCATTTCCCGGAAGATTTGTTCCGCGTGATGCGTGAAAACGATAATGTATGTAAGTACATGGACATTGCCTTGCAGCATATCAGCGATAACATGCTGCAAAAGATGCGTCGCCATGTGACGAAGGCAGAAACCTATCAGCTGATAGAGAAGTTCCGTAAGGAAGTGCCTGGCATTCATTTGCGTACTACATTGATGGTGGGCCATCCGGGTGAAACGGAGCAGGATTTTGAGGAACTGATGGAATTTGTCCGCACAGCACGTTTCGACCGTATGGGTGCGTTTGCTTATTCGGAAGAAGAAGGCACTTATTCTGCCAAGCATTATAAAGATGAGATTCCGCAGGAAGTCAAGCAGCAGCGTCTGGATAAACTGATGGAATTGCAGCAGGAAATCTCTGCCGACTTGTCTCATCGCAAGATTGGGCAGGAATTCAAGGTAATCATTGACCGTAAGGAAGGTGATTATTATATCGGCCGTACACAGTTTGATTCACCGGAAGTCGATCCGGAGGTGTTGATAAACGTGGAAAATCACCGTCTGAGAATCGGCAGTTTCCATCGGGTAAAGGTGTACGATGCAGATGATTTTGATTTGTATGCTACAATCGTAAAATAAAATGACCAACAAGGAATTCATAGAAGAACTTTCCCGTCGTTTGGAGAAAACCGAAAAGGAAACAGCGTCTTTGCTGGCTTCTTTCACGGAGTGTGTGTCGCAGTCTTTACAGGAGAATAAGACGGTGGTGCTACAGGATTTCGGCTCGTTTGAGGTGGAGAAAAAGATGGAGTATATTTCTGTGAATCCCGTCACCAAACAGCGCTTTCTGGTACCTCCCGAACTGGCTGTCAGTTTTAAGTCGGCTACTTCGTTAAAAGGAAGGGTTAAAAACGTCTTGTCGGATGAATGATAAAATAACTTTACATGAACTTGTGGATTTATTTGCTCGCAAAAGCCAGTTGAGTCAGGCTGAAGCGGTACTTTTTGCCAAGGAATTTCTGTCGTTGATAGAAGAAGCTTTGGCAAAGGACAAGTATGTAAAGGTGAAAGGTTTGGGTACGTTTAAACTGATTACGGTAGACGCTACTGAAGAAACGATTCCCAGCGGACAGGAAACTACGGATAGCCAATCACATACGCGTGTTTCGTTTATTCCGGAAACCGGATTGAAGGATTTGGTGAATAAGCCTTTTGCGCATTTCCAGCCGGTACTGCTGAAAGATGAAGTGCATTTTACAGACTTGCCTGAGGGTGAAACCGAGGTGGAATCTCAAGAGACGGTAACCGAAGAAGAGAAGACCGGAGAAACCGATGTGGTAATTAAATCTCCAACAGAGCCGGCTACAGAAGAAACTGATGAGGTGCTGCCACAAACGGAAGCTGCTTCTCCGATAGAAGAGGAACCTGTTCAGGCGTCAATAACGGAGAAGGTGATTTCTGAGGAAGAGGAGGTGAAAGAAAAGCAGGAAGATACGTTGCCTGAAAAGGAAGAAAGGATTCCCGCTGCTGATCTGATTCCTTCAGGGAAAGAAGCCAATGTGCCTTGGTGTATGATTGCCTCCATCTTGCTGGCAGGTATTTTCATAGGAGGAATCGTGACATGGGTATTGACCTCGGGCCGACGGTATATTCCGGAACAGGTGGTAGAGAAGTTGATGAACGAAACACAGAAAACGCCTGCACCTGTTGTGGTTTCGGACTCCTTGCAGGTGACTGATACGTTAGTTGTAAAAAAGGATTCTTCCTTGGTACAGAAGACGGATACACTGAAAACCGCTGCGAAGAAAGAAGAAAAAACTCCCGTAGCTTCTACGCCTGTACCGAAAAGGGAGACCTTAGCCGATACGGTTGAATACCAGATAACTGGAAATCAGGGCTCATATACCCTTAAACCGGGGGAGAGCCTGGTACGTGTGGCCCTGAAATTCTACGGAAATAAAAAACTATGGCCTTATTTGGTGAAGCACAATAAGGCTATTATCAAAAATCCGGATAACGTGCCGGTGGGTACTACAATTCAGATTCCGCAACTTACTCCTAAAAAATAACGAGAGGCCTTGTTTCAATTCAAACAAGGCCTTTTTAATTTTCTTTAGTTCAATAAGCCTTAAAAGGCGAAAACCGTCTATATTTTTTTATCAAAATTTATTGTGTCTGTTAAGGGAATACCTTAATTTTGGGGTGTCTTTTTAGATATATGTTTTGAAAGAGCATTTTTTAATGAAAAAAAAGAGAACTAAAATAGAAGAAAATTATGGCTGAAGCTATTGACATTCGTGAATTGAATGAACGAATCGAACGCCAGAGCGCGTTTGTGACAAACCTGATGGAGGGAATGAATCAGGTAATCGTAGGTCAAAAACATCTTATCGAATCTTTATTGATTGGGTTGCTTTCTGACGGACATATTCTGCTGGAAGGTGTTCCGGGATTGGCAAAGACCTTGGCAATCAAAACCCTTTCTTCATTGATCGATTCAAAATACAGTCGTGTGCAGTTTACTCCTGACTTGCTGCCGGCCGATATTATCGGTACGATGATTTACAGTCAGAAGGATGAGCAGTTCGTTGCCAACAAAGGACCGGTTTTTGCCAACTTTGTATTGGCCGATGAAATAAACCGTGCGCCGGCTAAAGTACAGAGTGCCTTGCTCGAGGCCATGCAGGAACGTCAGGTGACACTGGGTAAGCAGACTTTTGCACTTCCGAAGCCTTTCCTGGTAATGGCTACGCAGAACCCGATTGAGCAGGAAGGTACTTATCCGTTGCCTGAAGCACAGGTAGACCGTTTCATGCTGAAGGTGATTATTGATTATCCGAAGCTGGAAGAAGAAAAGAAGATTATCCGTCAGAACATCAACGGAGAGCGTACGGAAGTTCGTCCTATTTTGAAGGCTGAAGACATTATTGCTGCCCGTGAAGTGGTTCGTCAGGTATACCTGGATGAAAAGATTGAACAGTACATTGCAGATATCGTATTTGCTACCCGTTATCCGGAAAAATACGACTTGAAAGAGCTGAAGGGCTTGATTGGATTTGGAGGTTCTCCTCGTGCATCTATCAACCTGGCACTGGCTGCACGTAGTTACGCTTTCATCAAACGTCGTGGATACGTGATTCCGGAAGATGTGAGAGCCGTAGCTCATGACGTGCTTCGTCACCGTATCGGTCTGACTTATGAAGCAGAAGCTACCAACGTGACTTCTGATGAAATCGTCAGCAAGATTCTGAACAAGGTTGAAGTGCCCTGATTCATTGGAACCTGTAACGGTTGCAGACGGGGAAGAGAGTTCCCGTCGGCTTTTATTCGCAGTCGGAAGGCTGCATGTTTATAAATGACTAAGCTGTGTTCCTTTGGTTGCTCCAGGGGAACACGGTCAAATATTAAAGGAATGGAGACAAGTGAACTTTTAAAGCGTGTCCGTCAGATTGAAATCAAGACCCGGGGACTTTCGAGCAATATTTTTGCTGGTCAGTATCATTCGGCCTTCAAAGGGCGTGGTATGGCCTTTTCAGAGGTCCGCGAGTATCAGTATGGGGATGACGTGCGCGATATTGACTGGAATGTGACCGCTCGCTTCGACAAACCATTCGTGAAAGTCTTTGAGGAAGAACGTGAACTTACGGTCATGTTGCTGGTGGACGTGTCCAACAGTTTGGACTTCGGTACCATTCAGCAGCTGAAGAAAGAAATGGTGACGGAGATTGCGGCTACAATCGCCTTTTCCGCCATTCAGAACAATGATAAAATTGGCGTGATTTTCTTTTCCGATCGTATCGAGAAATTTATCCCTCCCAAGAAGGGCCGCAAGCATATCCTGTATATTATTCGTGAACTGCTTGATTTCAAGCCGGAAAGTCAGCGCACCAATTTGCAGTGTGCCATTGAGTACCTGACGAATGTGCTGAAGAAACGCTGTACGGCCTTTATGCTGAGCGACTTTATTGACGAACGTGATTTCCAGAATGCGTTGACGATTGCCAACCGGAAACACGATGTGGTGGCTGTGCAGGTGTACGACCGTCGTATGGAAGAACTTCCGGACGTGGGACTGATGCACGTGCGTGATGCGGAAACCGGTCATGAGCAGTGGATTGATACTTCATCAAAGGCATTGCGTAATGCACATCATGCCTGGTGGAAGGAAAAGCAGCAGAAGCTGAATGACACATTTACTCACAGCAATGTGGATTCTGTATCTGTACGTACAGATCAGGATTATGTGAAGGCATTGCTGAATTTATTTGCAAAACGAAACTGACAGTTGACATGAGACATCTCTTATTATACTACTCAAAAATGATAAAGGCATGTTGCTGTGCTGTGTTGATTTTATGCTGTGCAACGGGCTTGAAAGCCCAGCAGGTGACGGTGGAAGCTACTATCGACTCCTTGCAGCTGCTTATTGGCGAGCAGGCGAAAATCAAATTGCAGGTCAGCATGGATGCCAACCAGAAATTGCGCCTGCCGTTGCTGCGTGATACGCTGGTCAGGGGAGTGGAGATTCTGGATGTGGCCAAGCCCGACACGCAGCTGCTGAACGACAACAAGCGCTGGCTGGTGTCACAGGAATATACAGTGACTTCTTTTGATTCGGCTCTGTATTATCTTCCGCCGTTTGAAGTGCTGGTCAATGACAAGGCTTACCGTTCAAAAGCCCTGGCATTGAAAGTGTACTCCATTCCGGTGGATACCTTGCATCCCGACCAGTTCTTTGGTCCGAAATCCATTCAGGAAGTACCTCTTACCTGGGAAGACCTGGCACCGATGGTATATTCTATCCTGTTGCTGATTGCTTTGGGAGTGGTAACGGCCTTCTTTATCATTCGCTATCGTGACAATAAACCTATCATTAAGATTATCAAGGTAGAACCTAAACTTCCGCCTCATTTGGCTGCCATGAAGAAGATTGAAACCATCAAGGCAGACAAGGTGGCCAAGCGTGAGGACCCGAAAGCTTATTATACGGAGCTGACCGATGTCATCCGTATATATATAAAGGAGCGTTTCGGATTCAATGCCATGGAAATGACGTCTGCAGAAATTATCGAGCGTCTGTTGGAGGAGAAGGACAAGGAATCTATCCACGACCTGAAGGTGATGTTTGAAACAGCCGACCTGGTGAAGTTTGCGAAATATGCGCCGCTGATGAATGAAAACGATATGAACCTGGTGAATGCGGTAGATTTCATCAACCAGACTAAGATAGAGGAAGATCCGAACGCCAAGAAGGAGCCGACGGAAATCAAAGTGGAGGAGAAGCGTTCCAAACAGGGACGAATTGCCTTGCTGTGCAGCATTGCCATTACGGGTGTGGCCGCACTGATTGCTTTGTATTTGTCTGTGCGCCATATCATCGACCTCTTTTTCTAATTTAATAATGAATTGAGACTATGATTTTTGCGAATATAGAATATCTGTTTCTGCTTTTGCTGCTGATTCCGTATATCGTGTGGTACGTGATGCGCCGCAAGAAGACGGAACCGACCATGCAGGTATCTACCACACGGATGTACATGCAGGCTCCGCGTAGTTGGAAGATTTATTTGCTGCATGCGCCGTTTGTGCTTCGTATCCTGACGTTTGTGATGATTGTGCTGGTACTGGCACGCCCGCAAACTACCGATAACTGGCAGAACACGGAGATTGAAGGTATTGACATTATGCTGGCGGTCGACGTGTCGACCAGTATGCTGGCCGAAGATTTGAAACCGAACCGTATTGAAGCGGCCAAGCAGGTAGCGGCAGAGTTTATCAACGGACGTCCGAACGATAATATCGGTCTGACTATCTTTGCGGGAGAAGCATTTACGCAGTGTCCGCTGACAGTAGACCACGGAGTACTGTTGAATCTGTTCCAGAGTGTGAGCTGCGACATGGTACAGCGCGGAATGATTGAAGACGGTACGGCACTGGGTATGGGACTGGCCAACGCGGTGAGTCGTCTGAAAGACAGCAAGGCCAAGTCAAAGGTTGTTATCCTGCTGACGGATGGTGTGAACAACCGGGGAGACATTTCTCCGCTTACTGCGGCCGAAATAGCCAAGCAGTTTGGTATCCGTGTGTATACCATCGGTGTGGGAACTAACGGTACGGCACCTTATCCGATGCAGACGTACGCCGGTGTGCAGTATGTACAGATGCCGGTGGAAATCGACGAACAGACCATGAGCCAGATTGCCGGAACAACTAATGGAAACTATTTCCGTGCTACCAGCAATACGAAGCTGAAGGAAGTGTACCGTGAAATTGACAAACTGGAAAAAACGAAACTGAACGTGAAGGAATTCAGCAAACGTGAAGAAGCCTATGCGGTCTTTGCACTGATTGCATTCCTGAGCATCTTGCTTGAAATTCTTTTGCGGAATACAGTTTTGAAGAAAATACCTTAAAATAAGAAGTCATGTTTCGATTTGGAGAACCTCAATATTTGTATTTACTGATTGTGCTGCCCTTGCTGGCTGTGTTCTATTTTTATTCGAACTATCGCCGTCGCAAGAAGTTGCGCGAATATGGTAGTCCGGAGTTGCTGGCACATCTCATGCCGGATGTGTCGAAATATCGTCCGGACGTAAAATTCTGGCTGACGCTTTCTGCGCTGGCCATGGTTATTTTCATGCTGGCTCGTCCGCAGTTCGGTTCAAAGATGGAAACGGTGAAGCGTCAGGGTGTGGAAACGGTGGTGGCACTGGATATTTCAAACTCCATGCTGGCACAGGATGTCACTCCCAGCCGTCTGGAAAAATCGAAGAAGCTGATTTCCCGTCTGGTGGAGACCTTCAACAACGATAAAGTGGCCATGATTGTGTTTGCAGGTGAAGCTTTCACACAGCTTCCGATTACGAGCGACTATGTATCGGCCAAGATGTTTCTGGAGACGATTTCTCCTTCCTTGATTACCACACAGGGTACGGACATCCGCGGCGCCATCGACCTGGCTATGAAGAGTTTCACTCCGAATGAAGGGGTAGGACGTGCCATCGTGCTGATTACCGATGGTGAGAACCACGAAGGAGGAGCTATCGAGGCTGCTCAGGAGGCTGCCAAGAAGGGTATGCGTGTATTCGTTTTAGGAGTAGGTTCACCCGATGGTTCACCTATTCCGGTGGAAGGTACCAATGAATTCCGTCGCGACAAGGACGGTAATGTGGTCGTGACCCGTCTGAACGAACAGATGTGTCAGGAGATTGCTAAAGCCGGAAATGGTATTTACGTGCGTGTGGACAATACCAACAATGCCGAAAAGGCGCTGAATGCGGAAATAAACAAACTGGCGAAGGCGGATGTAGAGACACAGGTCTTTACAGAGTTCGACGAGCAGTTCCAGGTGCTGGCCTGGCTGGCTATTCTTTTACTGGCTGCCGACCTGATGATTCTGAACCGCAAGAATCCGCTTTTCAAGAATGTGAAACTCTTTAAATGAAACTGGAGATGAAAGTGAAAGGATATATTCTGTGTATGTGTCTGGCCCTGACTGCTGTGGCCGGATATGGACAGAAAACAGACCGTGATTATCTGCGAAGCGGCAACAAGCTTTACAAGGACAGCTTGTTTGTCAAGGCGGAAGTAGACTACCGGAAGGCGCTGGAGCTGAATCCCAAGTCGGCCGATGCCATGTACAATCTGGGGAATGCGCTGATGATGCAGGAAAAGGCCAAAGAGGCTATGGAGCAGTTTGATGCAGCTTCCCGTCTGGAGAAGGACAAGAAGAAGCTGGCACAGATTTACCACAATATGGGAGTCATTTTGCAGTCGTCCAAACAGTTGCCGCAGTGTATCGAAGCCTATAAGCAGTCCTTGCGCAACAATCCGAAGGATAATGAAACCCGCTACAACCTGGCACTGGCGCAGAAGCAGTTGAAAGATCAGCAGCAGAATCAGCAAAATCAGGACCAGCAGCAAAACAAGCAGGACCAGAAGCAGGATGACAAGCAGCAGAACAAGGACCAGCAAGACCAGAACAAGAAAGAACAGCAGCAGAATCCGCAGCAACAGCAGCAAAACCAGAACCAGATGTCGAAGGAAAATGCCCAGCAGTTGCTCAACGCCGTGATGCAGGACGAAAAGAACGTGCAAGATAAGGTGAAGAAGCAGATTCAGGTGCAGGGACGCAAGCTGGAAAAAGACTGGTAAGGCTGGAAGCAATGAAGAACAAATGAATAATCATAAATAACAGAATAATGCGAAAGATAATATTCTTACTTTTTACGATACTTGCGGCGTGGCAGGTGAAAGCTGCCGACAAGGTACGCTTTGTGGCAGAAGCTGCCGATGTGGTGGTAAGCGGTGACCAGGTACGACTGGTATTCACGGTCAATTCGCAAGACATCAAGGATTTCCGTGCTCCTTCCATCAAGGGCTTTGACGTGCTGATGGGACCGAGCCGCTCTCAGCAGAGCAGTATTCAGATTATCAACGGAAAGCGTACATCGAACAGCTCTACGGCGTTCACTTATATCCTTTTGGCGGGAAGTCCCGGTACGTATACCATTCCGGCAGCCAGTGTAGAGGTAAATGGAGAGAAAGTCTTTTCCAATGCCATTTCCATCAAGGTGCTTCCGCAGGACCAGAACTCGGGAAATAGTGGCAACAACGGGGGAGGCAGTGCTTCTTCTTCACGCAGCCAGGCAGCAGGCAGCCGTATCTCAGCCAACGATTTGTTTATCACGGCTACAGCCAGCAAGACCACCGTACACGAGCAGGAAGCCATTCTGCTGACTTATAAGGTATATACCGTGGTGAATCTGCGTCAGTTGTATGGCAAGATGCCCGATTTGAAGGGTTTCCATACGCAGGAGGTAGAATTGCCGCAGCAGAAGACTTTTACGCTGGAACATTATAAAGGACGGAACTACAATACGACTGTATGGAGCCAATATGTGTTGTTCCCGCAGCAGACGGGTAAACTGGAAATCCCTTCCATTACATTTGATGGGGTGGTTGCCCAGCAGACCGTTTCGGACGACCCGTTTGATGCTTTCTTCAATGGCGGAGGATACGTGGAAGTGAAGAAGAAAATTACGACTCCGAAAGTAGTGATTAACGTACAGCCGCTTCCTGCCAAACCGGCTGGATTCTCTGGAGCAGTGGGTGAGTTCAAACTGGCATCGTCTATCAATGCGACTGACGTAAAGACCAACGATGCTGTGACCATCAAACTGACACTGAGCGGTACAGGAAACATGAAGCTTATCGGTACACCGGAAGTAAAATTCCCGCAGGATTTCGAAATCTATGACCCGAAAGTGACCGATGATTATAAGTTGACCAACAGTGGACTGACGGGTACGAAGACATTCGAATACCTGGCAATTCCGCGTCATGCCGGCAACTTTACAATTCCGGCTGTAGAATTTACCTACTTCGACTTGAAGAGCAACAGCTACAAGACTCTGAAAACAGAGGCTTACAACCTGAAGGTGGCCAAAGGACAGGGAAATGCCGATCAGGTAATTTCAGACTTCACCAACAAGGAGAGCGTGAAGATGCTGGGTAAGGATATCCGCTTCATTAAGTTGGGTGATTCTTCACTTCGTCCGAAGGGAGATTTCTTCTTCGGTACCGTAGGATATTACCTGTGCTACCTGATTCCGTTGCTGCTGTTCGTTGTCTTTGCAGTGATTTATCGCCAGAAAGCCCTTGAAAATGCCAACGTGGCGAAGGTGAAGACCAAGAAAGCCAACAAGGTGGCTACCCGCCGTATGAAACTGGCTGGTAAGTTGCTGGCAGAAAATAAGAAGAATGAGTTCTATGACGAAGTACTGAAGGCTTTGTGGGGATACATCAGCGACAAGCTCAGTATTCCGGTATCTCAGCTGTCGAAAGACAACATTGAAGCCGAACTGACCAACTACGGTGTGCAGGAAGCCTTGATTGCCGAGTTCATCGGTGTGCTCAACGAATGTGAATATGCACGTTATGCTCCGGGCAACGAAAACGAGGCGATGGACAAGGTATATTCCGCTTCTGTGGAAGTCATCAGTAAAATGGAAAACAGTATCAAACATTAAAACGGATAGGAGAGCAGACTAGATATGAAGAAATTATCTTTATTATTGATAGGCCTGATTGGGTATATTCAGTTTGCCGTGGCAGCTCCCACAAAGGCGGAAGCTGACGAAGCATACCAGAAGGAAAAGTTCAGCGAGGCAGCGTCCTTGTATGAAGAAATCCTGCAGACGCAGGGAGAATCGGCCGACATCTATTATAATCTTGGAAATGCGTACTTCAAGCTGAAGAATACGGCCAAGGCAGTGCTCAACTACGAACGTGCACTTCTCCTGAATCCGGGAGACGCGGATATCCGTTTTAATCTGGATATGGCACGCAGCAAGACGGTGGATAAGATTACGCCTACTGCCGAAGTGTTCATCGTGACATGGTATAAATCGCTGGTCAACATGATGAGCGAACAGAGCTGGGGCTATGTGGGAATTTTCTCGTTCATTCTTTTGCTGATAGGAGTATCTTTTTATATCTTCGGCAACCGCCTTTGGATAAAGAAAACCGGATTCATCGTAGCGGTGGTATTCCTGATTGTGACGGTGTGCAGCAACATTTTTGCCAGTGAGCAGAAAGCGGAGCTGGTAGACCGTACGGGAGCCATTGTGATGGAGCCGACAATCAATGTCAAGAGTACGCCGAACGAAAGCGGAACCGACTTGTTCGTGCTGCATGAAGGTACGAAAGTCTTCATCGAGGACAATTCGATGAAAGGCTGGAAGGAAATCCGCCTGGAAGACGGCAACAAAGGCTGGGTGAAGACGGAAGCAATTGAAATCATTTAATTCAAATAAGCATAAATGGCAGACATACAGCAACTCATAGAGGCCGACAAGGCTTTGCTACTTTCTCTTAACGGAAGCGACTCCTTGTTCTGGGATGGATTCATGTGGACAGTGACAGACACCAAGACATGGATTCCGGCCGTACTGGTGTTGCTGTATGTTGTGTTTAAGAATAACCGTGTGCCGCAAGGAATAGTCATCACGCTGATGTTTGCTTTGTGCGTTACGCTGGCCGATCAGTTTGCGTCGGGACTCTGCAAGCCTTATTTTGCCCGTTTTCGTCCCACTCAAGACCCAGGACTGATGTATCTGGTGCAGACGGTGAACGACTATCGGGGAGGCTTGTATGGATTTATCTCCAGCCATGCCGCCAATACCTTTGCCGTAGCGATGTTTGCTTCGTTGCTGGTGCGCTATCTGCCTTTCACCTGCATGATGTTTCTGTGGGCAATGATTCCTTCGTACTCACGCATGTATTTAGGTGTGCATTATCCTGGTGATATTCTGTGTGGGGCAGTGGCCGGATCGGTTGTCGGTGTGCTTGTGTACCTGCTGTACGCACGTCTGCGCAAGAAATTCTTCGATTGTCCGCAGTATATTTCCACCCAGTACACCAAGGGCGGATATACCAAAGATGATATTTCCATTCTGCATGCCACACTGCTGCTGACTTATCTCTATGCGATAATCGGAGGAATGATAGTGGCAAAAGGTCTGCATTTCTGACCAGAAAGTAAGATATTTTCGAAAAAAACGGTTGGAAAGTTTGTGCTGTCACAATCTTTTGCTATATTTAAATCGATATTAAAAACAACATTTTGTCTAACACTTAATTATGACTACTATGAACAGAACAATAACCTTTAACGAACTTCGTAAAATCAAAGATTCTTTGCCCACGGGAAGCATGCATCGCATTGCGGATGAGTTGAACCTCAGCGTGGAAACGGTGCGTAATTTCTTTGGCGGACATAACTTCAAGGACGGAAAAAGCGTAGGTATCCATCTCGAACCGGGTCCTGACGGCGGACTGGTGATGCTTGACGATACTACGGTACTCGATAAGGCAATAGCCATTCTGAAGGAAGAACAACGCGCTTGATATAAGATAAGGGCTGTAACAAGAGAGTGGGAGAGTATCCGTTCCTGTTACGGCCCTTATTGTTTATCCGATAATATGATATTAACCTAAAAATGCAGAAGCCATGGAAGAAAAACTTGTAACACTGGCCATTCTTACTTATTCTAAAGCCCAGATTCTAAAGAATGTGCTTGAAAATGAAGGAATTGAGGCTTGCATCCATAATGTCAACCTGATTCAGCCTGTCATTTCTTCGGGCGTGAGAATACGCATCCGCGAAAGTGATCTGCCCAGGGCATTGAAAATCATTGAAAGTTCTGCGTGGTTGGCCGAAGACGTGGTCAATGAGGAAAAAACGGAAGAAAAGCATGGCAAGCAGGTGCTGATACCGGTCGACTTTTCCGATTATTCGATGGCTGCCTGTGAATTCGGTTTCAATTTTGCAGCCAAGATACAGGCAGAAGTCGTGCTGATGCACGTGTATTTCAGTCCGGTATACATGCCGAGTTTGCAGTATGCGACAGAAAACTACGGGTTGCCGATGGAGCATGAATTGGGCATTAAGAGCATGCTCGATAGTATTCATGAACAGCTTAACAATTTGATAAACAGTATTAAAGAACGTATTCAGAAAGGAGAACTTCCTGATGTGAAGTACACCTGCACTCTGAAAGAAGGTGTACCGGAAGAAGAAATCCTGCATTATGCACGCGAGGAAAAGCCGCTCATAATCATTATGGGAACGCGCGGAAAAGGTGAGAAGGAAATGGATCTTATCGGTAGTGTAACGGCCGAAATCATCGACCGTAGCCCGGTATTTGTCTATGCCATCCCGAAAAATGCGCAGAAGAAAAACTTCGATGAAATCCATAAGGTCGCATTCTTTACCAGCTTTGACCAGCGTGACTTGATTGCATTTGACTCACTGGTAACGACTTTCAAGGATTATCATTTTGAAGTATCGTTCATCCATCTGAGCGACAATGCGCAGAAGCGTACGTGGAATGAAATCAAGCTGGTGGGCATCCAGGAATATTTCAAGAAGCAATATCCGCAGCTTACAATTGATTACGACATGTTGGGTGGAGAAAGTCTGCTCAGCAATTTGGACGCATATGTCAAGGAAAAAGGCATCGACGTGCTGTGTCTGTCAAATTACAAGCGGAACGTCTTTGCACGCTTGTTTAATCCCAGCATTGCCCGTCGGATGATTTTCCATTCCAACACGCCGATTTTGGTGATTAAATAAAGTTTTGTCTTAGAAAAACGAATTCTCAGGGCCGTTTCCATTCGTCTGGATTCGGCCCTTGGTTTTTATTATTCGCAGAATCGGTAATCTCAAGCTCCAAGAGCGAATAAAAATGGTTATTGAAATCATCTGCTTATTGATGTATAGAATCGTGCGAATAAGGCTGTAGTGTACTAAATAAGTTGACACAATTTATTTAGTAACATGCGTAAAAATCG
>ERZ779892.1842-NODE-1842-length-17960-cov-3.538174_pt1 | contig 17960 bp, 18 predicted proteins | sample MGYA00511552_ERZ779892 | MGnify/ENA primary metagenome ERZ779892 (study PRJEB29588, sample SAMEA2154561) | human gut metagenome | biome: human gut; feature: human-associated habitat; material: faeces | place: Denmark | collected 2008/2010 ... | reverse complement strand
CGAATACGGACGGTTCATATCAAACTCGACCGTGGTATCATCCAGCGCTCTCGCCTCTTTTAACATCGTAAAGTCATTGACCGAGCTGTTGTCCCGCAGTGTATTGTAAGTGAATGCCACGTCCTCCGCCGTGAGTTTCTCCCCATCGGTAAACTTTACGTCATCGCGGATCGTCACGGTCCATGTCATCCCGTCATCACTGACATTCATATCGGTCGCCAGATCATAACCGATCGTCATATCTGCCTTTGTGACGGTCAGCGTGCTCTGGATCAGCGGCTCATGGACATGTTCTCCAGCTCCCCAGCCGTAAGCCGGATCAAATCCTGCCTCCGGCTCAGAGGACGGTCCCATGACAACGATGACGGAGTCTTTCCCGTTTTCTGCTGCCGCGCCTGTGTTCTCCGCAGCAGCGGAGGAACCGGATGCGGAGCTTTCCGCTGTCCCCGCGTCCTTTCCGGAACAGCCGACCATGGAACATACCATGGCGGCTGCCGTCAGAGCTGCCAGTATTGTTTTTATTGTTCGTTTTTTCATGAATTTATCCCCTTTTCTGTCCTGAAACTATGTGCAATGACACACTTTTACTCCAGACACGAGTGCAAAAAAATACCAGAAAGAAGCATACATTCTGTATGCGTCAACCTTCCTGGTATTGTTTTATCGATTCTTTTTATGATCTGTATGTCATCTCGCTCTGATGACGTACAGATACGAATATTTTTATCGTGTTCTGTTTGCAAACCGCCTTGGGCGGGCTCTTTTCCGAGTATGGGCTTCAGCCGCATAATAGTAATATTATAGTAAACTTTTTTTCAAAAATCAATGTTTTTCCTGTCCATGACTTTGCAGAACACCACCCCCGCCGCCGTACTCGCGATCGTCGCGAGCAGCGCCGGTCCCGCGATCGCTGCCGGATCGACGCTGCCGTACTGGCTGCGGTAGGCGATCATGTTGATGGGGATCAGCTGCAGGGACGAGATGTTGACGATCAGAAACGTGCACATCTCATCCGTGGCAATATCCGGTCCGCGTTTCCGCGAGGTTCCTTTTTGTCCGCAGAGTTCCAGGTTACGCTCCTGCAATGCCTCCATCGCTTTTAATCCCGCCGGCGTTGCCGCCCAGCCAAGTCCAAAGACATTTGCAATCATATTCGTCGCAATGTATTCGTTGGCGGGGTGCTCCTGCGGGAGATCCGGAAACAGGAAATGCAGCACCGGGCGCATTCTCCGTGAAAGTCCCTCAATGATCCCCGCCTTTTCCGCAATCCGCATCAGTCCCACCCAGAAAGACATCACTCCCATCATGGTAATACAAAGCGTAACCGCCTCTTTTGCCGAATCGAGCGCCGCCGTCGTAATCTGCGGCAGGGTTCCGTGGAACGCCCCGTAGATGATGCCCGTCAGAATCATAAATGCCCAGAGATAATTCATATCCCCTCACCCGTTTTTATCGTTTCTCCATATATATGCATCCCGGAATAAATCTTGACAGCACCCCCTTGATGCGCAAAAATAGCGCAGAACTTTTGAATAATTGCACATTTTCCCACATAGAATATGTTAATTTTCCGACACAGGAGTTTTCTCCTCTGCCGCGTTTCCGAGGTGTTTGTTTGCATTCTTCGTTTATCCACACATTTTCCAGGCAATTCGTCCTTTTTCCACTGATGACGTCCGTTTTTCTGCTCAACGGATGCTCCCGCTTCTCCATGCAGACGGATTTCGTCGCCGGTTCCACGTCCTCCTTCGATGCGTTTCTTGATGATTTTTTCCGGGCGGAGGTCTCCTCCAACACGATCAATCTTCATTTTTCACTGTCCCATCCGGAAAACTACGGCATTACAGAGACTCCGATCACGCTCGGCAGTCTCTCGGAAGAAGCACTTGCCGCATCCCATGCATCTCTGGAGAACACGCTCGCGGCTCTGGCAAAATACGACCGCGATGCCCTTCCGCCCTCCGGTCAGCTCACCTATGACGTCTTGCAGGATTATCTTAAGACGGAGCTCTCCGCATCCGATCTGACTCTCTACGACGAGCCGCTGCGCCCTACGACCGGCATTCAGTCGCAGCTTCCCGTACTATATGAGGAATACCGTTTCCGGCAGCCAGCCGACGTGGAGGACTATCTCGCGCTCCTCGCCCTGACCGGCGATTATTTCGACCAGATCATCCGCTTCGAGCAGCAGAAAGCACAGGCCGGGCTTTTTATGTCCGACTATGCCTGCAACACACTGATTTCACAGTGTAACGCCTTCACAGCTGACCCGGATCAACACTATCTCATCCAGACCTTCGATCACAAAATCGATGCCATGTCAGAATTGACGGAAAACCAAAAGACACTCTACAAGGAAAAAAATGCCGCTCTGGTGCGGGAACATGTGCTTCCCGCCTACACCCATCTTGCCGCGGCGCTCACAGAGCTTCTCGGCAGCGGCAAAAACGATATGGGGCTCTGTTACTTTGCAGACGGAAAAGATTACTACCGCTACCTGGTCTGCCACAACACCGGGAGCGCTTCCGATCTTCCGGCGCTGCAGGACCGGATCTTAGAAAAACGGCAAAGCGACCTGCAGCAGGCGGCAGCACTCCTCTCCGAAAACCCGCAGTTAAAAGCATCCCAGACGACCGTCCGGCTTCCTGCCGCCGATCCCATTGCAACGCTAAACGGGCTGCAGGAGGCGATGCGCGCAAATTTTCCTGCACCACCCGAGACCACATTTACTGTAAGTTCTATTGACGAGTGCATGGAAGACTATATGGCGCCTGCGTTTTACATCACCTCGCCCATTGACGATTATGCGCAGAACTCCATATTTATCAATGCCTCCACCGACACCTCCTCCCTGCGGTATTTCACAACGCTGGCGCACGAGGGCTTCCCCGGCCACCTTTATCAGACGGTGATGTCCTATGAAGCCGGACTGCATCCCGTGCGGTTTCTGCTGAATTATCCGGGCTATGTCGAGGGCTGGGCGACCTATGTGGAGATGATCTCGTACCATTATGCCGGGCTGGATGATGACCTCGCCTCGCTGCTCTCCCTGAATCAGTCCGCCCTCCTAAGTCTCTATGCCTCAACGGATCTGGGAATCCACTACGACGGCTGGAGCTTTTCCGACACAACCGCTTTCTGGAAAGACTTCGGCATCACGGATCAGACCGCACTGCGCGAAATCTATGAGCTGATCGTGGAAGAACCCGCCCATTATCTGAAATACTATGTGGGATATATGGAATTTGTGGATTTAAAAGAAAAGGCACAGGAAACCTACGGAAGCGCCTACAGCGATATCGCTTTTCATAAGGCTCTGCTCTCCATCGGTCCTGCACCTTTTTCGATCATTGAAACGTATCTGGATAATTATTATCTGCCGGATGCGGCTCCCCAATAGCCCCGGCGCAGCTTATGCGTCACATGTATCGTTTCCAATTAAACCAAAATGTTTTTGCGAATTGTAATATGATATTGGTAAAAAACGCTGCAACACGGTCATCCCCGTTTGCAGCGTTTTCTAATATAACACAGTATTTTCATTTATGTAAGTATTTTTTAAGACAACAGCGCCTGGTAGACATCGCGCTTGCTGATGCCGCGGTCCTTTGCCACCAGCTTCATCGCTTCCTTCCGGCCGATCCCCTGCTTCTCATAGACTTCCATATGCTCCTCGAGAGACAGGTTCTCCCAGTTCTTCTGCTCTTCCTGCTTCAATTCCTCAAATGTCTTTCCGGCGATTATCAGGACATACTCTCCGCGGGGTTCATTGTCTTTATAATATTGAAGAATCTCCAAGAATGTCGTTAATGTCTTTTCCTCGTACCGCTTTGTCAGTTCCCTGCACACGGTTAATTTGCGGTCTCCGAGCGTCTCATACAGCTCTTCCAGCGTGCGGATCAGATGATGCGGCGCCTCGTAGATGATGATCGTGCGCGTCTCATTGACCAGCTGCGAGAGCACTGCTGCCCGCTCTTTTTTCTCCCTCGGCAGAAACGCCTCAAACGCAAACCGTCTGGTCGGCTGCCCCGACATCGTGAGTGCGGTGATACATGCCGCCGGTCCCGGCAGAGACGTCACCTCAATCCCTTCCTCATAGCAGATGCGCACGAGGTCTTCCCCCGGATCCGAGATCCCCGGCGTCCCCGCATCCGTAATCAGTGCGATGTTGAGTCCTTCGCGCATCTTATCCACCAGCTGATACGCTTTCTCGATCTTATTGTACTCGTGATAGCTCGTCATCGGCGTCCGGATCTCAAAATGATTCAACAGCTTGATGGAATTTCTGGTATCCTCCGCCGCAATCAGATCGACTTCCTTTAAGGTTCTCACCACCCGGTAGGTGATGTCCTCCAGATTTCCGATCGGAGTGGCACACAAATATAACTTTCCCGCCATAACTTTTCCTTTCGTCGTGCATAAAGCGCGCACATCCTGTATACTTCCCGCGTGCATTCCTGCCTGCTATCCGACAGACTTCTCCTCGGCCACATTCCCCACTCCTGCAAGCTTCGGTGCAGCGAAATACAGTACGATTCCTCCGATCACCGCGCCGATGGAGATCAACTGCGACGTGGACAGCACACCCACACTGCCTCTGTAATCGTTGCGCAAAAACTCCACGGCAAATCTTCCGATTCCGTACAGCACAAGATAAGCCGCCGCAACGCGTCCGGTCTTCGGTCTCTTCGATGCAAACCATAACAGCAGCGCGCAGATGATAAAATCTCCCGCCGCTGAGATCAGCTGCGTCGGTATCAGCTTCACACCGTTCGGTGCGAACGAGGAGTTATGAAACGTGATTCCGTACCACGCATCCGTCTCCCTGCCGTAGCAACAGCCCGCAAAAAAGCAGCCAAAGCGGCCGAAGCCTTGTGCAAACGAAACCGCCGGCATCACCAGATCAAAATACGGCATAAACGCCTGCTTTTTCGTGCGGCAGTAGATATAACTTGCCAGAATTCCTCCGATGATTCCTCCGTAGACCACATAGCCGTTCTTGAAATCCCAGAGGATAGACGGATCCTTCATGATCTCCGGAATCTCTACAATATAATATAAAATCCTGGTTCCAAGCATTCCGCCGATGATGGCGCAAAAGAAAATGCCCCAGATGAGATCCTCATCATAGCCTCTCTTTTTGCCCCGGCGCAGCGTCATCAGCAATGCCGCCAGAAAACCCGCTGCAATCATCACTCCATACATATGAATGGTAATCGGTCCTATCACAATATCATTAAACATATTCTTTTCCTTTCTGCCACAGCGTCCTGTCCGCTGCTTTCTGTGCCGCCATACCCGGTCATTTGTTAATATCCGTAGATATCATAGATTTCATCCGTGTATACACCCTGTTCCTTATAAACGATCAGGGGTTTTTCCACGGTCAGTCTCGATCTGCCGCCGCGGCTTCCCTCCAGCAGAACCATGTTCGGCTCCTTGTCCACGTACGGATAGACCAGCTGCATCCGCTTGGGTTCAATGCCGTAAGCAACCATTTTGCTCATAATCTCCGCAAGCCGGAACGGACGGTGTACCATGTAAAATCTCCCGCCCGGCACAAGCAGCTTCGCCGACTCCCGCAGAATGTCGTCCAGAGTACACAGAACCTCATGACGTGCGATCGCTTTGGCCTCCGCGCCGGAGCTGATTCCGTGCTGCCCGATCATATACGGCGGATTGGTGGTGACAATATCAAAAGAAGATGCCCCGAATATTCCCGAGGCATCTTTGATATCGCCTGTCACAACCCGGATCTTTTCTTCCAGGTGATTATATAATACGCTTCTTCTCGCCATATCCGCGCTCTCTTCCTGAATCTCCAGCGCGGTAAAATCTTCTGCCTCTGTCTTTGCCTCCATTAAGATCGGGATAATTCCGGTGCCCGTCCCCAGATCGAGCACGCGCTCTCCCCGTCTGGCACGCGCGAATCCCGACAACAGCACGGCATCCATACCGAAACAGAATCTCGCCGGATCCTGAATAATATAGTAGCCGTTCCGGTGCAGTTCATCCAGACGCTCGTTTTCATGGACAAGATTATTTGGTGTCATCAATCTTGGATTTTCCTCCCTTATCCTCAAGCGCGGACAATTCCTTCAGCTCCTTTGCAGAAAGCTTTATATTTTCCTTTCTGCGGCGCGGACGGAACTTCAGCTCGTCCACCGGATATTCCCGGAGTTCTTTTTCATCGTCCACCTCTACCAGTACCTTCACCATCTGGCGGAGCACATTGACCGAAGACACTTCTCCTTTCAGTCCGTCCACCGTCGTCACGCGGTCGCCGATACCCGGAAGTCTGCTGTTGAGATACTCGTAGGTCTCTTCCTCATTCTTCAGGCAGCACATCAGTCTTCCGCACACACCCGAAATCTTGGTCGGATTCAAAGAAAGATTCTGCTCTTTTGCCATCTTGATGGAAACCGGCGCAAATTCCGAGAGATAGGTGTTGCAGCACAGCGCACGTCCGCAGATACCGATTCCGCCCATGATCTTTGTCTCATCGCGCACACCGATCTGGCGAAGCTCGATTCTGGTGCGGAATACCGCTGCGAGGTCTTTTACCAGCTCACGGAAATCGATTCTTCCGTCCGCCGTGAAGTAAAACAACAGCTTATTATTGTCAAACGTGTATTCCGCCTCGACAAGCTTCATATCGAGCTTGTGCTTGGCAATCTTCTCGAGACAGATGCGGAAGGCATCCTTCTCTTTTTCCCGGTTCTTCGCAACCGTCTTCTCGTCCGCCTCCGTCGCAATGCGGATGACCGGCTTCAACGGCTGGATGACTTCCTCCTCCGAAACCCCTTTCGGCTCCGTCATGACCGTTCCCATCTCGACACCGCGGGCGGTCTCCACGATTACGTGCATTCCCGCATGGATGTCCAGCTTGCCCGGTCCAAAATAATATATCTTGCCCGCATTCCGAAAGCGGACTCCTACTACTTTTACCATATTTCTAGTTCTCCTTTATTGTCAGCAACAGCAGTTCCATTGTAAGGTCAAAGTTGACGTTGGCATTCAGCCGGATCTGTGCTTTGCGCAGCGCCTCCAAGATCGTCTCGATGCCGCTGTAAGAACTCTTCTCTGCCTGCCGCTTGATGTCGTACACTTCATCCTTGAAGATCAGACCGTTCACGTCGCCGGTTGCCTTAAACAGCAGCACGTCCCGATACCATACCATCATCAGATCAAAGTAATCATTGATCGAAAGCTTGTATGTAGCAATCTGTTTTACCGCCTCTGTCATCTCATACAAATCGATGTCCCGAAGCCTCTTGATCAGCTGGAGCACCGCGTCCTTTAACTCGTTGAACTCCTCCGAGGACGCAAGCTGAATGGCTTTTCCGACGTTACCCTGAGCGAATGCCACACATACGTCCGCCTGGTAGTCCGGAATCTGATACTTGCGCATCAGATAGCCGCGGATCTTCTCATCCGGCACTGCCTTGATGTTCAATGTGACACAGCGGGATAAGATCGTCGGCAGAAAAGCGGCAGCGTTTGTGGTAAGAAGAATCAGAATCGCGTATGCAGGCGGCTCCTCAATCGTCTTAAGCAGCGCATTCTGTGCCTGCTCGTTCATCTTCTCGGCTTCATCGATAATATAGATCTTATATCTGCTGCTGTAAGGTTTGATTACTATATCGTTGTTGACCTGGGTACGGATATCATCGACCGAGATCGTATTCGGCTTCTCATGCCGCACATAGATGATGTCCGGCTGGTTCTTCGTCATCGCCTGCTTACAGGAATGACATTCCATACACGGCTCCACATCGGACGGCTGCGCGGCATTTTTCACCACATCCTCCAGCTTCTCACACTCGAGTGTCTGGGCAAACGCCTCCGCGAGCATCATTTTGCCGGACTTATCCGGTCCGTTTATGATGTATGCATGTGATACCTTATCCATTGTGACTGCATTCTGCAGATGCTCTATGATCTGCTCATGCCCTAAAATAGCTTTAAATCCTGCCATAGCTTCCCTCGTTTTATGTTAAGTCAGAATATCCAACAGAAGTCCCTGGATCTCCCCGATCTTGCTCAAGATCGTGATGTGATCCTTCTCATCCTTGACCAGTTCCTGTGCAAGTTCGTCCAGGTTGGCATCAATCAGCCGGATCAGTCCGTAGACTCTGTGGCGTCCCTTGCGGTCCAGGAAATTCTCTCTTGAAAACTTATGAGAGCGGTAGACCACTTCATTCATAAAATCACGGATCAGTCCGCGGTACTTTTTCATATCGCGGATGTCCATATGTTCCGCAATCCGGTTCCCCTGAAACGTAATGTCAGATAACAGACTGTCCACCTTCGCCTGAAGCTCTGCATCCGTGATCGCGCTCGCCAGCGTAAACTTGAACGTTCCGTCGCCGGTCTCTGTCGTCACCGTGTCCGGCACCTGCGTTACCATCTGTGCCTGATTCACCTTAATATCCAATCTGCCACCCTCTTTCCCTGATCCGTCAATCGTTCTGAGACAATATATAATCGCGGATATTTTCTTCCGTCTGCTTTAAATCATCATTCACAAACCGCACCGTAATCTGTGCGTCCAAAAGCTTTTCTTCCGAAAAATCTGCCGCGTCCGCCAGAAATCTCCGACACATCTCTTCATAGTGCGGTTCCCGCTGCTGCCTCTCTCTTCCGATCGCGCGCTCCAGCCGGATTCCGTCCTCCACTTCAATATATATCGGAACAACACGTTCCTTTCCGAAGTAGTCACGGAGCTTCCCGTATGCTTCCAGTGTACCGATCAGCAGATAATTCTGCCGCAGATCCTGTATCTGATGGTCATCCACCGTAAAATACTTCCATACTCCCTGCACCGTATCGTATGCCCGGAGTTCAATGACTTTTCCAAGCTTTAGAAGATCGGCCAGTTCCTTCTCTCCGCAGAAATAATATTCCACGCCGTCCGTTTCTCCCCGGCGCATCGGCCGCGTCGTGTAGGGAATGATCTTCTTCAGCGAAAGCGCCCCGTCTTCCAGAAGCATCTTATATAATGTATCTTTTCCTGTTGAGCTCTTGCCCATCATGCAATAGATTTTTCCCATTCGCTGCACCTTCTAGTATAATATAGTCTTTAAAAATATACAATCTTTATCCGACCGGGGGCAAGATTTCCCTGCCCTTCCACGTTCAGCTTTCTCTCCCGGCACTCTCTGATGTGCCGGATAAACTCTTCCGTGATAACTTCTCCCGGCACGATGAGCGGGATTCCGGGCGGATACAGGTAGACGTAATCCGCCGCCATTTTCCCGACTGCCTCATCAAGCGGCACCTCCCGGTACGGCAGATCCAGCGCCTGATAAATCTGCATCCGGCGCGGATTCTTCCGGTACATGCGCGCCGTGAATCCGGCTTCCGGCACTTCTCCGTCTAATTCCGTCTTCCGGTTCTCTTCAGCGGTCTCATGGGGCTCCGCCATACGCAGGTTCTTTTCATCAATCCCATGGAGCGCCGTCACAAGCCGCCGCATGCCCTCGTCCGTATCCATAAGGCTTGTCATGCCGAGCACATAGTCCGCCGACACCATCTCCATCTGGAGATGATAGTGTCCGAGCAGTTCCTGATGCAGCTCCTCGCCGCCCATGGCGCCCGCATAGATAATCAGCTTGGAATCGTCCCAGTCATACGCTTCTTCCTTGCAGAGGTCTTCCCGCCGCATGACATGCAGCTGCGCAAGATCCGCCGTATCACGGTAAAATGCATCCAGACGTCTCCGGTATTCCGCAAAAAGTTCTGCCCCCTGCTCACGGATCAGGTCGATGCATACATCCATTCCCGCCATAAACAGATACGACGGCGAACTCGTCTCATAGACGCCCAGATACCGTGCCACGCGCCCGGGATCAATCCGCGTGCCGTTACAATGCAAAAGCGCCGTCTGTGTAAACGACGGCAGCGTCTTGTGCAGACTCATAATCACGGCGTCCGCCCCAAGGCGCACCGCATTTTCCGGGAATCCGGCTCCGAATCCGAAGTGGGCCCCATGCGCTTCATCGACAATCAGCGCCGCCCCGTGTGCATGACAGCATGCCGCAATCGCCGCGACGTCCGACACGATCCCCTCGTAGGTCGGGGATGTGAGGATCACAACCGCAATATCCGGATGCTTTGTCAGCGCCTCCTCCACCTGCGCCGCGGTAATCTGTCCCTGCAGATCTCCCCGCGTGATTGCCGGATAGAGGAACTCCGCCGCGAGTCCCTGCATGGAAACCGCGTGATAGACCGCTTTGTGGCAGTTCCTTGCCGCCAGTACCTTATCTCCCCGCCGTGCGGCAGCGCAGATGGCGGCAAGCAGTCCGCAGGTGCTCCCGTTTACCAGGTAATACGACCGGTCCGCACCGTAAAGCTCTGCCGCGCGCTCCTCGGCCTCCCTGATAAGCCCTTCGGCATGATGCAGGTTGTCAAATCCGTCAATCTCCGTAATATCGATGGTATACGGATTTGGAAACGGAAGTGCCCGGCGCTTGTGCCCCGGCATATGAAAAGGGTAGACATCCGATTCCCCGTATGAAATTAGCTGTTGATACAAATGCTCTCTCTCCATTATTCCTGTCACTTTCCCCTGTCAATCCGTCTTGTTTTGTCCCGTCGATCCGCGCAGCAGAATTTTTGTCACTTGAACAATCCGCCGTTTTCCATTATGATATGGGATATATTTATTTAATAGAAATGGCGGAAATTTTTATGAACCACGCACTCATTATCCTGTGCGGCGGCGGAAGCACGCGCATGGGAACCGATAAAGCCCTGCTGCCTTTTGGCGAAGTAAGTCTGCTGGAATACCTTGTGAACAAGTACAAACCGCATTTTCCGCATATTTACTTATCCGTGAAAAAGCCGGGCGAATATACACACCTGTCACTCCCCATCACAGAAATTGCCGATCTGTACATGAACGCCGGCCCGATGTCCGGCGTATTTTCCGGTCTCTCCATGATGGATGAAGACCAGGCGTTTATTCTGCCGATCGACACCCCTTTTCTGGAACCGGAAGTCGGACTGCAGTTGCTGGAACATCTGGACGGTTTTGACATCGCCGCGGTATCCGGCACCGAAACGGATCAAAAGGTACCGGCGTCCGCCTACTCCAAAAGCTGCCTGCCGTCCATCGGAAAGTGTCTGCTTTTGCACCAGTTCACTTTCGATACGCTGCGCGAGAAATGCAGCGTGTCCTATCTGAAGCGCGAAGAAGCGACCAAAGACTCCGATATTCCGGCAGATCTTCAATTTTCCCATCTGGATACCAGGGACGACTACTATCTGGCGCTCCGGCACCTTCACTGCATTTAACTAATCTAAGAACCGCTGCAGATCCGGCATCCAGTCTCCGAAAAAAATCTCGTCCCGGCACAGGGTGCTCCACATCTGCGGAAGGAATTGTTCCAGAACCTGCATGACCTCTGTCCATGCGGGTTCTTTTCTTTTCCGGTGTCTTAAATATTTCTCCCAACGCTTTCTCATGTAGCTGTAATCGCGGTAGGAAAGAATCTCTTTCATCCGCGACTCCTCGGGAAGTAACTGCTGCTTTTTGCAATGTTCGCCGAGCAGTTCCTGAATATGCCTGCCGTCCACCGGCTCCGTCTTTAATATCCCGTAAACCTTATCGTAGACGCTCATATCCGGAAGCAGTTCCATATCCCGGATCAGATAAAAAAGATTCTCCGCGAGAATACTCTCCACCGGATATTCCAGATACGGAATCTGCTTTCCGCCTTCCATAAACGGCATAAAAGTCCGCTTGACCGGAACCAGGCCTTCCTCGGTCAGTTCCGTGACGCGGATATGGATCGGGACCGTCATCTCCTCGAACTCCCCCGCAATTTCCAGATCCACACGGTGATCTCCCGCGCTCGCTCTTCCTTTCCAGGAAATGTCCGGCACCTTTTCCACTTTTAGGATGTACGCGAGCATGACATATCCCATCTTAAGAGACAGTTCCTGCCCCGGAACGATCCCCTCCCGCTTCATCGCGCGGGGATCTGTCACATAGGCAAAATCCAGCGTCAACAGATTTTTCTTCCGGTACTGTTCCACCCCGAGCGCACCGCTGTTTTTCAGCCACAGAAACAGGGAAAACGGCGAATCCTCGATCAGATACATCAGCTCTTCCAGTACATAGCCTGCCAGCAGATTGGAAAACGGAATACCGGTCTCTTCACTTTTTGCTTTCAGTGCAGCTTTTTCTATGATCGTATGTTTCATCTACAGCCATACTCCTATCATCGTCTGTACTTTCTTTACCACTCTGCGTTCCCTTGCGTATTTCATCAACTTTGCAACATCCTTCTTCGGATCGCGGATGTACGCTAAAAGCCCTTCTTTGAAAAGCTCGCGCTCCATCTTATCTTCATATTTCAGACACTCGCACATCAGGCGCTCCCGGTCAAAAATTTTCATCTTCGCGCCACCGTAGTCAATCTCCGTCACACCGAGTGTCAGTGTCTCCGGCTCCGCATACAGCGGCACCACCGGCGGAAAATCCAGCTTAAACCGCGACTTGGACGTGTTCTTGTCCACCGACAATTTGTATCCGTAGGGCTTGCGGTTCAGATAGCCGTAGGCATACAGCGCGGTCTCCAGATTTAAGACGCAGTCAGGAAACAGCCGCGCAATCAGCTCCTCCTCCGAGAAATCACTCAGCCGCACCGCATAGTACCCGTTCTTGATCCGGATCAGATCTCCCTTTTCCACAAAATCCAGAATCCGCCGGTAATCGATCCCCAGTTCATTCAGCTGGCTCTTTTTCACCACACCGCCATTCTGATAGATGAACTCTTTGACACGATCCAGAATAAGTTCCCTCTTTTCGTTAATCACATAAGATTCTGACATATCGTTCCCCGTACCTTTCCTTTTGAGCCTTCCCCTCCTGCTACGCATTTTGGGGAAAGTTCTGTATAACTTCTCCGCTCAATGTATATGTTTGTGGTATTTATTGCTTATTTTTACTATAAAGGATACTCTGCTGTTTGTCAATTTATCGTTTCTGTCGTTTTCCGGCTGTTCACAGCTCTTGATTTGTCTTATAATGTCATAAAAGACAATTTTTTTGTCGTTTGCAGAAAGGAGTTCTCTATGGAAGCAAAATCACCCTCCCTGCGCAAGAATCCGTCCCGGGAAACCTGCGAGGGAATCATCCGCCGGATCCTGATGACCGAGGTCTTAGAAAAGGGAAAAAACGAGCATTTCCGCACGGCTGCCGATTTCATGAAATATTTTGAGTCTCTATACCCGGCGTCCGACGCTCTGACCAAACAGGTGCAGCGCGCCATCCGCTCTCTGAATATGCCGAAGGATGAACTCGGCTACTTCATTCCGAACAAGACTGCCGAACAGTTAGCGCACGAACAGGAGCTTACCTATATTCTAAAAAAGGCAAATGCCGACGTCTGCCGGATGGATGATTACCAGCCTCTGTTTTTAAAAGCGGACGATGCGGTCTCCTCCTACATGCTTTCCCGCATCACGGACTCCCCTCTGTTTCAGGGAAAATATCTGACCGCGCACACTGTGTCAGGCGGCATTCTTTTTTACACAAAGAACCCGAATCAACTTGAAATCCTGCTGAAAAGCTTAATTGTCAGATAATTTATTATCATTTTTTTCGTGTCCATAACGCAAAAAACGACAATATTCAACATGGAATATTGTCGTTTTTTGTTTCTCTATACTATCTTCTATGTCTTCTACGGCGTCTTGACTTGCTTTTTATCTGTCGGAACTGCTCTTTGCGGTTCCTGCGCACTTCCCGGTTGTGCCGGATAATATAATAGTTATCGTAGAACTTCTTTCCGGCAAAGATCAACCCTACTGCAAGCAGGATTCCGGCTACGATAAGCAAAATTGTGCGCGGTCTGATCCGCACCGTGGAGACCGTCTCCTCCTCGGTGTCTGTCTCCTGCTCTACCTCGCTCTGGTTGTTAAAAATATATCCGTCCACAACCGCACCGGTTGTCACTATGTCTGCTTTTCCGACCTGACGTCCCGCATAGGTGTAGGCAAGCGTTCCCACCACGTTCTCGCTGACGTCGTCATACGTGATCTCCGATGCCGCATCGTTAAAGTCGGTCGTCTTCGGAAGAACGATATTGGCATTCGCGTCGATGTCCACAAACGCCTTGTTGTTATTTAAGGCTCCAACTTCCACCGCCTCGGAATCCATGTATCTGGTCTCATTGTCCGCAATATTGAACAACTGGAAATTATCAAATGCATAGTCGAAAAGGTTCCGGCTGTCGGTCCACTGATTCGGCGATTCCGTATGCATCACGACGCATACCAGACTCATGCCGTCCTTCTCGGCGTAAGTGACCAGCGTGCTACGCGCGATATCCGTATATCCCGTCTTTCCTCCGGTACAATACTCATACCGGTACTTGAGCGTCTTGAACGGGTAGAGCATCTCATTGTGATTCTGCAGATCCGTCGGCTCATCATGCTTGTTCGTCGGCGGAATGGTGTAGCGTGCCGTCCCCGTAATAATCCGGAAGGTCTCGTTCTGGTATGCCGCTTTGGCAATCAGCGCCATATCGTGCGCCGTCGTGTAATGGTTCTCGTCAAACAGACCGTGCGGATTGGCAAAATGCGTGTTGGTACATCCCAGCTCCGCCGCTTTTTCGTTCATCATGTCCACAAAATGCTCCACCGTACCGCCAACATGCTCCGCCACTGCGTAGGCACATTCATTTGCCGAATTCAGCATAACCGCGTACAGGCATTGCTCCATCGTCATCTGCTCCCCGTAATCGCGGTAGATTCCGGAACCCTCAGTATTGTTGATCGCATCATCAGAAAATGTGACGACCTCATTCAGATCGGAATTCTCCAGCGCGAGAAGCGTCGTCATGATTTTCGTGATACTTGCCGGATAATTCCGCTCATCGCTGTTTTTTTCGTACAGAACCGTCCCCGTCGACATCTCCATCAGTATCACGGACGGTGACTGTACTTCCGGTCCTTCCGGCCAGTAATCTGCCGCCTGCACCACCTGCGGCTTTATCTGTAAAAAGTATAGTAAACTTAAGGCGACACATGCCGCCTTTTTCCACACATTCGCTCTTCGCATTGCTTATAACTCCATTCTATCCAGAAATCCTGTCCATTTCTTCCATATATATCCGGAACATAACTAGTATCAGTATAATCGCAGAAAAAAATACATGCAACAATTTTTCTGGCAAAAGCTCTTTTTTTATCCACAGATTTATTGTAGAATATCTTGTATGTCCACAATTATAGGACTTCCCGACATTTATTAAGATTTTCTTATGAGAGGCAGGAACAATATGAGACTTAGAAATATACCGGGTGCAGACGCCGCCATCACAGAGAGCGTCTACTGCATCAAAAGCCCCGAGACGCACAAAGGCCATTGGCAGGAGATTTTTCCGTCACAGCAGCGCTTCACATTGAGATCGGTATGGGAAAGGGCCGCTTCATGATGGATCTTGCCGCAGCGCATCCCGACATCAATTATCTGGGAATCGAGCGCTACTCCAGCGTCCTGCTGCGCGCCCTGCAGAAAATGGAAGAGAATCCGCTCCCGAACCTGTTTTTCATCTGCATGGATGCCGCCGATGTCGCTGAGGTATTCGATCACGGAGAGGTAGACCGGATCTACTTAAACTTTTCCGATCCGTGGCCGAAGGACAGACACGCCAAGCGCCGTCTCACCTCCCGTCAGTTCTTCGCGCGCTACGATGAGGTTCTCGCACCGGAGGGACGTCTGGAGTTCAAGACCGACAATCAGGATCTTTTTACCTTTTCCCTGGAGGAGATCCCGGAAGCCGGCTGGCATCTGGACGCCTCCACCAGAGATCTGCATCACGATCCGGTGCTCAATGAAGGCAATATCATGACGGAGTACGAGGAGAAGTTCTCCTCCCTCGGCAATCCGATCTGCAAGCTGATCGCTTCCAGATAAAAAACACCCGCAGTCTGGATTTTTCTCGATCCGCCTGCGGGTGTTTTTTGTGTTCTGTTTTCTTTTATTCTTTGATCCGGAACTGGTTGACATTGTCGCTTAAATTTTCTGCAATGTCCACGAGGTTTTTCGTCTGTGCATTACAGTCCGTGACGATACCGCTCAGCTCTGTCATGGAAGCCGACGTCTCCTCGGTACTTGCCGCATTCTCCTGTGCAATCGCTGCCAGGCTCTCCATGCTGCTCATAACATCATTCTTCGCCGTGTTGACAGTCTCGATCTCACGCCGGATATTGTCAATCGCAACTACCACATTGCCGACCTCCGTATTCAGTCCGTCGAATGCCTCTCTGGTGGTCGAAAGCTTCTCGTTCTGCTCATTGATCTCATCCAGCACACCGTTCATCGTCTCGACGCTCTTGTTAGAGTTCTTAATCAGTTCTTCCACAATATCACCGATCTTCTTCGCGGAGTCACTGGACTGATCCGCAAGCTGACGGATCTCATCCGCCACCACAGCAAATCCTTTTCCATGCTCTCCCGCACGCGCAGCCTCGATGCTCGCATTCAGGGACAACAGATTGGTCTGGCTTGCAATATCTGTGATCATCTGGATCGCGCTGCCGATCTCCATGACAGACTGGTTCGTCCTGTCTGTCTGACGGTTGACCTCATCCACCGATTCTCTGGTGCGGTCGCTGATCTCCACCAGATCTTTGATCGTGCCGTCGAGCTTATGATTCTGCTCTTTCATCTCCTCCGTGCTGCCCGTGAGATTTTCCACGTTCTTTGTCGTCTCGGCAATGGCTTCGTTCATGTCGCTGATCTGCTCATTGACCTTCTGCATCTCGCCCGCCTGATTCGTCGCTCCGTTCGCAATGTCCTCCATCGCTGTATTCACATTATGAATGGACTCATTGATCGTCGTAAAGCTGTTCTGGAACCTGGCGCTGAAATCATCCAGCGACTTTGCGGATGTCCGGATGTTTTTTACAATCATGGCCAGTCCGCCAATAAGTGAATACAGCGCACGCGCAATATTTCCGATCTCGTCCGAGCGGCTCGTCATGCGATCGCTGATCCTGCTGTCCAGATTTCCCTCCGCAACATCGTCCAGATGATCGATCATCGACATCATTGCCTTCACAATCTTCATCATCACAATTGCCAGAAAGATACATGCAAAGATTGCAAGCACTACCATAAATATTATATTTTTTTTCAATCGGTCATTGTAGATTTCGTGAACGGAAGCAGACGTCATACCGGTAAACACCAGACCTGCCATGGAACCGTCACTGTTGTACAATCCCTCATAATATCCGTAATATTTCTGACCGTCAATCACAGTATCGGACACAAAATAACTACCCTTTTCTTTCACAGCCTGATACACATCTGCTGCTATCTCCGTCCCGATCTCGCGGCTGCCGTCCTGACTCACAATGCTGGTCGCCATCCGGGTCGTATTCCAGCTGAGCGTAACATCCTGTCCGGTATTTTCCTTAAAAGCATCCAGCACATCCTGATGTTCCGAGAAATTGTAATCTCCCTTGTACAGCTGGTCTCCATCCGTATTCCAGTCACCACTGCTCAAAATGGACATTGTCTGGTTCACGGCATAGACCGATGTCTTCAATTCATGCTGCATCAGTTTATCAGACACAGTAACGCCAACCGCCCGGATTGCCAGCCCTGCAAAAGCCACAAGAATGATCAGCGGTATGATCGCGGTGATCAGAATCTTCATCATCAGATTCAGACCTTTTTTCCTTTGCACCTCAATATTCTTTTGTTCCATCTGACTCTCTCCCCTTCATATAGTATCTGCTTTTTATATCGTCAGGTTTTTCCTTCTGTTAAAGTAGGATACACTCTTTTTTTAAATTTTAATAATATGCGTTGTAAGCACAAAAAAAGCACCAACCCCACAGTCAATGCTGTAAAATCGGTACCTTTCAATGCGCCACCAGGGGTTCGAACCCTGGACACCCTGATTAAGAGTCAGGTGCTCTGCCAGCTGAGCTAA
>ERZ779892.1834-NODE-1834-length-18023-cov-5.821349_pt1 | contig 18023 bp, 18 predicted proteins | sample MGYA00511552_ERZ779892 | MGnify/ENA primary metagenome ERZ779892 (study PRJEB29588, sample SAMEA2154561) | human gut metagenome | biome: human gut; feature: human-associated habitat; material: faeces | place: Denmark | collected 2008/2010 ... | reverse complement strand
AATGTTGGAAAATCCATGTAATATTTTTACTTTTACTAAGTATGCTTTTGCTTAATGCATGTCATATGCCAGCTGGTAGTGAGAAAACAGAAGAAAATATAATGGATAAAAGAGAAAATTCTGAGGAAAGCAGCATATGGATCTCTATTAATGATATACCGAAAGGATATACAGAGATTAGATATGTTTCTGTGCCAATGCGCCAGCAGGATTGTTATAGTAATGCAGAGGGTAACAAAAGATTTGTTGTAGAGGTTCAACAGGGGGATACAGATTTAATTTCAGTAGAAGAAAAGAGAAAAATTGAGATAGACGGAAGTCAAGGTACACAATTTATTTATAATGGAGAGAATATTAAATATAATGGCAATGAAAAAGAGCAGATACAGGAAATCGCAAAGATTAAAAAGGGTGAAAGAGTTCTGGAATGGAACGCAGGAAAATATTGTTGTAGGATTTATGGATCTTTATCTTATGAGGAACTGAAAGAAATTGCAAAAAATGTGGAAGTGAAAGTATGAAAGACATTATTGTAGAGATAAAAGGGTTAGAGAAAACTTATGGAAAAAATGAAGCAGAAAAACCAACCAATATCTGTTATGTAATAAATAGAAATGGTGAAATTGTTGGCAATTATGAAAAAATTCATTTGTTTGATGCTTTTAATGTAAAAGAATCTGATGAATTTAGTTCAGGTGATAGACTTGGAATATTTAGTCTTGATATTGGAAAAGTTGGAGTATGGATATGTTATGATACAAGATTTCCAGAGATTTCAAGAGCTTTGTCATTAAGAGGAGCTGATTTGTTTTGTGTTCCGGCAGCATTCTATAAGCCAAATTCTGATCAATGGGAGATTATATTGAAATCTTCATCAATAATGAATGTTACGCCGGTTATTGGAGTTAACCAGATTGGCGACAGACCGGATGGTAAAGGATTTTTTGGAAGAAGTATGGTAATAGATGCAAAAGGAATTATTATCGGAGGCATTTCTGACAAAGAAGGATATTTTGTGACACAGATTGACAAATCCTACACGAATACCTGCAGGCAGGTTAATCCTGAACTTAAAAACAGAAGAATTGACCTTTACAGAAAATGGTTATAGAATAAGATAAGTTGTGAGACAGATACGAAACGTTATATTCCGGGATGTGATTTAACTGCGGGATTTTTGTTTTGTAAAATTAAGGAGGATTTTATGTTTGTATCAGAAAGCATGTATGAATTAGGCAGTAAACGTTCTGCAATCAGAGAATTATTTGAATATGGAAAGAAAAGAGCAGCTATTGTAGGAGCTGAGAATGTATATGATTTCAGTCTTGGAAATCCGACAGTTCCGGCACCTGACTGTGTTAATGAGACAATAAGGGAATTGACACAGAGTCTTGATTCTATCTCACTTCATGGATATACATCAGCACAGGGAGATTTGGAGACAAGACAGGCAATAGCAGATTATCTTAATAATACATATGAGACAAATTTTAAGGCGGATAATCTTTATATGACTATGGGTGCAGCAGCATCACTTTCAATAGCATTTAAGGCACTTACATCATCATCAGATGACGAGATTATTGCAATAGCACCATTTTTCCCGGAATACAGAGTATTTGTTACTGCGGCAGGAGCAAAGTTTAATGTTGTAGCACCTGATACAAAAAATTTCCAGATTAATTTTGATGAATTTGAAAAATTAGTAAATAAGAATACGAAGGCGGTTATTATTAACTCACCAAATAATCCGTCAGGAGCCGTGTATTCAGAGCAGACAATCAAGAAACTTGCAGATTTTCTTAGCAAGAAGTCAGAAGAATATGGAACTCATATTTTTATTATTACAGATGAACCATATCGTGAGATTGTTTATGATGGAGTTGAAGTTCCATATGTTACAAAGTATTATAACGATACAATTGTATGTTATTCTTACAGTAAATCGCTTTCTCTTCCTGGAGAAAGAATTGGATTCATTCTTGTTCCTGATGAAGCATATGAAAGTAAGAAGCTTTATGCAGCAGTTTGTGGAGCAGGAAGAGCCTTAGGATATGTTTGTGCACCTAGTCTTTTTCAGAAGGTTATTGCAAAATGCGTAGGTCAGACAGGTGATGTTAATTTGTATAAAAAGAACAGAGACTTATTATATGATGGATTGACAGAGCTTGGATATGAATGTTTCAAACCGGACGGAGCATTTTATATGTTTGTAAAAGCATTAGAATCTGATGCTGAGAACTTCTGTGAAAAAGCAAAAGAGGAGGATTTACTTCTTGTTGCGGCAACAGATTTTGGATGCCCGGGATATGTAAGAATATCTTATTGTGTCGACGAAGACATGATTAAGCGTTCATTTAAGGCATTTAAAGCTTTAAAAGAAAAATACGCGAAATAATTAATTCTATTTCAGAGAATCAAAATATAAAATAAAATAATAAATTGAAAGACACATGTGTAATGATTATCGTTATCGGAAATCATTGTATATGTGTTTTTTATTTGCCAGGATAGAATAATCATAATGAAAAAATGTATCAATAAAGCACTTGACGTCAATATTTAAATATAATAATATAACTGTGGTTAGTTAAGTCTAACTTTTATAAGATTAAACTAAATCAAATAAAAATCTTATAAGGAGGCTGGAATGAGTCAGGAAATATTTGAAATCGTTAAACAGATGAATCTTGATAATCTTGAAGTTCAGATTGCTTTACAATGTGCACCTCTGATAAGTGGTTTAAGATTTTCCAATCTATTTAATGTAAATAATGAACAGGCAGATTATCTTATCAGCCTGATGAATGAGATGCATATTTCATGGAAGATTCTGTTCAGAGGCAAAGAAAAGTTGACAATGCTTCTGTATAAAAAAGATATTCTTGAAAATTATTTTTCTGATATACGTGTGAAAAATATTCTGAAAAATAGTGGATATGAAAAGAATATCGTAGACGAAGAAGATATTTCAGGACTTATAGACACATTTGCAGACAGATATTGCTGCTACATGCAGACGAAGAAATATTTTCCGCATGAAATGGGCTTATTTCTAGGGTACCCAGTTGAGGATGTAGAGGGATATCTAAAAAACAATGGTGAGAACAGTCTTTATACAGGATATTGGAAAGTGTATGAGGATGTTGCGGCAAAATCATCGCTTTTTGAAAGATTTGAGAAAGCAAAAGAGCAGATTATATGGTTTCTTGCTCAGGGAGTAAGCATAAAAAATCTTGAAAATATTGCACTATAATAGTGGGAAAGAGGTAAGAAATGAGCGAAATTAAAGTTATTTACTGGTCACAGTCAGGAAACACAATGTCAATGGCAAATGCAGTTGCTGAGGGAATTAAGGAGGCAGGAAAAGAAGCAGCAGTTCTTGAAGTATCAGCAGTAACAGCAGCAGATTTGAATGACGAAACAGTATTTGCACTTGGATGCCCGGCAATGGGGGCTGAAGAACTTGAAGAGACAGAAATGGAGCCATTTGTTGCAGAACTTGAAGGTTCTGTATCAGGTAAAAAAATAGGCTTGTTTGGCTCTTATGGCTGGGGTGATGGGCAGTGGATGAGAGACTGGGCATCAAGATTTGAAAATGCAGGTGCTGTTATTGTCGGTGGTGAAGGCGTTATTTGTGTAGAAGCACCTGATGATGAAGCAGTAAATGCATGTAAAAAGCTTGGAAATGAACTTGCGGCAGAATAGAAAAAGCACGAAAGGAGTTTTATATGTCAATTTGTATTATTGGTGGAAATGAAAGAATGGAAAGACAGTATGTGAACATATGTAAAAAACACAACTGTAAGGCAAAAGTATTTACAAGAATGAAAGGAAATCTGAAAGACCAGATTGGAAGTCCTGACTTGATAGTTTTATTTACAAATACTGTATGCCATAAAATGGTAAAATGTGCATTGGCAGAGGCTGAAAGATGTAATGCAAATGTTATAAGATGCCATACGAGCAGTCAAAATGCGTTAGAAGAGATTCTTGCAGGAGTTAATGCATAATTTATAGATATTTAAGGTTGTTCATATTGATTACCGGATGATTTTTTAATAAAATAACAAATTTTTAAAAAATTGAAACTGATTTTAACTAAGCTTCGTATAAAGATATAGAAAGAAATAGCAAAAGATTTTATATCAATCGGAGAGGTTAAAAGACAGAGGTGATAGATATGAAAAATATCAAAGGAAGAATTATAAAAAAACAATATGTGGCTGTTATCTTTTTTCTTGGTCTTATGTTAGTAATGGTTATAAGAATGGGAAAAAATATTAAAACTTCAGAAATCAAAAGTTCAATTGAAATGAAGACACAGGATGAACTTGGAGAAAAATTTGCAGCTGAATACATTGGGGTTAACATGGATGATAGTGCGTCAGAATCTGGAGTAGAAACAGAAGTAGAGACAGTGTCCGAATCTGAAGAAGCCTCAGATTATCAATATCCTTCCGGATGGCTTGATTCATTTAACGATAAAGTGGAAGAGTTAAAGCAGATGTTTCCTTCGGGTAAATATTGGAATCATATGGACGTTGAATCAGACGGAAAAGATTACCTTATGGTAACAGATATTCCGTGCAATCATGCAGAAAATGGAGAAGTATATTGCAATCTATATAATGGGATGTCTGACGACGCATACGTGTATAAGGATACAAGTACGCAGTGCTGGGGATTTGCAAGTTATCTGAGTGATTATATTTTTGGAAGTGATGCAGCGGCTAAGCGATTTTATAATTATGATAGTCTCAGAGTTGGAGACCAGGCAAGGATTCATGGTGATTCACATACGGTATTTATACTCGAAAAAACAGATGATTATGTAATTGTAGCAGAATGTAATGCTGATTATGAAACGTGTATGATTAGCTGGGGTAGAAAGATTATGCGTGAGGATTTACAGGGATATTACATAACCAGATGGAATTGAAAATAATATAAATTGATAATGAGACTTCTGTGATAAACAGAAATTAATAATCCCGTGGCAGTTAGTTATACGATAAACTGCCGCGGGATTTTTGTGTTGCATTGTGGGTATGGAAAAATGTGTTAGAATTATATATTTCATGGGTTTGAGGTGCTTTTTTGCATGTATACTATGAATAACAAAACACTGCCAAAATGTGCAATTAAATAAGCGTAACTAACACGTAACTAACAAAAAAGCTGTTTTACTCGGAGCGGTTAAACCACGAATTACAGCTTTTTTGTAGTGCATATTCATACATATTTTGTATTATTTTATTTTACAAATTTCATCATATAGTTGTTGTATTGTTCTATGTGTGTAAGTTTTTTCCGTTACATCTTTTATGGAATGTCCGACTATTAATTTTAAAACATATTCGTTCATATTACCTGCTTTAGCTTTTGTTATAAATGTGTGTCGGGTGTCGTGAGGTTTGTGTGTCATACCGAATTGTGAGCAGACTTTTTTAAATCGACCTCTATACTTAAAGTATGTCAGCATTGTTTCAGAAATATCGTTTTCATCATTGAAAAGATATTCACTGTGTAAAGATAAGGCTTTTTTGTAATTTTTTTCCACAAGGTTATAAATAATAGGATGTATTGGAACAATTCTGTTACGCCCTGCATTTGTTTTAAGTCCGCCGCAAAAAGAGCGGTTTTGTAAATCAACATCTGCGATTTTTAAAATAGCAAGTTCTTGTGGACGCCAGCCGCTGTAAATACCTATCAGAATCATGTCAGCAAAAGGAAAGTCTATATTATCCCAAAGCGTTTTTATTTCCGCATCAGAAAAGACTGTACGTTTAATTTTTGGGTCTTCACGTTCAACATTGTCACATAATCGTGCATAATTCTTGTCTACAATATCATATTTTAGTGCATATCTGTATAATTGATTATAAAGTGATTTTATGCAGCGTTTTGTGCAGCTTCCGATAGGAGCATTATTAATTGTTCCTTCAAGATGGTTTGTACGAATATCACGCATACGCATATCATGAATAGGTTCGCAATAATTAAAAGCACTTTTATACATTCGTATAGCTGATGCTGATACACTTTCAAAATGCTTTTCACTCCACTTTTCATATACATCTGCAAAAGTCATATTGTGAATATCTAAGTCATATGGATTTTCATTGTAATTGATTAGGGCGGTAAGAGCCTCTTGTTTGGTTGCAAAGTAGCCTATAATTATGTATGTCTGTGCTACTTTGCCTGTATTAACATCTATGTGCCACTCTTTTGTTTTGCGTGCAATCCAAGGCTTGCGACGTTTGCCTGAAAGTTTATAAACGCTTCCCATTCCATTAGCATTTTTCATATATATCATCTCCATTAAGTAAGGGTAGTTGCATTGGTGCAACTTGTGTTTTTGGGTACAAAAATAACACCTACTTGCATAAGCGGTGTCTTAGATGATATAATATAGCTTGTTCAGGGCGATTATATCATTTAAGCACAGCTTGATGTAAGTCGTTTTTAATGCCTCTTGTGTTAGTAGCACAGGGGGCTTTTATTATTTTAATTTTTTCTGTTCTTTTTGAATTTGCTTAATGCTTTTATCAGGAGTTGGTAAATCTTCAGGCATTGTGCCGCCAAGTCTTTTAATGGTGTCACGTACTTCTTTACCAACAGCCAAGTGTGCCTTATTGGAGTTGTTTTTCCCCTGAATATTATCTCTCCTGAGTTTAGCTTCTGTTTGAGTTGCACGGAAGAGGTTAGCAGCTAATTCTTCATATCCCATATGGTCAAGAATATTTTGGCTTTTCTTCAATCCTTTTCTTTCGTGAATATCTTTTGCTTTTAACCCACCATATAATCCCATATAACCATAATTCTGGAATATGGCATAATCCATAGCTGAATCAACTCCTGCATCTTTGGCAGCAGCTACAAGTTGTTTGTTATGTTCAATCATTTCACGTCTGATTGCTAATCTCTTTTGGTCTTCGGAGAGAGAGTCGTAATTCTCTATAAGTTCCTGCTGGCGGGTTTTAACAGCAAAATATGTCTTTCCAAGAGCAACAATAGGCTTATCAGGGTCAGCATTAAGTACTATTAAATATGCAGCATAACGAGATAATTTGTAACTTTTAAATCTACGTTTGGCATTAGAACCGATATTAACCATCTCGGTGGTATCACCGAAATGGTCAGAAACAGCAATGCCACTTTGTTCGCAGGTTTTAATTGCCTTTTGTATGGTTGGCAAGAATTTGTTATATTCTGTATATCTCAAGTCCTCTATCCACAGCTAAACAAGTTAGCCATACATTGAGATATATATTAATATAATAGTGTTATTAAGTCAAAAAAGGTGGTAACCGAAGCTACCACCTTACTAACAAATGAAATAGGTGGGGTGACATTCCCACATCTCCAACTAGGGTGACGGCTGCCCGTTCCGTCCTCAGATTTCATTTGATATAGTCTATGTTTTTGTAGCTTCAATTATACATTAGTTCATAAAAATGTCAAGTCTTTATAAGAGTTCCTTTTTTAATAAAATTTCTAACCCTGTTAGGATTTAATATGTACATAGAGCGTGCATAGAATATGCCACTTGAGGATACTCTTACCGCCACTTTAACAAATTCTCCATCAATTAAGTATTCTTTTGTAAATTCAATAGAATCATCTTTAGTATTTTTACCCACATAATCAGGATTAGAAATAATATGTTCGATATCATCCCCATATTTAATAAAATCATTTGGATGAGATGATTTCATATGTTCTATATTAGTGTCAGATATATAAATAGGAGTTCCAACTTCTATATCAAGTTCTAATAAATTGATTATATGGGAAGAAAATTGTCCTACCTGACGTCTCATAGGTATTAAATCATCTCCTCTAATCTTTATATTATGACCATTTTGCTGGCATTGGTAAAATGGTAAAAAAAGACTCTGGACCCGAAGGATACCAGAGTACGTTCAAGATTAGTGTATCTTGAATGTATATTAGTGTCAATAGTCATTTTCACATCTCCAACACATAAAACGCTGGTTTAAAGATGATTCACTCTTACTCTTTATGTGCAAATATTTCAACGAAATAAAAAGTTTGTGTTTTTAATATTGTTGTCGGCAAAATGTAAAATAGTCATTGAAACAATTCCATAACGTACAGCCTCGGTTCAAACCCAATGATGTAATTATCAAATCTCACAGCAGTTCCGTATTTTGAGTTGTAGCACTCAAGAGCTTCTTTTAAAAACTCCTCGGTTACATCTAAATATTCAGCCATTTCATTAATTAACAGGTGATTTGCTTTGTAACAAGCTATTATTCCATGTAAACCGATAAGGTGGTTATAAGCCCAAAACCTTGCTTTTGCCTCCTGTTTTCGGTTAGAAGTATCGGTTAAGTCTAAAATATCACCCGTGGATGTATAAAAATGACCGAGTTCTTCGGCGAGGACACATGCCTTTTCTTTCTGTGTAGGTATATCTTTGTTGATAGCAATACGATTACCTTTTATTCTTCCTGCATTTGCAGCAAGAGACTTTTCTTTTGTAATCAGATTATTGTTATCAGCTTCAATAAGTAAATCTTCGTAATTTAAATAAATCCCCTCTTTCAAGTAAATTAATTATGTCCACTCATCATCATTATCCATAATATCATCATCATGCTTTTTGGCTTCCTCTGATTTGCCCTCGTAAGCATGTGCGGCATTAAGAAGCTGTGAATCTGTATATTGAGGAAAATAGGTCAGTTCTTCCACACGTTTTGTTGCTTCATTTTTTCCAAGGTCGTTTAATTTTTCATAGTATTGAAGAATTCGAGGTGCAAGATCTATTCTGTTTATTTTCATAGTGCCTTGATTTAATAATTCATCAATTATATAGCGAATGTTCTCTTCGGATAGAATTTTTCTATTGTCTGGTAAATTAGAATAATCATTAGAAAAAAATAAATTTACAAGATTATTTTTTGGAATGTTTTTTTCTTCACTTATTTTATGGAAAATGCTATCAAGTTCTGTTCCTAAAATAATATTGTTTTTATGTGATTTCATATTTTCAGATTTGCCGATTAACCAGGAAGGATTTACATTTAAAACGCCAGCAATAGATTCAATAATAGGAAGTTTAATCTTTTCTATTTTTCCATTTTCATATCGCTGTATTGTAGATTTTGCAACACCTATTTTCTTAGCAATGTCTTCCATTGTGTAATTACATGATATACGTGCTTGTTTTAGTCTTTTGCCTAATTCAATGTTGTCCATAATTTGTTCGCCTCCTTTTAATGGTATTATATATTACATTGTTGCATAGCGCAATAGACAAAACATAAAAAATAAAAAAAGTTGCATAACGCATCGACAAGAAAATTGCATAGTGCTACAATAAATTTGCTGAAAGGAGGAATATAAGTTGATTAACACAAACAAAATTAAGGGACGTATGGAAGAACTTGAATTAACTCAGAAAGATGTTGCAAAAATGTTAAACATTGCACAGCCACAGCGAATCAAAAGATAAATAATGTGAGACCATTGACTTTAGTTGAGGCTGAAAAATTGTGCGAAATATTAGAAATTAGTCCATCAGAGTTTAATATTTATTTTTTTACCAAATAAGTTGCATAACGCAACTCAAGAGCTGAGTTTACAAAAGCGAAATTAATAAAAGGAGGCGATAGAGTGAAATTTGATAATCAAAATTTGAAAAATCGAATTAAAGAGGTATATAGGTTCAAGTGGGTATTCCGCACAGATAGGTTCAAGTGGAGATTTTGCAAGGATAACCTCCAGCGGTAAGCATTCTGTTGTTATGGCAGCAGACTATAACTCAATGGCAAGAGCAAAAATTGGCAGCTGGATAACTCTGACTGAAGCCAGATACTTGAAAGTATCAGAGCAGGAAGCAGAGGGTGCATGTCCACAAAATATACTTGAAAAAAATTTTGCAAATGATAGAATTAAAAATATAGAGTTTCCCCCTGAAATAGCATTAATAAGAGGAATGACAAAAGACACAGAAAAAGCTATTAGTGATGCATTTGATTATATTAAAAGCCAATATAATATTAAGATTAATAACAATGATTATTATTTTAATGATAGTTTAGAAGCCTATACTGAAAGAATAATGAGAAATTATACATCAGGGGCATTGGCTGCTAAAAGTATAGATGATTTAATTGCACATGTAATGACGTTTCAGGAATGTGAAACTTATAGGCAGTTTATAGAACTTGAGGAAGAGGTTAGAAGTAAATTTATTAAGGGAATGTCTTTATATGCAGATTCTACATGGGATGGAGCGGAAACAATAGCTGAAGCATTCGTAAGATATAGAAGGGGCGAAAAGCTTCCTGAAAATGTTATTGACTTGTTAAAAACTTATGTATTAAGAGAGGCAAAATAATGGTTATATTTTCACAATGTATAGATTGCAAAAATTATATAGGTAAAAATGATGATGGTAGGCAAATATGCAAAGCATTTTTGAATGGAATTCCAGAAGATGTATTTTGGAATAGAATTGACCATACTAAAAATATAGAGAATGATAATGGAATCAAATTTGAAAATATAGAAAAATATTAGGCACTGTGCAGGCAATAATGCAGGGTGCTTTTTTAATGCAATTAAATACTTATGTTAATTGGGCCATGTTTTTATCATGGTCTTTTTTAATGCAAAGAAAAAAGGTAAATGCAAATGACAGAAAAAGAAATTATCTTGAAACAGATTGATATTTTACAGGCAAGACAGGAAACAGAAGGATTAAATGTTGATGAACATTATTCGGCATGGGTTGATTGGTCAGCGTCGCAGGATATAGGCGGTAACACAAGTACAATTACGGCAACACTGTATTTTAGTTGTGATTGTATTATTTCATCAGGAGACGGCAACAGCCAGCAGTCGGAAGCTGATAATAGTTCTATAAAAGCAGGTGATAAGGTCAGAGTGCTTGTTAATGCAACTTATGACGGCGGTTCATTTATTATGTATTACGATACATATGATGTGCTTGAGGTTAATGGAGACAGGGCTGTAATCGGTATTGGAGATACGGTTACATGTGCTATAAACACTTGCAACATTGAAAGAGTATAGTCTATGAGTAAAGGAGTAAAAGCGGCTGTATAAGCCGTAAACAAGACTATAGTTAAGGGGAAGGTTTTAAGTCTTCCCCTTTTTCTTTTTTAATATCCGTTTTGAGCTGCATCATAAACAGCTTGTTCATGGGTAAAACCCTAATATTCCAATTGTGCAATTAAACTTTTGTTTGAATATTTATGTATACATATAAGGATAAAAAGTTAATTGAAAATAGGTTGAAAATCTCTCTGAATTAACAGAGCTGTATTTATATAACATACACGTAACATACAAAAAAGCCGTTAAACCTCGAAAAAATGGGGGTTAAAGTTAGTTATACGATAAACTGCCGCGGGATTTTTGTGTTGCATTGTGGGTATGGAAAAATGTGTTAGAATTATATATTTCATGGGTTTGAGGTGCTTTTTTGCATGTATACTATGAATAACAAAACACTGCCAAAATGTGCAATTAAATAAGCGTAACTAACACGTAACTAACAAAAAAGCTGTTTTACTCGGAGCGGTTAAACCACGAATTACAGCTTTTTTGTAGTGCATATTCATACATATTTTGTATTATTTTATTTTACAAATTTCATCATATAGTTGTTGTATTGTTCTATGTGTGTAAGTTTTTTCCGTTACATCTTTTATGGAATGTCCGACTATTAATTTTAAAACATATTCGTTCATATTACCTGCTTTAGCTTTTGTTATAAATGTGTGTCGGGTGTCGTGAGGTTTGTGTGTCATACCGAATTGTGAGCAGACTTTTTTAAATCGACCTCTATACTTAAAGTATGTCAGCATTGTTTCAGAAATATCGTTTTCATCATTGAAAAGATATTCACTGTGTAAAGATAAGGCTTTTTTGTAATTTTTTTCCACAAGGTTATAAATAATAGGATGTATTGGAACAATTCTGTTACGCCCTGCATTTGTTTTAAGTCCGCCGCAAAAAGAGCGGTTTTGTAAATCAACATCTGCGATTTTTAAAATAGCAAGTTCTTGTGGACGCCAGCCGCTGTAAATACCTATCAGAATCATGTCAGCAAAAGGAAAGTCTATATTATCCCAAAGCGTTTTTATTTCCGCATCAGAAAAGACTGTACGTTTAATTTTTGGGTCTTCACGTTCAACATTGTCACATAATCGTGCATAATTCTTGTCTACAATATCATATTTTAGTGCATATCTGTATAATTGATTATAAAGTGATTTTATGCAGCGTTTTGTGCAGCTTCCGATAGGAGCATTATTAATTGTTCCTTCAAGATGGTTTGTACGAATATCACGCATACGCATATCATGAATAGGTTCGCAATAATTAAAAGCACTTTTATACATTCGTATAGCTGATGCTGATACACTTTCAAAATGCTTTTCACTCCACTTTTCATATACATCTGCAAAAGTCATATTGTGAATATCTAAGTCATATGGATTTTCATTGTAATTGATTAGGGCGGTAAGAGCCTCTTGTTTGGTTGCAAAGTAGCCTATAATTATGTATGTCTGTGCTACTTTGCCTGTATTAACATCTATGTGCCACTCTTTTGTTTTGCGTGCAATCCAAGGCTTGCGACGTTTGCCTGAAAGTTTATAAACGCTTCCCATTCCATTAGCATTTTTCATATATATCATCTCCATTAAGTAAGGGTAGTTGCATTGGTGCAACTTGTGTTTTTGGGTACAAAAATAACACCTACTTGCATAAGCGGTGTCTTAGATGATATAATATAGCTTGTTCAGGGCGATTATATCATTTAAGCACAGCTTGATGTAAGTCGTTTTTAATGCCTCTTGTGTTAGTAGCACAGGGGGCTTTTATTATTTTAATTTTTTCTGTTCTTTTTGAATTTGCTTAATGCTTTTATCAGGAGTTGGTAAATCTTCAGGCATTGTGCCGCCAAGTCTTTTAATGGTGTCACGTACTTCTTTACCAACAGCCAAGTGTGCCTTATTGGAGTTGTTTTTCCCCTGAATATTATCTCTCCTGAGTTTAGCTTCTGTTTGAGTTGCACGGAAGAGGTTAGCAGCTAATTCTTCATATCCCATATGGTCAAGAATATTTTGGCTTTTCTTCAATCCTTTTCTTTCGTGAATATCTTTTGCTTTTAACCCACCATATAATCCCATATAACCATAATTCTGGAATATGGCATAATCCATAGCTGAATCAACTCCTGCATCTTTGGCAGCAGCTACAAGTTGTTTGTTATGTTCAATCATTTCACGTCTGATTGCTAATCTCTTTTGGTCTTCGGAGAGAGAGTCGTAATTCTCTATAAGTTCCTGCTGGCGGGTTTTAACAGCAAAATATGTCTTTCCAAGAGCAACAATAGGCTTATCAGGGTCAGCATTAAGTACTATTAAATATGCAGCATAACGAGATAATTTGTAACTTTTAAATCTACGTTTGGCATTAGAACCGATATTAACCATCTCGGTGGTATCACCGAAATGGTCAGAAACAGCAATGCCACTTTGTTCGCAGGTTTTAATTGCCTTTTGTATGGTTGGCAAGAATTTGTTATATTCTGTATATCTCAAGTCCTCTATCCACAGCTAAACAAGTTAGCCATACATTGAGATATATATTAATATAATAGTGTTATTAAGTCAAAAAAGGTGGTAACCGAAGCTACCACCTTACTAACAAATGAAATAGGTGGGGTGACATTCCCACATCTCCAACTAGGGTGACGGCTGCCCGTTCCGTCCTCTGCTTTCATTCAATATATTCTATGCTCTTACAATGCTATTATACAATAGCTTATTTATTTGTCAAGTTTTTTTAAAGTTCCCTTGGCAATAAAATTTTTAACTCGTTTGGGATTCAATACGTACATTGAACGCGCGTAATAAATATTATGAGTGGATATTCTGACAGCTACTTTTACGTATTCTCCATTTATGTAGTATTCTTTTGTGAATTCTATAGAATCATCTTTAGCGTTTTTTCCAACATAATCAGGATTGGCAATGATATTACTTAATTCGCTGCCGTATTGTGCGAAATCATCAGGATGGGAAGTTTTCATATGTTCTATATTGGAATCTGCTATATAAATAGGTGTTCCGGCTGGAATGTCCAATTCAAGTATTTCTACGATTCGCGCTGAAAAAACGCCGATTTTCTTTCGCATATTTTTCGAAACACCTCTTTTCGATATTATGCTTACTGCGGAATAAGGAAGATCTGACTTATTTCATATATCAGTTGTTTTCAGTTTTTTCTCTTTTATTCAACATCTTAAGGATATCATGAAAATAAAAAAATGAGCAAGTTCTGTCAGGCATGAGCCCTACCCAGTGAAAACTCATTTCTTAATTTGTATGATAAGTTACACAGGAAAAAAAGTCAAGATAAAAGTATGAACAAATAACGTGAGTGTTCAACGAAAGGAATTCATTCGGTAAAAGATACAAATAATGGTGATGAAAAGTTTTCTGAAATAATAAAAAGAGATCGGCTTGCGATTTGATCTGCCAAATGTTAAAATGCATTGTGGTAGATGAAAGAAAACAGACAGTTTACTCCAGAGATTAGCTTCAGAAAGGAGCATGCAGATATGGCAGAATGGAAAAAACTTCCGGTTGGACTTGAAAATTTTCAGGAAATTGAAAAATCCGGGTTCTACTATGTAGATAAAACAAAACTGATTGAGCAGCTTTTCGAAAACTGGAGCAAGGTGAATCTTTTTACCAGACCACGTCGATTTGGAAAAACCTTAAACATGAGTATGCTTAAGAGTTTTTTTGAAATTGGAGCAGATCGAACGCTGTTTGATGGTCTCTATATTTCCCGGAACCAAAAGCTGTGTGAGGAATATATGGGAAAATACCCTGTTATCTTCCTGTCACTCAAAGGAATTGACGGCTTATCTTTTGAGGCCGCAAAATACCGTTTAACGGAGTTGATCGGGGTGGAAGCAGAGCGATTTGCATTTTTAGCAGACAGTGAAAAACTGACGGAAAATGAGCGGAGCAAATATCGGGCGATCATCCATTTAGTGAATGGTAAATATTCCATGGATGAGGATATGCTTGTCTCCAGCCTGCAGACATTATCACAGCTGTTATGCCGACATTATGGTCAGAAGGCCATAATTCTGATTGATGAGTATGATGTTCCTCTCGACAAAGCGTTTCAGCATGGATACTATAAAGAAATGGTTTCACTGATTCGGGGATTGTTCGGCCAAGCGCTGAAGACGAATGATGATCTGCAATTTGCTGTACTGACAGGATGTCTCCGGGTTTCCAAAGAAAGTATCTTTACAGGATTGAACAACTTCAAAGTTTATGCAGCAGACGACGTTCGCTATGATGAAGAGTTCGGCTTTACGAATGAAGGGGTAAAAAAACTTCTTGCAAATTACAATCTGCAGGAACATTTCGAGAAAGTGAAAGAGTGGTATGACGGTTATCATTTCGGCGACGCAGATATCTATTGTCCCTGGGATGTGATCAACTATGTGGACGATTTATTGAGTGATCCAAATGTACAGCCTAAGTCCTATTGGATCAACAGCAGCGGAAATGATCTTGTGAAACGCTTTATTGAACAGGCTGATATCACGACAAAAGACGAAATCGAACAGTTGATTGCGGGAAATGCAGTTGAAAAGAGAATTCGTTCGGATTTGACGTATGACGAAATTGATAACAGCATCGACAACATATGGAGTGTGCTTTTCACAACCGGATATCTCACACGGCTTGGAAAAGCTGACAATGGCGTGTACAAGCTGATCATTCCGAATCAGGAAATCCGCGAATGGTTTAATCAGATCGTTGCGAACAACAGAGCATCTATAGATAAAATTAATCAGGGATTTCTGGAAGGAAAGGCGGAGACGATCCAGCGGGAACTGACGATGTTTCTTGGAGAAACGATTCGTGTTTTCGATACAAAGGCACGGAACGAAGAAAAGGAAATTTTTTATCACGACATTTTGCTTGGTATTTTGAAAAATTATCCTGGCTGGGTTGTGAAATCAAACAGGGAATCTGGAGATGGTTTTGCGGATATTCTGCTTAAACCGAAAAATCCGGATGCGGGAATCATCGTGGAATTGAAAGATGTCCGCTCCCTGCATGATCTCGATCAGGCGTGTGAAAGAGCGCTGGAGCAGATCAAGGACCGCAGATATGATACAGAACTTCGCGAGGATGGACGAAATGATATTCTTGCATATGGAATTGCATTCTGCAGAAAACGGTGTAAAGTGGTGGTGGAAAAACTATGAAAATCACAGCAGGCCTGGGCTCCATTGATGACTATCCCCGTTACGTCCGCGCCGGAGCAGACGAGCTGTTCTGCGGTTACGTTCCGTTTTCCTGGTCAGAAAAATACGGAACGGTTCTGCCACTGAATCGGAGAGAGGTTTTAAACTATAACGTACAAATTGGATCGTTCAGTGAACTGGAAATTCTGGCCAATATGGTGCAGAAATACCAGAAGCCAGTGCACCTGACGTTCAATTCATTGTATTATCGGCCGGAGCAGTATGAAGAAATTGCACGGATCATCCAACAGTGCCGCAGCATAGGGTTTGAAAGTTATATTCTTGCGGATCCCGCGCTGCTTGTGTACCTGCGAAAAGAAAAGATTGACTGCGAGGTACATCTGAGCGGGGATTTGGGAACGGTGAATTCTGCGATGACAGAGGTTTTTGCGAAAGAATACCCGAAGAGGATCATTTTCCAGCGCAAAAATACGATCTCGGAAATGCGTGCAGTGATTCGGCATATAACTGCGCAGAAAGAAGCCGCTCGAAAAGAATGGACTTATCCAACGGAGTTCGAGGCATTTGCTTTGAATGAACTGTGCCAGTTCAGTGGTGCTTTCTGCAATTCCCTGCACTGCGATGAAATGGGATATCTTTGCCGGGTTCCTTACTGGAAGAAACCGGTGTCGCTTTCAGAATCTAAATTAGAAAAACAAGAAAAAAATCGTCCGGGAGAAAATATTTCTATATCCGAATGGGATTCTGCATCAGAACTGACGAATCCTGTATCGGAAGATGGTTACCTCTGCGGCGCAACCGGCTGCGGCCTGTGTACATTAAAACAGCTTTCCGATACCGGAATCACTCATCTGAAGCTGGTAGGCCGGGGAAATTATACCGATTTTATGGAGCGTGATATCCGAAATCTGCGCCGCACGCTGGAGATTCTGGAGGATTCTTCTACGGAAGAAGAATATATCCGAGCGATGAAAGCAGAGCTTTTTCCAAATGGATGCAGTCACATGTGCTATGCCAGATAAAATATGTCAACTCTTTCTGAAGTAATGCATTTGGGATTGACATATTTTCGTATCACATATAATATAATGTTAAAGACAGGCAACTTGAGTGTCTGCCAAGCGGTAAAGTAAGATGTTGTGCCAGAAAGCAGTGTCTTATGAGCTTTATAAGGGTTTAACACAATCTGGCTAGAGGTTAGTCCTCGAAAGAAAATGTAAGAAAGGCTCTGTGTATGCAGGGTCTTTCTTAATCTAAAGAAATAGTGGAGAACGTAATGAGAAATGTTTTCCCAGCACGCTTTAATAATTAACATAATGATGAATCGTCTTCTGCGCCAGATGATACTGCTCCAGTGTCATGGCGATTTTTCCTTTTTTCAGGGAAATTAGCTTTGCAGCATTTCTGATTTCAGGCATTCTGGGACCGGTAAATTATTATAAGAGCGGGAACCTCGACCTGAAAACGGCAGGTGTGCTTTCGGCCGGAAGTTTTGTCGGCGCGCTTGCCGGTGTCAAGATCAACCTTCTGATTCCGGCGGACACGATGAAAATAATTCTATATCTCATTGTTCTGCTCTCCGGAATTTCCATCCTGCTTCGGAAAGACAAGCCGGGAAATACAGAGAAAAAAGCAGTCCAGAGCGTTCCGTTTTACCTGGTACTTGGTGCTGTAACCGGTGCTGTCTGTGCTGCTTCCGGTGCAGGCGGGC
>ERZ779892.1826-NODE-1826-length-18085-cov-4.007099_pt1 | contig 18085 bp, 4 predicted proteins | sample MGYA00511552_ERZ779892 | MGnify/ENA primary metagenome ERZ779892 (study PRJEB29588, sample SAMEA2154561) | human gut metagenome | biome: human gut; feature: human-associated habitat; material: faeces | place: Denmark | collected 2008/2010 ... | reverse complement strand
GAAAGAATGTCAACACAGGAACTTGAAATTATAACACCTACATCATTAATTAATATAAGACCGATAATCGCGACAATAAACGAATTTTTCGGTTCATCACAGTTGTCACAGTTTATGGACCAGAACAACCCTCTTGCCGAACTTCGTCATAAGAGAAGAATTTCAGCACTTGGTCCGGGCGGTCTTTCAAGAGAAAGAGCCGGATTTGAAGTTCGTGATATTCACTATTCTCACTACGGCAGAATGTGTCCTATCGAAACTCCTGAAGGTCCTAACATCGGTTTGATTACATCACTTGCAACATTCGCAAAGATTAATCAATACGGATTTATTGAGGCACCTTACAGAAAAGTTGATAAGGAAACAGGTCGTGTAACAGATGAAATCGTTTATATGACAGCCGATACCGAAGATGAATTTGTAATCGCACAGGCAAACGAACCTCTTGATGAGGAAGGACGTTTTATAGATAAAAAGGTTTCTGCCCGTTACAGAGATGAAATCTTGGAAGTACCGGGTTCAAGAATTGACTATATGGATATTTCGCCAAGACAGCTTGTATCGGTTGTTACGGCTTGTATCCCATTCCTTGAAAACGATGACGCTAACAGAGCACTTATGGGTTCTAACATGCAGTGTCAAGCAGTGCCTCTTTTGACAACGGATTCTCCTATCGTCGGTACAGGTATCGAACATAAGATAGCTAAAGACTCCGGTAGTGCCGTACTTACAAAGGAAGACGGTGTAGTTGAAAAAGTTGCCGCAGACCAAATCGTAATTAAGGGTGACAGCGGTATCAGACATACGCACAAACTTATTAAGTTTGCACGTTCAAACCAAAGCTGTTGTATCAACTACAGACCTATCGTTAAAGAGGGCGAAAGAGTTAAGAGAAACGACATAATCGCCGACGGTCCTGCTATGGATAACGGTGAACTTGCACTTGGTAAGAATATTCTTATCGGCTTTATGACTTGGGAAGGTTATAACTACGAGGACGCTGTTCTTATCAGTGAAGAACTTGTTAAAAATGATGTGTTCACATCAATTCACGTTGAAGAATATGAATGTGAAGCACGTGATACAAAACTTGGCCCTGAAGAAATTACAAGAGATATTCCTAACGTATCGGAAGATACTCTAAAGGACCTTGACGAACAGGGTATTATCAGAATCGGTGCGGAAGTACACGCAGGTGATATTCTTGTCGGTAAAGTTACACCAAAGGGTGAAACAGAGCTTACAGCAGAAGAAAGACTTCTTCGTGCTATTTTCGGTGAAAAGGCAAGAGAAGTAAGAGATACATCACTTCGTGTTCCACACGGTGAACAAGGTATAATTATAGATGTTAAGAAGTTCACAAGAGAAAACGGCGATGAATTGTCACCGGGCGTAAATGAAGTTGTACGTTGTGTTATCGCTCAAAAGAGAAAGATTTCTGTCGGCGATAAGATGGCAGGTCGTCACGGTAATAAGGGTGTCGTTTCAAGAGTATTGCCGCAGGAAGATATGCCATTCCTTGAAGACGGTACACCACTACAAATCGTTCTTAACCCTTTGGGCGTGCCTTCTCGTATGAATATCGGTCAGGTGCTTGAAATGCACTTGGGCTACGCATACAGATGTCTAAGCTTAAAGACTCGTGAACAGCTTGAAAATACAATTATTGACGATAATTTCAGACAAAATATAATTGACGCTAAGTCAAAGGCAAGAGAAGGAAGATTTATTAAACTTGCAACTCCTGTATTTGACGGTGCACAGGACGAAGATATAAAACTTGCATTTAAAGAAGCAGGTTTAAGACCTGACTTTAAGTCAGTCGTATATGACGGACGTACGGGTGAAAAGTTTGATAACCCTGTTACAGTCGGCGTCATGTATTACTTGAAACTTCACCATCTTGTTGATGATAAGATTCACGCACGTTCAACAGGTCCTTACTCACTTGTTACTCAACAGCCTTTGGGCGGTAAAGCTCAGTTCGGCGGTCAGCGTTTCGGTGAAATGGAAGTTTGGGCTTTGGAGGCTTACGGTGCCGCTTATACATTGCAGGAAATCCTGACAGTTAAATCTGACGATATTGTCGGTCGTGTTAAGACATACGAGGCAATCGTTAAGGGTGAAAATATTCCTAAGTCAGGTATTCCTGAATCATTTAAGGTACTTGTTAAGGAACTTCAGTCACTTGCACTTGATATTAAGATTCTTAATCATAATATGGAAGAAATCGACCTTGACGCATCATTTGAAGATGAGGACGAAGGTGTTGTAAGCGAAGAACTTGTACAAACAATGGAGGACAAGGACGGAATTACAGATACTTTTGATGAAGATGATCTTAATGATGCAAGTATGGTTTTGGATGATTCAGACGAAAATGATTTCGGCGTTGATGATTCTGATGATATTGATTTCGGCGATGACGACGAAATATAATCATGACGTGTGAATAGACTATGGAGGTTTTTAGATGTTAGAATTTAACAGCTTTGAGGCAATTAAAATCGGTTTAGCTTCTCCCGAGACAATACTAAGTTGGTCACACGGTGAAGTTTTAAAGCCTGAAACCATAAACTACCGTACTCTTAAGCCTGAAAAGGACGGATTATTCTGTGAAAAGATTTTCGGTCCTACAAAGGATTGGGAGTGTCACTGTGGTAAATATAAGAAAATCAGATTTAAAGGAAAGGTCTGCGAACGCTGCGGAGTTGAAGTAACAAAAGCAAAAGTAAGACGTGAAAGAATGGGACATATTGCTCTTGCAACTCCTGTTTCACATATTTGGTATTTCAAAGGCGTTCCGTCATCAATGGGACTTATCATTGACCTTTCTCCAAGACAGCTTGAAAAGGTACTTTACTTTGCATCATATATTGTAACTGATCCGGGTACTTCAAACCTTATGCAAAATCAGATTCTTTCAGAGGCTGAATATCGTGAGGCATATGAAAAGTACGGCGATAAGTTCAAAGCAGGTATGGGTGCAGAGGCTATCAAGACTTTGCTTGAAAGAATTGATCTTGAAGAACTTTCAAGAGAATTAAAGGAAGAGCTTGACGCTACACAAGGACAAAAGAAAGCAAGAATTATTAAAAGACTTGAAATTGTAGAAGCATTCAGACTTTCGGGTAACAGACCTGAATGGATGATTATGACTGTTATTCCGGTAATTCCGCCGGAACTTAGACCTATGGTACAGCTTGACGGCGGACGTTTTGCAACGTCTGACTTAAATGACCTGTACAGAAGAATCATCAACCGTAACAACCGTCTGAAGAGACTGCTGGAGCTGGGTGCTCCGGATATCATTGTTCGCAACGAGAAGAGAATGCTGCAGGAAGCGGTAGACGCTCTGATCGATAACGGCAGAAGAGGCCGTCCGGTAACCGGCCCCGGTAACCGTGCACTGAAATCACTGTCTGACATGCTGAAAGGTAAATCCGGTCGTTTCCGTCAGAACCTGTTAGGAAAGCGTGTTGACTATTCCGGACGTTCCGTTATCGTCGTTGGTCCCGAACTGAAAATTTATCAGTGCGGTCTTCCGAAGGAAATGGCAATCGAGCTGTTCAAGCCGTTCGTTATGAAGGAGCTCGTTGCAAACGGAACCGCTCATAATATCAAGAGTGCGAAGAAGATGGTCGAGAGACTTCAGACTGAGGTCTGGGATGTGCTCGAGGACGTCATCAAAGAGCATCCGGTTATGCTGAACCGTGCTCCTACACTGCACCGTCTCGGTATTCAGGCATTCGAGCCGATCCTCGTAGAGGGTAAGGCAATCAAGCTTCATCCGCTTGTGTGTACCGCGTTCAACGCCGATTTCGATGGTGACCAGATGGCTGTTCACCTTCCGCTTTCTGTGGAAGCACAGGCAGAGTGCCGTTTCATGCTGCTCTCTCCGAACAACCTGTTAAAGCCGTCTGACGGTGGACTGGTAGCCGTTCCTTCACAGGATATGGTGCTTGGTATTTACTACCTGACACAGGAGAGACCGGGCGCAAAGGGAGAAGGCAAATTCTTCAAGAGTGTCAACGAAGCAATCCTCGCCTATGAGAATGGCGCGGTAACACTTCATTCCAGAATCAAAGTCCGCATGAGCAAGACCATGCCGGATGGAAAAAAGATTACCGGAATCGTAGAGTCCACGCTGGGACGTTTCATCTTCAACGAGATTATCCCGCAGGATCTGGGCTTTGTAGACAGAAGCATTCCGGGCAATGAATTAAAGCTCGAGGTCGATTTCCTCGTAGCAAAGAAGCAGAATAAGCAGATCCTTGAGAAAGTCATCAATATTCACGGCGCAACCAGAACTGCCGAGGTGCTGGATGCTGTTAAGGCGATGGGTTACAAATACTCCACCAGGGCGGCAATGACCGTATCCATTTCCGATATGACCGAGCCGCCGGAAAAGCCACAGATGATCAAGGACGCCCAGGATACCGTAGACCGCATTACAAAGCAGTATAAGCGTGGTCTTATCACAGAGGAAGAGCGTTACAAGGAAGTCGTAGAGACATGGAAAGAGACGGATGAGCAGCTGACACATGCACTTCTCTCCGGACTGGATAAGTACAACAACATCTTCATGATGGCGGATTCCGGAGCCCGTGGTTCCGATAAGCAGATCAAACAGCTTGCTGGTATGCGAGGACTTATGGCAGATACAACCGGTAGAACAATCGAGCTGCCAATCAAGTCCAACTTCCGTGAAGGTCTTGACGTACTGGAATACTTCATGTCTGCGCATGGAGCGCGAAAAGGTATGTCCGATACCGCTCTTCGTACCGCCGATTCCGGATACCTGACCAGACGTCTGGTAGATGTATCACAGCATATGATCGTTCGTGAGTCTGACTGCTGTGAGGGAACAGGCAGAGAGATCCCTGGTATGTGGGTAACTGCATTCATGGATGGAAAGGAAGAGATCGAGAGCCTTCAGGAGCGTATTACAGGACGTTTCTCCTGCAATACCATCTGCGATGCCGAGGGCAATGTCCTCGTGAAGGCAAATCATATGATTACACCGAAGCGCGCAGCACTTGTTATGAGCAAGGGTGTGGATGAGAACGGAGAACCGCTTACAAAGGTGAAGATCCGTACCGTATTATCCTGCCGTTCCCACATGGGTGTGTGTGCGAAGTGCTACGGCGCCAACATGGCAACCGGTCAGGCGGTACAGGTTGGTGAGGCAATCGGTATCATCGCGGCACAGTCCATCGGTGAGCCTGGTACACAGCTTACCATGCGTACATTCCATACGGGTGGTGTTGCCGGTACCGATATTACACAGGGTCTTCCGCGTGTCGAGGAAATTTTTGAGGCAAGAAAGCCGAAGGGACTTGCGATCATTACCGAGTTCAGCGGTGTTGCCAATATCAAAGATACCAAGAAGAAGCGTGAGATCGTTGTGACAAACAATGAGACTGGAGAGAGCAAGGCATATCTGATTCCTTACGGTTCCAGAATCAAGGTTATGGACGGTGCAGTCTTAGAGGCCGGCGACGAGCTGACGGAAGGTTCTGTCAACCCGCATGATATCTTAAAGATCAAGGGTGTGCGTGCCGTTCAGGATTACATGCTTCGCGAAGTACAGCGTGTATACCGTCTGCAGGGTGTTGAGATCAACGATAAGCATATCGAGGTGATCGTGCGCCAGATGCTGCAGAAAGTCCGTGTGGAGACAAACGGAGATTCCGACATGCTTCCGGGAACATTAGTAGATACGCTTGACTTCGAGGATACAAATGAGCTTTTGGAGAAAGAGGGCAAGGAGCTTGCAGAAGGCAAGCAGGTACTGCTTGGTATCACAAAGGCTTCTCTTGCAACCAACTCCTTCCTGTCAGCAGCATCCTTCCAGGAGACCACAAAGGTTCTGACGGAAGCTGCCATCAAGGGTAAGGTTGATCCGCTCATTGGTATGAAGGAGAACGTTATCATTGGTAAGCTGATTCCGGCTGGTACCGGTATGAAGAGATACCGCAATATCAAGCTGAGCTCGGATATTGATGAGAACGAGGAGATTGCATTCGATGATTTCGACGATTTTGATGACACTGATGTGGCAGATGAGAATTACGCATTAGAGGAGAATGTGCCGGAAGAGTCCGAGGATACAGAAGAATAAAGCGCAGATTATATCTGCATTACAGAATGGGGCGGCCAGATAATGTATGGCTGCCTCGTTTTTTTTGAAAAGATGTTAAAGAACCGTGAAAAGATGTCGATAAAATAGATAAGGTATAATTTAGAGTTTCATAAAATGGGACGAACGCTAAAGGGATAGATCAAAGGAGATGGCGCGTATGTACAAGGATGTATGCAAGAGAATTTCGGCGTTTATGCTGACAGTATGCCTGATTGTGACGATGGTGGAATGGCCGACGACTGTCTGGGCAGGACAGGGAACGGTAAACACCTATCGGAACGGAGACGGGGTACTGGCGGGAGCGCCGTGCGAGGCCCAGGCTGTAGCTGCGGTATTTACAGCGAACCGCAATGCGGACGGAGCAGAACTGTTAGACAGTATTGACTTCTACGCACATGTGGATGACGGCAGCAAGGCAACGGCTACCGTGGAATATTACAAGGATGTAGAAGGCATGGCGCCGGATGCGGGAACGAGCATTTTCCAAAAAGAAGTCAGCGTGAAGGAAGGAAAGAATACTTATTCCGCAGGGCTGGCGAATCAGGTAATGGAGAATGGTTCCAGGTTTTCTGTGATCGTCCGGTTGAGCGGGGCGTCCTTTTATGTATATGGCGGTACGGCAGAGGGAGAGAGCTATATTCTCGGCAATGCCGGCTGGCAGGATATGTATACAGCGAACGGAAGCTGTGCGGCGGTAATAGCATATACCTATGATGTGACTGCAACATCCGGGAGAAGTTCTTCCAATGCGGCTGATCAGGCGGCGCTGCAGAGCAGCAATGTGAAGCAGAGTGCCGCTGTAGCACTGAACAAGAACAGCATGACCATCGGCGAGGGCTGGACGGATCAGGATCTCACACTGCAGAATGCCACGGGAACGGTAACGTGGGTTTCCGGCAATGAAGCGGTGGCAAAAGTAAGCAGTACAGGTAACCCGGCAACCATTGAGGGTATTGCCGCAGGAAGTACGACGATCACGGCAGCCTATGCCGGAGAGAGCTACACCTGTAATCTGACAGTCACACCGAATCTCTCAGAGGATGCGGTGACAGTCAGCCCGGAGAATCCGGTATACAACGGCGGACAGCAGATTCCATCCGTTGCGGTACAGGTGGGAGATACCATATTAAAAGAGAACGATCAGTACCAGCTTTCCTATGCACAGATGGTTGGTGGCGCGGCAGCAACGTTTGATCCTGCCACGGACACAACCGCGTTTGTGAATGCGGGAACCTATTACTTGTACATTACAGGACAGAACGGTTACAGCGGAAAGATTCAGAAGGAATACGTGATCGCACAGAAGGATATATCAGACGCGGCAGTGGAAGTGACACTGCAGGACAATATTGACTGGGATAAGGTGCTGGCTGATGCGGCAGCAGATCCGGACAACGCTTCTGCCACACTTACCTCCTGCATCCAAGAGGTAAAGGATACGGCGCGTGCAGATGCGGATGCCGTAGACGGCGTGAAGAATCTGGTTGAAGGAACAGATTACACGATTTCCCTCAGCAAGACAGGAAGAGGAATTACACTGACCGGTACCGGCAACTATACCGGAGAGAGATATTGCGGTGCACCGCGAAATGCGGCGGACGCGAATGTTGTTTTTGACAAGACTTCCTATGTATATACCGGAAGTGAGTGGACGCCGGCATTCCAGCTTCTGGTGGACGGGGAGACCATTTCTCAGGCGGATTACGATGCGGTATATTCTGACAATGTCAATGTCGGACAGGCCACATTGACGATTACCGGAAAGAATTCTCTTTACGGAACAAAGACGGTAAATTTTGAGATCAAGGCAAAAGATATTGGCAACAAGGATCAGGAAGAAGTTGGCATGGCTGTGTCTGTGACGGCTGCTGCGGCAGGAGGAGCGGACAAGGAGCCGGTCATCACTGCAACCTACAACGGCATGACGCTGGAGAAGGGGACGGATTACACCGTCGGAACAGATATTATCAATGCCGGAAACGGAACCTACCGCCGTGTCATCACCGGTATCGGAAACTATCAGGGAACCTACACGGTGGAGTATCAGGCGGCAGGCGCTGATCTCTCAGACCTGATCCAGAAAGTGACGGCAGCGGCTGTAACTTATAACGGCAATGCACAGACACCGGAACCGGACATTACCTGGAAGAGCGGCAACAACGATCTGGGACTGGTTGAGGGAACGGATTACTCCGTTACTTACGCAAGCAACACGAATGCAGGAACAGCAACCATTACGCTGCAGGGTATGGGAACATACGGCGGTGCAGTGACCGGTAAATTCACAATCGAGCAGGCGGACATGTCAAAGGCGGTATGCTACTATGTGGATGCCGATGGCTCCGAGGTAAGCACTGCAAACTATAAGATGGAATATTCTCCGGACGGAGCAGACGTGAAGCCGAAGGTGGTTGTAAAGTTTGCGCAGGGCGCGGACATGGTAACACTTCCGGAGTCGGACTACAAGCTGACCTATTCTGCGGATACCAAGATATTTGCAGGTACGGCGAGCGTTGAGATTGCGCCGAGCGATTCCAACAGCAATTTTAAGACCGGTACAACGAAACGTCTGACGTATACGATTGCCCAGTGCAATCTTACAAGCACGAAGATTACTGCCAGCATTGACAGAGAGCTGTTTGACTATACGGGAGCAGAGATTGCGCTTCCGACAGAGAGTGTTGTATATCATTCCGCATCAAAGACAGATCATACACTGAAAAAGGGAACCGATTATACGGTGGCATGTTCACCGACAACGGTAAAAGACATCGGAACCTACACGATGACGATTACCGGAAGCGGCAACTATACAGGCGTTGTTACCAGGACGTTTGAGGTTACAGCGGTAGATATCCAGACACTGATCAACGACAAGAACCTTAAGGTAACCAACAGCGCGGACAGGATGGTGACAGGATATGACGGACCATACTGGGCAATGCTGTGGTATTCCAGCAATAAAAACGATAACCAGCTTGAGATTTCACTCACGGATAACCAGGGCAATACGCTGGTAAAAGGAACTGATTACGAATTAAAGTATGACGGCATCAAGGATATTTCAAAAGAAGGAAGCACGGCTTCGGTAACGATTACCGGAAAAGGCAAATTCTACGGCAAGCAGGAGATCAAGTATCTGCTCGCATCCAAGCTTGATGAGGATTATGATGTATCGGTAAATCCGGCAGAAAACCCGGTATACACAGGAGATCCGATTACGCTTGCTGCGGATGAGATTTCGGTATCGGACGGCGGATTCGGACTCTGGAAGAGCGTCCTTGAGCAGGGAACAGATTATACGGTCAACTACAGTGACGGAACCAACGCGGATCAGGCGATCAATGCCGGGGAGGCGACGGTTACAGTAGAGCAGATCCCGCTGGAGGATCAGCCGACGGCAAACGGATGCTATGTGTACAGCGACGGCGCCACAAAACTGAGTGCAACCTTTACGATTCGTCCGAAGGACATTGCAACCGGTGTTTCCTACGAGGCGATCAAGAAAGCGTACGACGGAAATGCAGTGACCCTTACAGAAAGTGAGATAAAGCTTACTTATAATAAGAAGACATTGACCGCGCCGACCGACTATTCGATCGTGGCTGGCAGCTACGCGAACAACGAGAAACCGGGACCGATGGCAAATGTGACCATACAGGGTAACGGCAACTACACAGGAACGAAGATTATTGTATTCACCATCAGCGGAAAATCCCTGGACGAGATCATCAGCTGGAAGGTGGATGAGAACGAGACGACCTACACCGGCGAGCGTCTGTATCCGAAGATCACCGAGCTGACGCTGAGCGATGGAACAAAGCTTACGACAGCCGATGAGATCGAGAAAGTGATCGCGTATGACGAGTCTTCCTACGCGGACAATCTGAATGCCGGCGAGGCATCCCTTACCGTTTCCGGTAAGGGGGATTACTACGGAACAGATGACAGAACACTGACATTTGCGATTCTGCCGAGAAGCCTGGACAACAACTGCACGCTTGGCGGATTAAAGTCCGGCTACACTTACACTTCGGAAGAGATTACACCGGTACCTACGGTACAGTGCACAGATCTGAAGAAAAAGCTCGGCGAGGATGATTACAAGATTTCCTACGAAAATAATGTGGATGCCGGGACCGCAACGATGACGATTACCGGAAAAGGAAACTATCAGGGAACCTTTACGAAAGATTATACGATTGCGCCGAAGAATCTGGCAGAGCCGGAGGTAAAGATCGCACCGATCGACGCGCAGGAGTACAACGGAATGGCTGTCACACCGGCACCGTCGGTAAGCTATGAATTTGGAGACGGAACCTATGCGTTAAGCCCGGTCAACGATTACACGGTGGCTTACGCGAACAACAAAGGAACCGGAACCGCAACGGTGACAGTGACCGGAACCGGCAACTTTACCGGAAGCAAGACGGCAGAATTCAGAATTGGCCAGCTCATCACAAACGAGACCAAATTTACGATCAGCTGCCCGGCACTCACCGACGGCACACAGTATGTTTATGACGGAAGTGCATTTGAGCCGGAGGTGACGGTAACACGGATCGAGGGCAACAAAAAGCTGGTAAAAGATTCTAACTATTCCGTGACATATACGGATAATATCCACGCGGGAACCGCAACGGTAAGCGTGGAAGGTCTGGGAGGATACGTCGGTGTATGGCAGAAGACTTTTGCGATTGCACCGAGAGATCTTACGGACAGCAGCGTAGAGCTCTCTGTCGGCGGAGTGACCGATGGAAGTTATCAGACACAGTATACCGGAAGCCCGGTAGAGCCTGAAGTGGAGCTTACTTATGACGGACAGAAGATCAGCACGACGGATTACACGGTATCCTACGGGGCGGATCATACCAGCCGCGGAACCGTGACGCTGACGGCAACGGCAAAGGACGGTACGGACTTTACAGGATCGAGAAGCACAACCTATACGATCACACTTGCAAGTATTGGCAATGGCGGATATACACCGGCAAACGGCTTTAAGATCGGAGCGATCGAACCGCAGCCGCTGGTGGACGGAACGGCAACACCGCAGCCGAAGCTGTACTATAACGGAACAGAACTTGTCATGGGTACGGATTATATCTGTACTTATGAGAAGAACGACAGCATTGGTTCCGACGCGGTTGTCATTCTTAAGGGAATCGGCAATTACACGGGAAGCGTGAAGAAGACCTTTAAGATCTGCGCAAACATTGCGGACGCCGAGATTACCGTTCCGGATGAACTGTGGTTCAAAGATTATGTGAATGCCGGAGAGACGGACATTGCAATCGGCGATAAGAACATCACGTTTGACGATCAGATCAGTGTTGTGCTGAACGGAACAACACTTCAGAAAGATACCGACTATACGCTGGTCTATGCAGACAACAGCTGGGTCGGCAACGCAGTAGTTACCATCAAGGGTATGGGAGGCTTTGCGGGAAGCGTGGAGAAGACGGTTCCGATCAAAGCGGATCTTTCGGAGGCAGGCATCCAGGTGGCAATCGGAGATCAGCAGTATACCGGAGATCCGGTGGAGGCAATCCCGAGCATCAGCTACTACGGAACAGAGCTGACATCCGGAAAGCACTTTGTGATTCATACATACGAAAACAACGTGAAGATCGGTGATAAGACTGCGAGCGTGACGGTAATCGGAAATGAGAAAAACGGATTTACCGGAACACTCACAGAGAATTTCAGCATTGTTGCAAATGCGGGAATTCTGGAGGTAAGCGGTGTAGAGAGCAGCTACCTGTACCGCGGAACACAGATCCGCCCGCAGGTTACCGTTAAGATAGGGAACAAGACACTGTCCACGTCCGATTATGATGTGACCTATGGAGAGAATATCAAGGCGGGAACAGACGGCGGAAGCATTATGGTAAAGGGTAAGAACGAGTATGCTGGTCTGATCAAGCTGGTAACCTTTGATATTAACCCACTTCAGATGGACGACCTGAAGGTGCTTGACGGAACGCAGAACGCGATCGGAAGCAGAGAGTACACCGGTAAGGAGATTGTGCCGGAGTTCTCATTGAAGACAACCATCGGATCAACGGATTACATTCTGCCGGCAAGAAGCTATACCATTGCAAAGAAGGCAGACGCGGATAATACGAATGTAGGAACCGGTACAGTCGTGATTACCGGTGATGGAAGCAACGTAATCGGAAGCCGTGAAGTATCCTTCCAGATCGTGGCGAAATCATTGGCAAAACCGTCATCCGGCACCGACCTGATTGCGGTAGAAGTGATTCCGGACAGCTTTTCTTATGACGGAACGGAAAAGAAGCCGACTGTTCTTGTGACATATCAGTACGGAACAGAGGTTGAGGTACGTCAGCTGACAGAGGGAAGCGATTTTACCGTTGCATACAGCAACAATATCCATGCAGGAACAGCGACAGCGGTGATTTCCGGTATCGGAAATTATACGGGATCCCGCACCGTGGAATACACGATTACGGAGAAGAGCTTTGACGGAGCGATTGTCACGTTCCCGAACGGAACTTCCTATCCGTATATGGGAAGCGACAACGGGGTGGAACCGGAAGTGCAGGTAACACTGGACGGCAATGTACTCACAGCGGGTACAGATTATGAGGTATCTTATCAGAACAACAAGGCGTGCGGCACAGCGACTGTGACCGTGACCGGAAAAGGAAGCTATGCGGGAAGCGTAACGGCACCGTTTACCATCGTAAGCCACGATATTGCGGCGGCGGATGTGACGGTGGATCCGATTCCGAATCAGGCATACACGGGTCAGCCGGTAATTCCGGAAGTGAAAGTGACCTGCGGCGATTACACCTTAAAGCAGGGTGAGGACTACACGCTGAGCTTTGACACGGACAACACAGAGATCGGCACCGTTCTGATGCGGATCAACGGAACCGGTGGATTTACGAATTACCGCCAGGCCACATTTCATATTGCGAGCGACATCAGCCAGGCGGAGGTCATAGGACTTGACGACAGCTATCCGTTTACGGGAAGCGCATATACGCCGGACGATCTGGGCATTACAGAGGTACGCATCGGCGAAACGGTCCTTACAACAGACTCCTACAGCTTTGCATTTGATGAAAACAGCGATGGCATGAGCGCCGGAACACAGACCCTTCTTCTGATTGGTCAGGGAAGCTACGGCGGAACCAGGAAATGCACCATCGAGATTACGCCGAAGGACATCACCGATGAAGATGTGGTGATGAGCGGATTTGAGGACACGGTATCCTACTCAGAGCAGATTACACAGAACGTAACGTTCCAGTGGGGTGAGATCGCACTCGTAAGAGACACCGATTACACCGTAACATGCAGACCGGCAGGAGTGGCAGGAACCTACGAGATGGAGGCAGCCGGAACCGGCAACTATACAGGAACCGTTACAAAACAGTTTTCCGTAGACCAGACGCCGATCGACGGACTGGAAGTGAAGGGTGTTTCTTCTACTTACACTTATACCGGAAAAGCAATCACACCGGAGCCGGAAGTATGGGCAGACGGCGTGCAGCTGGAAAAAGATAAGGATTACACGGTATCCTATGAAGACAACATCAACGCGGGTGTAGCGAAGCTGGTAATCACAGCAAGCGGAACCCATTATGCAGGTACTAAGGAACTGAGTTTCCAGATCCTGCGCAAGAGCATACATCTGTGCGACATCGGTTCGATTCAGACACAGGTATATACCGGATCTGACATCAAGCCGACCGTAACGGTAGAAGACGACGGCAAGACGCTGGAACTTTTAAGCGACTATACACTGATGTATTCCAACAACCGCAAGGCAGGTACCGGTGTGGCGGCAGTTGCAGGAAAGGGCAATTACACCGCGACAAAGAACCTGACGTTTGACATCAGACCGTGCGATGCGGGCGCGGCGGTTGTGACAGGCGCATCCGCAGACAGTCTGTCCATCAGCTGGACGGGCGACGGTGCCGTGACGGGATACGAAGTATACCGTGCCGGCGCAGATGGAAAGTGGCAGCAGGTAACGCGTACCAGAGACGCTTTCTATACCGATAAAAAGCTTGCGGCAGAGACAACATACTCTTATAAAGTAAGAAGCTACCTGGTGGCGGACGGCGAGACTTACTACGGTGAGTTTACCGGAGCAGTTACCGGAACAACCACAAAATAAAGACAGAGAGGAGGAAGAGCGGTTCCGATCATGGCGGCATATAAGATAGGAAATTTTACATTTGACACAGAAGAGGAATATGCCAGAGGACTCGAAGATGCAAAGAAAATCGAAAAGATTCAGAGCACCGTCGATCTCAATGAACCGGAAACCGCTCTACGCCTCTATTGGCTGATCCGAACAGGGAAGATCAAGTTCGGCAGCAAAGTCGGCAAGAAATTTTTCCTTGATATTGCAGATGCCGTGGCAAAATCCGCGGCGAAGAATATGACGCAGGCACAGGCACCGGAACAACAGGCGGGGGAGGAACCCCGGCAGGGGGCGCAGGACCGCAGCAGAAAGATTCTCGGTGCGGTGTGTGTGACGGCCGCATTTCTATGTTTTGGCTGGTATTTCTGGTCAGATTACACGAATCACCGCGGCAGTCAAGCGAATGAGTATTTGAAGATGTTAAAAGAAAATCCGACAGAAGCTGCAGAGATGGTGGACAATGACACCTTTTTTTCAGAGGACGCACCGGAACTTGCGGCGGGTTTAGACCAGACGGAGCGGGAGAACGAACCGCCTCCTCCGGTTCTGCCGGAATATGAAGCCATCGTGGCGCAGCACAGTGATTTTGCCGGATGGATCACCATTGACGGGACGAAGATTGACTATCCGGTCATGCTTACCCCGAATGACGGGGATTATTATCTGAAGCGCAATGTAAACGGGGAGGACGATATCAACGGAACCTTGTTTATGGATCCGAGAACGGATCTGGTGCAGCGCAGCACCAATATTATTATCTACGGACACAACATGAAAAGCGGTGCGATGTTCGGAAGTCTCAAGAAGTATCTGGATGAAGATTACTGGAGGGAGCACGCGCAGATCAGATTTGATACAATTTATGAGAAAGGCACCTATGAAGTGTTTGCCGTCTGTCTGGCAAAGGTGCAGTACCGGAATTCACAGGAATTTCGTTATTATGATTTTATACAGGCGGATTCCGAGGAGGCGTTTAACGACTACCTCGATCATATCATACAACTCTCGGTGTTTACCGGAACAGATCTGCCGGTCTACGGGGACGAACTATTGACTCTGTCGACCTGTAACAATTTTACAGAAGACGGAAGACTGTTTCTGGTAGCAAAGAAATGCAGGGAAGCAGAGTAAAAGCGTGGGATCGCGCGTGAGGTTCACGGGTGGGAGCTGCGTCGAAATAAAGGATGATGGGAGAGAGTGCTAATGAAATACCGGATAAAACGAAAAATAGGCTATGTGCTGGTCGTTGCCATGCTTGTGGTGATGATCTATCCAGGAGAGCTCAGTGCAGCGTCCGGTCAGGAGGACGGATTTGTCATAAAAGGGACAACCTTGCAGGGGTATGTCGGAGCGGAGAACGCGGTTGTCATTCCGGACAATATTACAAAAATTGATGATGATGTATTCCTCAATACGACGATCACATCGGTGGAGATCCCGGACAGTGTGACAACCATCGGAGATAACGCATTTGCAGGATGTGAATATCTGACCGAGGTTACGGTTCCGGACAGCGTGACAAAGATCGGAGACAATGTGTTCTACGGCTGTACCAGTCTGGAAAGTGCAACGTGGGAGAGCAAGGAAGGAATCGGCGATGGCACATTTGCAGAGTGTGCAGGACTGACGGACTTAAGTATTTCCAGGGAACTTCCATCAATCGGAAAAGAAGCATTTAAAAATTGTGAGTCCCTCGAGAGTATCGTGATACCCGAGGCGACCAAAACCATTGCGTCGGACGCATTTGACGGATGTGTCAACATGCAGTCCATTGACGTGGAAGAGACGAATACTTACTTTATGTCATACGACAATGCACTCTACACGGCGAACGGGGTTACGTTATACCGCTGCCCGCAGGGGGCGAGAACCATCGAGGTGTATGACGGTACCAAGATGATCGGTGAAAATGCATTTTACGGCTGCAAGCTTGGAAAAGTCACACTTCCGGAGAGCGTGACAACCGTGGAAGATGGTGCGTTTGACGGCAGTGAGATTCAGACACTCTGCCTTGGCAAAGCCTTAGAAACGTTTGGCGAGCAGAATACTTCTTTCAAGATCCACTCGATTGAAGTGCCGGGAAGCGCTCCGGCTGCACCGAAGCTGGTGGAGACGTACGGTGCGATTGTGGTGACGGATTATAAGCCGGACGACACCGAGGATACGGAGAAACCGACCGAGGACACGGAAAAGCCGACGGAAGACACGGAGAAACCGACCGAGGATACAGAAAAGCCGACGGAGGATACGGAGAAGCCGACCGAGGACACGGAAAAACCGGCAGATGACAATAACAACAATAACAACAATAACAACGACAATAATAACAGCGGTAACAACAATAACAGCGGCGACAACAGCAATAACAATAACAGCAGTAATAACAATAGCAGCAATAACAGCAGCAACACGAGCAGTGGTAATAACAGCAGCAGTACGGGCAGCGGAAGCGGCAGCAGCGGAAAGAGTAACGGCACATCATCTGGAAGAGGCAGCAGAAGCGGCAACGGCAGTGGAAGAGGCAGCGGTGCGGTAAAGGGCAGTGCCGGAGCGGCAGGCGCACAGAGCAGCGGTACCGGATCGGCGGCAGCGACGACGGCGGAGACACAGGGAGATGTGCAGCCGACAGCGGCGGAAGTGCCTGCGACGACCAGATTTGCAGAGCAGGGAACCGCATATATCACCGGAAATGAGGAACTGAAGGGCTGGGATGCGATTTACACGCAGATGACGGTGGCGGATCCAGGTTCAACGATCTATATTACCATGAACGGCACCACGGTTGTGCCGAAGGATATTCTGACACTGGCGGCAGATAAGCAGCTGACGCTGGTTCTGGATATGGGAAATGGAATCTCATGGACGATTGACGGAAGCAGCATTGACACAGGCGTTGTAGCAGATACGGATTTTGGCGTGGAACTGGGAACAAGCAATGTGCCGGCGAACCTGCAGAGCACAGTAACCGGAAGCGGATGGTCAACGCAGATGCATCTGGCGCACGACAACCTGTTTGGCCTGACGGCGCAGCTGACCGTAAATGTCGGTGCGGCGAACGCCAATAAGCTGGGCACTTTGTTCTATTATAATGTAGATAATCAGATCCTGGAGTATATGGGACAGTCTGATACAGATGCGGACGGCAATGTGTCATTTTCCTTTGTGCATGCGTGTGATTATGTCATCGTAGTGGATGAGCGTCACTCGGATTCAACGGCGCAGGAAACCTCCGGGTTTGTGATTACACCGGCAGGCGGAAGCCAGGCGGAAAGCCAGCCGGCAGAGACGACGGAAGCGGCGGAGACGGAGCAGCCGGATGATAATGCGCAGGCGGCGGATGACTCGCAGGTAAAGGATGAGACGCCGAAGACCGGACAGTCGTTAAATCCGAAATATGTTCTGTGCATCGGTGTGATGTTGCTGGGAATCTATATGATTCTGACCAGTGAGAGACAGGAGAAGCAGAGAAAACGGGCAAATGGCTGACCGTTTGGTATAAACATGTAAAAATATGGAAGAATAGATGGAAGATATCCGTTGGGAGTTTTCCATCTTTTCTTTTTGCATGCAAAACTCTTTTTTACCCGCGTATTCCGCGAAATTCAAGGAAATTTTGGAAAAGAACTTGACAAAAAAAGATAGGGTTAATATAATGATTTAGCGTGCATACGTACGCCGAGATCAATTTATGATCTCATACAAATAAAACAGGAGGTGAAAATAATGCCAACATTTAACCAGTTAGTAAGAAAAGG
>ERZ779892.1814-NODE-1814-length-18180-cov-3.033931_pt1 | contig 18180 bp, 13 predicted proteins | sample MGYA00511552_ERZ779892 | MGnify/ENA primary metagenome ERZ779892 (study PRJEB29588, sample SAMEA2154561) | human gut metagenome | biome: human gut; feature: human-associated habitat; material: faeces | place: Denmark | collected 2008/2010 ... | reverse complement strand
TGTGCGGAGAATCGACGAATTGGGGCGCGTGGTGATTCCCAAGGAGATTCGAAGAACGCTGAGAATCCGCGAGGGCGACCCGCAACAGACGGCATTGGAAGGCGATGCGCAGGAGGACGCGCAGATGCTTCTGGCGCTGCTGGCGGGCGTGATCGAGCAGAGAAAGAAATATGCGTGAAAGCGGAAAATCGAATGATCGAGCGCGGCTTGCAGAAGCTGCGCTTTTTCAATAGGATAAAGAAAACGAAGCGGATTCCCCCATGAAATGTGGATGCTCGCGGAATATTCGCTCATAAAATGCTGAATTTGGAGAAATATTCGCTCATTTTTTCGCAGATTACGTTGTGCAAATCGGAAAGACGGCGTATAATTGAAGAAAGAAAGCAGAGGGGAGCGGTTGCGATGACGTATTTGAAGCGGAAAATAGATGAAACGCTCAGACAGTGGAAGGCTGATCCGAAACGAAAACCACTGATCGTTAAAGGACCCAGACAGATTGGAAAAACGGAATCGGTTCATCACTTTGCCGAAGCCAATTATACGAGCGTCATATACATCAATTTTGTTGAAGAACCCAAATACAAGCTGATTACCGAAGATGGCTACAAAACAGACGACATCATTAAGAACATATCGCGAATGGATCCGGCTAAACGCTTTATTCCGGGCGAAACACTGATTTTTTTCGATGAGTTGCAGGAATTCCCGGACATCGCAACGGCGCTCAAGTTTTTTCACATAAACGGAAGATTTGACGTGATTTGCAGCGGCTCGATGCTTGGAATCAATTATCGAAAGATTGAAAGCAACAGCGTAGGGTATAAAAGCGATTATGAAATGAAGTCCTTGGATTTTGAGGAGTTCCTTTGGGCGAAAGGTTATGAAGCCGATTTCGTTGAAGATATTTATCAGCACATGGTTCAGATGAAGCCGTTTAACGAGGTCTTGCTGAAAACGTGCCATAATCTGTTCTTGGATTATTGTATCTTGGGCGGGATGCCTGCCGTCGTCAAGGAATATATTGAAAAGGGAACGTTTGAAGGAACGCAGGAGATTCAGAAACAACTCATTTTAGATTATAAAGAAGATATTCGCAAATATGCGGACGGCGTAGACCAGACACGGATTTTGAATATTTTCAATCAGATTCCGGTGCAGCTTGCGAAAGAAAACAAGAAATTCCAAATTTCTAAAGTGGCGTCCGGAGCGCGGTTCAAGGATTATCGGGGCTGTATAGAATGGCTGAATGACGCGGGAATTATCAATATTTGTTATTGCCTTCATTTCCCTGAACTGCCGCTTAGGGGAAACTATGACGATACAAAAATGAAGGTGTATTTTGCCGACAGTGGGCTGCTGGTGGCGCTCTTGGATGAAGAAGCACAGGAAGATTTGAGAGCGAATAAAAATCTTGGCGTATACAAAGGCGCACTGTATGAAAATGTCGTTGGAGAAGCGCTCGTAAAGAGCGGATATGAATTGTATTACTATAAACGGGAGGATTCAACGCTGGAGGAAGATTTCTTTGTCAGGACGGCTTCCGAACTGATTCCCGTTGAAGTGAAGGCGAAAAGCGGAAAAGCGAAGTCCATGCAGGCATTGATTGAGAATGACAGGTATCCTGAAATCCATCATGGAATCAAGCTGACGGGTGGCAACATTGGATTCAGTGATAACGTTTATACCTTTCCGTATTTTTGCACGTTCCTGATGAAACGGTATTTGAAAAGCGATCCATTCAGCGGTTCAGAGGAGCGATGAAACTGAGAAAAATGCCTAAAAGCGGAAAACCGAATGATCGAGCGCGGCTTGCAGAAGCTGCGCTTTTTGCATAGGGAGTATCGTCTTGAAAATAAAAACGCATTGTGATATACTGAAATGGATAAAATATGGTCTATTAAGCGTGGCTCTTAGAAATTTGTATCAAATATGATCCGCTGGAGGATGACATGAAGTTCGTTTGGGAAACGCCGGAAGAAATCGACAAAGCGTTGGCGCAGCGTTTGAGCCGCATCCGCAAGCGCCGCAATCTTTCACAGCAGGCGCTGAGCGAAAAGAGCAACGTAAGCTATGGCAGCATCAAGCGCTTTGAAACGACGGGGCAGATTTCGCTGAACTCGCTGACAAAGTTGTGTGTTGCACTGGACTGCGCGGATGAAATCAAAAATCTGTTCACGAATGTGGAATACGGCAGCATTGAGGAGGTTATCCGTGAAAGAACGTAAGCTCGAAGTCTACCTCGGCGAGCGATTTGTCGGAACGATGGCGCAGACCGCAGATCGGCGGGTAGCTTTCTCTTATTCGGAAGAATGGCTGGACAACGGCTTTGCAATCAGTCCGTTTTCGCTGCCGGTGGAGCAAAAGGTCTTTGTTCCGACGAGCCAAGCGTTTTCCGGATTGTGGGGCGTGTTTGCCGATAGTCTGCCGGATGCGTGGGGGCAGCTGCTGGTCGATCGGATGTTAAAGGCGCGGGGAATTCTTTCTGCGGATATGACGCAGTTGGAGCGTTTGGCGATCGTCGGCGATTCGGGAATGGGCGCGTTGGCGTATCGTCCGGCTTGGAATATCCAGCAGGATGCGGCGATTGGCGATCTGGACGAGCTTTCCGCTCAATGTCATGCGATATTGAATCACGAGGATGCGGGCGATCTGGATGAACTGTTCCAAATGGGCGGCAGTTCCGGCGGCGCAAGACCGAAGATTATGACGGATGAGTGGATCATCAAGTTTCCGGCTTCCGATGAGATGAAGGATAGCGGCACGATGGAAAAAGCCTATATGGATTGCGCCGCGGACTGCGGAATCATCGTGCCGGAAACCAAACTGATGCCGTCTGATGTGTGCGCGGGCTACTTTGCTGTAAAGCGGTTTGACCGAAGAAAGACGGATGGGCATATCGAGCGGCGGCACATGCTGACTGCGGCGGCGATTCTCGAAGTGGATTGGCGCACTGCCGCGATGGACTATCATACGCTGATGAAACTGACGAAGATTCTTTCTCTGGATAATCGGGAAGATTTGGAGCAGATGTACAGACGGATGTGTTTCAATGTCTTTGCGCATAATCGCGATGACCATGCGAAGAATTTCAGCTGGATCTATGACGAACAGATGGATTGCTGGCATCCGTCACCGACGTATGATTTGACGTGGAGCACGACCTACTTCGGAGAGCATAGCACGACGGTGGATGGAAACGGCAGGAATCCGGGGATGAAAGAACTGCTGGCAGTTGGAAAAGCGGCGGGAATGAACGCGAAGAACTGCAAAATGATTGCTGAGGAGATTCGGGAAAAGACGCGGACGCTTGAAGCGACATACCGGGGCTGGAAATCGTAGAATCTGCGTTTCAGTGAAAATGGATGACAGAAATGTGAATTGCTTTGAAACGATAACAGTATAGACGAGAGAGCGCGGCTTGAAAAGGCTGCGCTTTTTGCATATTGAGAAGGAAAACGAAAAAATGATGCTATGGTTGAGAGCGATTTTTCGAAAAGAAAACGAGCTACGAATTGCGATTTATTGATTTATATCCGACAAAAACGAAAAAAGGTGTAAATATGAGAAAATTTTTACGTCTATATAAGTGAGAAAGTTTAGATGAAAAGGTTGTGATTCCAGTGGATTAAGAAGGCATAAAAAAGTTTACGGAAATAGAGTCAGGCGAGGCTTGTACAGTTGGAATAAAGGAGCGGAACAACTTACCCATTATTTAAGGAGAGAGAACATGTTTAAGAAAATTCCTGCCTTAATGTTACTTTGCGCCATACCGTGGGTAATAGGCATGACTAAACCGGTACGCGCGGAATACATCGGCATAAATGAACTCCAAACAGAAGCGAATATCGAGTGGAAAAAAGACTACGTTGACCGATATGGAAGGACAGTTAGCGTAGATGTAACGCCAATCATTCCTCAAGTAGATAAAGTGCCGATTCAGATTATGGAAAATCAGATTCTACCTGTAGAAAATGTCTTGAACATTTATCCTCAATCAATGGTACAGGAAGAAAAAAGAGAGGAAGATAATGTTATCATAATGAATTATCTGAATCAGGACAAAAATGAACGAGGCGCTGTATATATTTGTCAGAACGATGGAAATCTGGTTTTATTCGAATACGATGATCTGAATACAAAAATAAATAAAGAAACAACAAAATTGGAAAGTTTCAGTGGAATTCAATATTGTTCAAACGAGGTAGATCGGTTATATCCATATTTAGACGGATACGATTTTACAGTCCAAGACAGTATAGATTATGCTAATCAAGAACTCGGAAAATTCTTCCCAGATTATGATTTGAATTTAGATGTAACATGGGTGACGATTGTGCCCAATACCCGTCCATGCTACAACTGCACATTGAGGCAAAAAATAGATGGAATTCCCATTTTAATGGGTGCCGGAGATATAACGTATGGCGCTAATGAAAAAGAAATGGGGTTCAAATTTCCGAAAAGCTGGAAGACGAAAGGAGTCGAGTATTGGGGATACTATATATCCCCAATATGGGGGTTTATTGCATATGTCGATGGCGGATATCAAATACAGTTCCGACCGCTGAAAAAAGTTGCTTCGGTAGTCGATGATGTGCCATTGTGTACGCTTGATGAGGTTATATCAAGCGTCGAAAAGCAAATTGAAAAGGGCAATATCCGCAATGTCTATGAGATAAGATTTGGATACTGCTGTTATCTTGATGAAAACGAACAAATCGTATTATATCCTGTGTGGCAAGTCGAGTGCGATTACTTCTTTAATCCTAAAGAAGAACAAAAGCATTATGCAGAAATGGAAAATGTACGAGTAACGCAAGGACACGATTATCATACAATGATTGTAAATGCTCAGACAGGCGAATTCATGAATCCGGCTGATTTGAAAGATAATCTGTTAAAATGTCCCGATATCATTACTTGGGACGACATTACGAGATGAGAAAACACAGAATGAGGAGCTGTTGCAGCGGTGTTCTGCCAGTTCCTTTTTCATCGGCTGCATAAATCGTCAGCCTGTCCAACCCAAAAGACAGCATAGGCAAAACAAATTAGGTTGGCGGTCTTTCTGCATATAATTACATCTGGGTATATGCAGAAACATGAGCCTCTTTTTCGGTTACTGCACATATCTCCGCAAAAACATGTGCAGAAAGCATCGGAAATATCAATAGTTTTTGCTGTTATTCAAGAAAAACTTTCTGATTTTAATGACTTTTTCGACATGTCCCATGCTGACAGCATGGACTATCGAGCTATGATAAACCTGAAAGGACAATTCTGATCGCGAGATAAGAAAATTCAATCTCAGCAACTTGGGGACGCTCCGACAACGAGCGTCCTTTTTGTATTCATCGGGAAGGAGAAAACATGGATACGCAAATTATCAGTCTGTCGAACCAGAAGGGCGGCGTAGGCAAAACAACGACCTGCGCCAATTTGGGTATTGGTTTGGCGAGAGAAGGAAAGCGCGTGCTGCTGGTAGACTGCGATCCGCAAGCCAGCCTGACGCTCAGTTTGGGATGGAGGAAACCGGAAACCCTGCCGGTGACGCTGGCTACGCTCATGGGCAGAGTTCTTCAGGAACAGCCCGTTCATGCCGAAGAAGCGATTCTGCATCATGCGGAAGGGGTGGACTTGATTCCCGGCAGCATTGCCTTATCAGGCGTGGAAGCGTCGTTGGATACACGGCAGAATGTGCTGAAACGGGTGCTGGACGATTGCAGAAAAGACTACTCTCATGTGCTGCTGGATTGTATGCCGTCGCTGGGCATGACGACGATCAACGCACTGGCGGCGGCAGACAGCGTGCTGATTCCGACCATACCGCATTATTTGTCGGTAGATGGACTTGGTAAGCTGATGGAAAGCATCGGCAGGATGCGCCGGGGATTGAACAGGGGGCTGCGGGTTGAAGGAATTCTCATTACAATGGCAAGCCGCACGACGTATGCCCGTGAAATCAGCGAATTGCTTCGGACACAGTACGGAACAAAGATTAAGGTGTTTGATACCGTAATTCCGCACTCCATCAGGGCTGCGGAGTGCAGCACCGAAGGGAAAAGCATCTTCGTGTATGATCCGAAAGGCAAAGTCGCGCAGGCGTACAGCGCGCTGACGAAAGAGGTGATTCAGCATGAAAAGCAGCGCCAGAAACATCGAGCTGAAATCGGTCGATGATCTTTTTGCGACGGAGGAAATTCGAGAAGATACTCAACGGGAAAAGGTACAGAATATCCCATTAGAAGAGTTGCATCCGTTCAAGAATCACCCGTTCAAGGTTAAGGACGATGCGGCGATGCAGGACACGGTGGATAGCGTGCGCGAGCATGGTGTGCTTGTCCCTGCGATTGCGCGTCCTGACCCAAGCGGCGGCTACGAGCTGATTGCAGGACACAGGCGGCATCATGCGTCTGAGCTGGCGGGAAAGGAAACCATGCCGGTCATCGTTCACGATCTCGACGACGATGCCGCCACGATCATCATGGTGGACAGCAATTTGCAGCGTGAGGAGCTGCTGCCGAGTGAACGGGCTTTTGCCTATAAAATGAAACTAGAAGCAATGAAACATCAGGGAGAACGGCTGGATTTAACTTCCGCCCAAGTTGGGCGGAAGTTAGAAAATCGGGAATCTCGCGAAATTCTTGCAGAGCAAGTTGGACAAAGCCGTAATCAAATTTCCAGATTTATTCGCCTGACCGAGTTGATTCCCACTTTGCTGGACATGGTGGATGAACGCAAAATTGCGTTTAATCCTGCGGTCGAGTTGTCCTATTTGAAGAAAGAAGAACAAACCCTTCTGCTTGAAGCAATGGACAGCGAACAGGCAACGCCGTCGCTTTCTCAGGCACAGCGGTTAAAGAAATTCAGCCAGCAGAAGATGCTTTCCCTTGATGTGATGCGGGCAGTCATGAGCGAAGAAAAGAAAACCGACCTTGATCGGGTGACGCTGAAAAACGAAACGCTGCGCAGGTATTTTCCGAAATCCTACACGCCAAAGCAAATGGAAGATACCATTATCAAGCTGCTGGAAGGCTGGTATAAAAAGCGGCAGCTTTCGCAGGAACGGTGATGAATCATAAGTGCTTGCGAAATCATAAGCGATGTGATAAAATAAACTTGAAATAGAGCATGGACGGATGAAATGATGGCTCAAAGGAGAGAAAAACATGTCTATTCAGGATACGGCAACCAAACAGTATGTTTCGGAAGTGGAAGTGTTTGCAGATGCTTTTAACTATCTGATTTATGATGGCGAACAGGTGATTAAGCCGGAACAGCTGACCGATATGGATACAACGCAGTATGTGATTCCATATCATGAGGATGAGAAAGGCAAGCCGGAAGCGGCGCAGAAATACCGCGATACGCTTAAAACGCTGGCGGTTAAAACGGATGATCGGTACACCTATCTCGTGCTGGGAATAGAGAATCAGAGCCATGTGCATTATGCCATGCCGGTTCGCAACATGCTGTACGATGCCATGCAGCTCGAAAAGCAGGTGCGTGATCTGGCAAGCCAGCATCGTAAGGAAGGAAAAAATGGTACATCGGAAGAATATCTTTCTGGTATGAAGAAAGAAGATCGGCTGTCCCCTGTGATTACGCTGGTCATTAACTTTGGCGGAAAGAAATGGGATGCGCCGCTCAGCCTGCGCGAGATGTATGGCGAGCAACCCGAAAAAGTCCTTCCGTTTATTCAGGACTATCGGGTTTTCATGATTGACCCGATGGAGATGAGCGACAATGACCTTCAGAAGCTGAACAGCAGTCTGCGTGAAGTGCTGGCGTATATTAAATACCAGCGGGATAAGGCATGGATGGAAAAATTGCTGAATGAGGATTCAAAGTTCAGCTGTCTGGAAACAAACGCGGCACTGGTCATCAATGCTATGACGAATGCGGGAATTGCGATTGACCCGAACAAGGAGGTTGTAAATATGTGTGAAGCGATTCGACAAATGGTTGATGAAGGAATCATGCTTGGCGAAGAACGTGGCGAAAAGCGTGGCGAAGAACGCGGCGAGAAGCGTGGTGAAATGCAGAAGGCACTGGATATTGCACGGCGTATGCTTGAAAAAAACTATCCCATGGAGCAGGTTGTTGATCTAACGATGCTGACAAAGCAGGAAGTTGAAGAATTGAGCAGAACGATCAAGTCGTGAAATGTAATGATAATTAAGTGAATATGAAAAACTGCTCGCCGAAAAAAGCGGGCAGTTTTACGTTTCTATGAAGGTAAATAAACCTTAGATCACCCAAATCGGAATAATATAGTTTTCTTTATCGATGGCACCAAGAGCGGGCTTCATACAAAGGATAGCCCCTTTTCCGCGAGGAGTGGAAGCCTTATCGAGCAGAGAAAACACTTTTGTCAGTTCGCTGCCGGGATTGGCAGTTTTTTTGATTTCAAGAGGATTTAGGATACCGTCATGCTCCAGTACGATATCAATTTCCTTGGCATCTTTATCCCGGTAATAGTACATGAAAGGCTCTTTTCCACTATTCAAATAGGTTTTTGCAATTTCAGAAACAACATAATTTTCCAGAATTGCGCCGTTCATAGCACCAGCTTCGAGCGTTTCGGCATTACTCCATTTTGTTAGATAGCAAACCAACCCGGTGTCGTAAAAATAGAGTTTAGGTGTTTTTACAAGACGTTTGAGCAGATTGTTCGAGTAAGGATGAAGATAAAAGATCAAGCCGAGCGTTTCCAAAATGCCGAGCCAGTTTTTGGCTTGCTGTTGGTTGATGTCGGCATCTTGCGCGATATCGGCGACATTTAACATCTGACTGCAACGAGCCGCAACAGAGGTGATAAAGCGAAGAAATTTCAAAGAGTCAATGGAATCAGAAAGATCTTTAACATCGCGTTCAATGTATGTGCTGATGTAACTGCTATAAAAAATCTGGCTGTTACTGACAGAACCACTGAGCAGCGCAGGCATGGAACCTTTGAAGATACGCTCAAATAGGGCATGCGCATCGGCGGCTTGCCGGTGCTTTGCACGCTCAGTCAGACTTTCAAGATCAACAGTGAAGGGAGTGACGGATTCGCCGCAACTTTCCGCTTGCGTTAAGCTGGTCATAGAAAAGACTGCAACACGTCCTGCGAGGGACACATGAATGCCCTGCAACGACTTGAAGATATGTGAACTGGTTAGCCAGAAAGAACCGGGTGTGTGATGTTGATCGACATAGATTTTGATGTATGTGAATAATTCAGGCGCATATTGAACTTCATCAATCAAGATGGGTGGTTTGTGGAGCTGCAAAAAAAGTTCGGGATCGCTTTTTGCTAAGGCTCTTTCACTCAAGTTGTCAAGCGTTACATAGCTGCGCTCGGAACCTTCCATCAGTTTCATCAGCAAGGTGGTTTTACCGACTTGACGCGGTCCCGCGAGAAGTATGACAGGATATTCCAGTGTCACTTCTTGAACGATTTTCTCTAAATTTCGCTTGATATAAGGCATGTAAAGCACCTCTGTTGGTTAATTTACGAATAGGTATAGAGATAAAACAAAAAACGACGCATATTGAAACGTCGTTTTGAAGTTAATCGTCGGATTCGATCAATGCAGGTTGATATTCGGGAATAAAGAAACAGCAGGTACATAGAACTGGAACTTTAGATTCAGAGGCGATCCAATTCAGTTCAGATTCTAAAATGGCGGATTGGTTAAAAGGAGAGTTATTGTTGAGAGAATGGGTTAAATAGAGCGCTTTTTCGATGTTTTGATGAATGACAATGTTACAAGTTTTACGGTTTGATGCACAAAGTTGATAGTTTTTTGCATATTTTTCGTTCTGCACACGCTGTTTATAGGCTTTGCGCCTCAATTCATCCATAGAAGCAAAGCGCTCGTCATAGTTAGCATCCGGAAGTGATTTGAGGTGATAAAATGATTCAACCATTGGATAGCTTAGATATAGCTTTCCCATGTCGGAAGATTCATGAAAAAAATCGATCATTTTACGGATTTTATCAGGAGAAAAGCCGGTGTCTTGAGGATCGAGATCAAAAACAAGATAAATATCAGAGTAATGTTCATCGAAGATGTATGCATGGTCTGGATTTTTATCTCTTGATTTAAGAAGAAGCAATAGATCAAGATTTTCAGGATCGTCGCCAGAATCAAAAAAATCCTTATATAGTCTGTAAATATTGGTACAATATGGGATGATTTCATAATCTATATTCAGATTATAGACAGTAAGCAGCCGACACATTACAGCTATATCTGCTTTTTCTCCTTCGACTAGAAGAAGTATTTTTCGTTTAGACATCAAATTCACCACTCATATACAGCTTTTCGAGGTTGTGCCCAGCACGGAGTTCACGCTTTGTTGCATTAGCAAATGATGTGAGTTTACCGTCTGAAAGAATGAAATAGCAGTCTGGACGCATAATGCGATTAGAAAGCAGATTGGTGTTGTGTGAAGTAAGAATTGCCTGACAGTGCGGCATTTTCTCAATCAATTTGACAATGGTTTCAGATAGTTCGTAGTGATAATAGGCATCGAATTCATCAATAAACATAAGGGAAATATCCGGGCAAGTTTCAGTAAAGTAGAAATAGGTGTAAAGAGCGCGTGTTCCACTTGATGCAACCATAAAAAACGGAAGAGGGGAAGGCGTATCAAAATAAAGTTTTTTCTTTCCTTCCGGTGTGGTTTTTGCGACGAGGTTTTCTTCTACACCGGCAACGTGTAGAAAATCTTCAAGTTTCTTAATACGGTCTCCTTCAAAAATAAAGTCATAGTAATCAGAACTTCTTGATTTATAGCCAATGTAGCGATTTTCGTCGAGAGAACGAAACCAAAGCATGTGGGAAATAAAAGACATCATCTGATAAAGAGGATGATTGTCTGGCAAAGCAGAGTTTGTGATGGCATATTTGAGCAGTGAATCGTTGCCTCTGAAGTTCAGGTTGAGAGTAGGAATTAGCTTTTCGAGTCCGGATAAATTTCCCCGTTTCTCAGCATAATTGTATTCAAATAGCAGATCATCATTAAGAATAACACGTTCATATACCAAATCTTGATTGCCATTTTTACGGTATAAATAATCAATTTGATAAGGAGTGAAAACAAAAACATATCGGAATTCAGCAAATTCGAGTTTTGATTCGGAATTGAGATAAAAGTTGTATAACCCAGGTGTGACATTGTTTGTAGTCATGTGGGAGACAATGTCAAATAAGGCAAGCCCAAGGTTGGATTTGCCAGAAGCGTTTTTTCCGTATACAATCAGTTTTTGAAGAAGATTGTTACAGATACAGTTTTCGTTGAACTGATAATTCTTAACATCGGAAAAGTCAATTCGAATAGGAGAAAGAAAATTTTTAAAGCCTGATACTTCAAAGAGTTTCAGCATGTATAATCACCCTTTCAAGAACATTCTAAACGAGATAAATCTGAGTGTCAATAGGAGTCCGTAAAAAAATTACGGATATTTCAATAAAAGTATAGGCAGAAGCAAGATGAACTATGCGGCGTTTTTGACGAAGGGAGGTGAAACGAAATGACCGTAGTCTTTCGAGTTGTCAAAACCAAAAACTACACGATGATGTCCAATCAGCATTTGAAGGATAAACGCCTGACGCTTAAAGCCAAAGGGCTGATGTCGGTGATGCTGTCCCTGCCGGAGAATTGGGATTACACGCTCAGGGGGCTGTCGGCAATCAGCAAAGAGGGCGTGGACGCGATCAGCGAAGCCGTCAAGGAGTTGGAGCGTTCGGGCTATGTGATCCGAAATCGAAAACGGGACGAGCGCGGACGGCTGAGCGGGACAGAGTACCTGATTTATGAGGACTGCCACATGAACAGCCAGCCTGCGCAGGACGCACCTAAGCCGGAAAAACCAAAACGGGAAAATCCAAGACTGGAGAATCCGGTTCAGGAAAAGCCTGTGCAGGAGAATCCAAAGCAGGAAAAACCTGAACAGGAAAATCCCGCACAATTAAATACGAATAGATCAAACACGAATTCAGAAAAAACGTATCCACCAAATACTCAGGGAGAAAATCCTTATCCATCAATCCATCTCAGGGAAAGGCAGGAAGATGTTGCGGTGATTCGGGACAGCGTGCGGTCGCAGATCGGGTATGACTGCCTTGTCACGCCGTATAACCGGGATCGGATGGATGAGATCGTCGAGCTGATGGTGGAAATCCTCTGCACCGGCAGGGAAACAATCACGATTTCCGGGGCGGAGTACCCCGCCGAGCTGGTCAGAGAGCGGATGCGCAAGATCAACAGTATGCACATCGAGTACATCTTCGGCTGTCTTGAGCAGAACGCGAGCCGCGTCCGCAACATCAAGAAATATCTGCTGACCACGCTGTTCAACGCACCCGCGACGATGGGCAATTACTACGACGCTCAGGTGCGATACGACCGGCGAAAGCGGGAGGAAGATTATGAAAACTGGCTCGATGAGCTTTAGAAGGGAGTGGTGTCCATGAAAAACTATTTTCAATTCGCCTGTGAACTCGAACCCATTGACCGATTTCCCGGCTGCATGAGCAAAGACGACCTGCTTGAGAACCTGCTGCGGCAGGATACGCAAGCAGGTTTTCTTTTGCCCGAAAAGCGGACGGAAACCGCGCTTCGGGTGATGCAGCTGGAGCAGGAAGCCGAGCAGCGGACGTGCGAGATTAGCGGCGGCTGGTTTCCCAGACGGGTGCTGTTCTTCGCCGTGCCGCCGGTGGACGGAAAAGCCTGCCAGCTCTGCGCGTTAACGCAGATTGAATCCGGCAGGTGTTACCTGTTTACGCCGGACTGTACCCCGATTCTGGTCTACGCCATACAGGGCAGGAAGCTGTACTGCCTGTGAGAAGGGAGGAACATCATGAAGCAAAAACATGCGGATTCGCCCTCGGCTTTTCTTGCGGCGGCAATGGCTGTGACGGGCGCGGCAATGCTGCTCTGCCCGCTCATCGGGCAGAACACGGAAATGAATCGGAGCGCGGCAGAATATGACGACCTGCGCGTTCAGCTCAAAAGCGAGGAACCGGCGCAGGCAACGGACGCGCCGGAAAACAGAAGCACTCTGCGCCAGATGTTCGATGCGGCGGGTTTTCCAAGCACAACGCAAGTGCCGCTGGAATTGCCTGAGCAAGCGCCTGAAATCGACATCGGGACAGGCGCAGACCTTGCGGCGTGTCTGGCACAGAACGACGATTTCATCGCGTGGATCAGGATTCCCGGCACGAACGTGGATTATCCCGTCGTCTGGACGGATGACGCCGAGTATTACCTGCATCACACGTTCACAGGGAAGCAGGGCGCGGCGGGAACGCTGTTTTCGCTGATGAAAACGGATTACAGCATCCCCAGCCGCAATATCGCCATTTACGGGCATCATCTCAAATCCACCGGCGAGAAGATGTTCACGTCGCTCATGCGGTACAAGGATGCGGATTTCTATGCAGGACACGAAACCGTGCTGCTCGATACGCTGTATGAAAGCGGAGCATACCGCATTTTCGCCGTGCTGAATTTTCACAGCGGCGAGTGGGACGCTTCACAGGCGGATTTTGAAAGCGACGCGGCATTTCTGGAATTTATCCGGTACGCCCGGCGGAACGCACTGTACGACACGGGCGTGACGGTCGGCGCGGAGGATTCCATTCTCACGCTGATAACATGTGACCGAAGCTATGGCGGCAGGACGGGACGGCTTGCAGTCGTGGCTGTACTTGAAAAAAGCAGGAGGAACTTATGAAACACAAAATCAAACGTCTTTTGTCTTTGCTGCTGTCGCTGACGATGCTGACGGCGGCTCTGCCTACGTCGATATGGGCGGAAGAAACGAAGTTTGCCCAAGCAACAGGCGCGGAAGCAGAGCTTCCGAACGAGCCGGAAGCAACAGCCGAGCCGGAACTGCCGATTGAATCACCGGAAGCAACAGGCGAGCCGGAGCTTCCAAGCGAGCCGACGGAACTGCCGTCGAAAATCGAAACGCCGGAGGGCACGGCAGAGCCGACCCCGCAGGTTACCGAAGAACCCCTGCCAACGCCCGAACCTGAAGCGGCGTATCAGGCGGGCATGTTCGTTCTCGTCACGGAAAATACGCGCGTGTTTTCGGATGTGGATGAAACGGCGGACGAGGCAGACGGCGAGTTGTACGACGGCAGTTTTGTCCGCACCGCAAACGTCCGGGTGGAAGAAGTCCGGCAGGACGGCATGGGGCGAACATGGCTGCTGGTGCGCTATCTGTACGGCGAGGAAGAACCTGATGGGGAGATGGCGTGGACGGACACGGCGACAGTTTGGGTGATGGCAGAGGAAACCCAGCCGTCCGATGCGGCAGATTATGACGTGACGGCTTACGCCTTCCCGTTTACGCCGGTGGAGCTGTACGCGGCGAATAACCCGCCGAGATTGCAGACGCTCAGCGGCAACACAGGCGAGTTTTACGCGGGGCAGACGGTATACGCCTATTCCGTGCATGACGACGTGCAGATTGCGTCGCTCAAAAACTATGGCGCAATTTACGCCACTCAGCATTACATCAACGAACATGTGGTCTACTGTCTTGAGCATACGATGAACAGCCCCGGCATCAAAGACAACCCGGAAGGACCGTATAAGGTCGTCGATCTGGCGCAGTACGGGCAGACAGCAGGCTACTCCGGCATCATATACAGCGAAAAGACGATGCACGCCATCGGCTGGGTGCTGCGGCACACGTTCCCCTACATGGGACTTGACCGTTATGAGGATGAATGTCTGGAATGGTCGAGAGCGGCTGGACAGTTTGCGATTCGAGAAGTCATCAAGCAGCTGGAAGGGGCGCAATACGTCCGCGATTACTGGCACATGGACGAGTTCTACCGCGCGACGGGACAAGCGCCGAAGGAATATCTCGAATATGCGCGCTGGCTGGCAGCAAATGCCCTGACCTATGCACAAATGACGGGCGAAATCACGGTGTCGAATGTGTCCGTATCCGTCGCCAACGGCGTATGCACCGGCACGGCGACGCTGACCACGGACGCGCCGCGCATCCGCATCCGCCGCTCGGTCGGAACGATTACCGGCTATACGGGCGGCGAGGACGGCACATACGTCTATCTGAACAGCGGCGACACCATTACCGTTTCCCAAGCAGGAAGCGGTTTTTCTTTTACCGCGGAATCCGTTTCGACGGAGGAGCTGGAAGCCAATTTTCTGGTCGCCGTGCCGGATGCGAATGTGCAGAAGGTCGTCATTCCGCAGCGGGGATCGCCGTATCCGCTCAAGTCCACGGAAATCCGCTTTGATATGCCGAACGGCGCACTGGTCGTGACTAAGACGGATGCGGCAAGCGGCGCGGTGCTGGCGGGCGCGACGTTCGAGCTGACGAACGCTTCCGGCACAGTTGCGGCGACGCAGACCACAGGCGCGGATGGTGCGGCGCACTTTGATAACCTTCCGGCAGGAAATTATACCGTGCGCGAAATCAACGCGCCGACGGGATATCTCGTCGCTGTGCCGGATAGTCAGAGCGTGACCGTCACGGCAGGCGAAACGACGGGCGCGGCGTTCGCGGATGAACGGATTCAGGGCAGAATCCGTATCGCCAAGACGGACAGCCTGACGAAAGAGCCATTGGCAGACGCGGAGTTCACCGTCGTGCGCACGGACGGAACGGGAACGCCCATTGTGCTGACCACCGACGCAAACGGCTATGCCGAAACGGACTGGCTGGATTACGGAAAATATCGCGTGACGGAGAGCGGAGTTCCCGCGCATTACGAAACCAGCGGCTTTTCAACCGAAATCGACTGCACGGAAAACGGAAAGACCTATCTCATCGAGGCCGAAAACGAGCCGACGAAGGGCTTCATCCAGATCGTCAAGACCGACGCGCTGGACGGCAGACCGATTGAAGGCGTGCAGTTCGATATCGTGGACGCGGGCGGCAACGTTGTCGGCACAATGACCACGGACGCAAACGGCGCGGCAACGTCGCCTGCATTGTTCAAGGGACAATATACCGTGCGCGAGCATGAAAACCCGACGGGCTATGTGGCGGAACTGGCGCAGCAGGACGCGGCGGTGAATCCGGACGAAACGACATATCTGGGCGCGAGCAATCAGCCGATTCAGGGCAGGATCAGGATCGTCAAGCGGGATCAGCTCACAAAAGAGCTGCTGGCAGGCGCGGAGTTTACCGTCACGCGGCTCAGCGGTCTGCCATCCCATCAAGGAGCGGGCGACGGCGAGGTGGTCGCGGTCATTACGACGGATGCGGACGGCGTTGCCGAAACCGGCTGGCTGACGTGGGGAACCTACCGCGTGACGGAAAGCAAAGTGCCGGAGCATTTCGTGGACGCGGGCTTTTCAGCGGATATCGTCATTGACGAGGAAAACTTCAAAACCTGCGAGCTGGAAGTCGAAAATGAGCCGACCAAAGGCTTTATCCGCCTGACCAAAACCGACCGGGCAAACGACAACCCGATTGCGGGCGTGAAGTTTGATATCTATGAAAACGACGAATACGGAAATGCGCTTGTCAGCAGCATGACGACCGGCGTGGACGGCGTGGCAATCTCCGAGCCGCTGCGCAAGGGACGCTACATCGTGCGCGAGCATGGCGCGACAAAGGGCTACGTTTTTGAAGAAATCGCGCTGGATGCGACGGTCAAACCCGACGAAACGACCGACCTTGCGGCGACGAATCAGCCCGTTCGGGTCAAAATCAAGATTTATAAGCGCGATAAGGACGAATATGCAGGCGATAACCCCAACAGCAAAAATCGAAAGACCCTGCCCAGACAGGCGAGCATCGACCCGCCGAAATCGCGCGGCGACGGCGAGCTGACCGGCGCGGTCTTTCAGGTGCTGGCGGGCGCGGCAATCAAAGACAGACAGGGCAACGTTCTGTTCAAAAAAGGCGATACCGTCGTGGATTTGCTGACGACGGCGGGCGAGGATGCGAGTGCTGCAACGGGCGAGTTGTGGCCGGGGCTGTATGAAATCGTGGAGTTGACCCCGCCAAAGGGCTATCATCCGAGCGAAAAACACATCTTCGTCGATACAGTCAGCGCCGCAGGGCAGTCTGAAGAAGCCGTCGTGGAATATGAAGGGCTGAAAACCAACACCATCCGGCTGGGAGCACAGGCTATCGTCAAGATTTTAGGCGACGACTACGACGACCCTGCCCCGGATCGCGTCGAGCAGCCGGAAGCGGGCGCAGAGTTCAACGTGTATCTCAAAAGTGCGGGCAGCTATGAGAACGCGCGTCCGTTTGAGCGCGATCATCTGGTGACGAATAAGCGCGGATACGCCAAGACCAAGGCACTGCCCTACGGCATCTATGTGCTGGAGCAAACGAAGGGCAAAGAGGGCTATGAAATCAAAGGCGCGATTGAGTTTGAAATCGACGGGACGGAGGATATTCAGAACCCGCCGCCGCTGACACTCAGCGACCGACCGATTCTCTACCGCCTTCGTATCCTCAAGACGGATCGCGAAACGGGCAAGACCGTCACGCTGGCGCATACGTCGTTTAAGCTCAAGGACGCAAACGGCGAAACGGTGCGCCAGACGGTGCATTATCCGACCGAAAAGGAGATCGACACGTTCACCACGGATGAAACGGGCGGCGTGACCCTGCCGGAAACGCTCAGGTGGGGTTTGTACTACATCGAGGAGATTTCCGCGCCGGAAGGATACCTGATTCGGACGGAATCTCTGCCCGTGATGATCGGGCATGACGGCGACGAACCCGGGCAGACGTATGAACTGAACATCGAAATGCAGGATGAGCCGGTCAAGGGACAGATTCTCGTGAAAAAGACCGGCGATATGCTCGTCGGCTTTGAAACCGTGGACGCATACGGCTATGCGGTGCAGAAGCCGGTCTATGAACAGCGGAATCTGGCAGGTGCGGTCTTTGAACTGCGTGCCGCAGAGGAGATCGTCGGCAGGGACGGAACGGCGTGGTACGGCGAGGGCGAGCTGGTCGATACGATCATCACGACGGCGGGCGGCGAGGATGCGTCCAAACTTCTGCCGCTGGGCAGATATACGCTGACCGAGGCCCAAGCGCCGGAAGGATACGCGCCGGATGATGCGCCGCGCGAAATCGAGCTGGCGTATGCGGACGATCAGACCCCGCTGGTGAAGATCCGCGTGGAGGTTGGCAATACCTATCTTCCCGGCAAGTCACCCTGCAAGTATTGTCGG
>ERZ779892.1809-NODE-1809-length-18206-cov-3.795604_pt1 | contig 18206 bp, 8 predicted proteins | sample MGYA00511552_ERZ779892 | MGnify/ENA primary metagenome ERZ779892 (study PRJEB29588, sample SAMEA2154561) | human gut metagenome | biome: human gut; feature: human-associated habitat; material: faeces | place: Denmark | collected 2008/2010 ... | reverse complement strand
TATCCAAACAATAAGGATGCGAAAGGAATTATTCTGATGGAAGGTATTGCAGATGCTAGCAATGCTATTACAGCCAGATCAACTATTGAAGAATGTTATCAATTAATAATCAAAGATCTGAAAAGAGCCGAAACCTGCATTGGAGACAACCAGATTCCGGTCAATATGGCAGTACCCGGACCCGGCTATACAGACACTGATTATACAAAAGACCAAGGATGGGCTCAAAAACCCGCCGTACACGCATTACTTGGAAAAGTGTATCTATACATGAGTGACTTTGCCAATGCCAAAACAGAGTTTGAGAAAGTTATAGGTGATAGCCGCTTTAAATTGGACAAACCGGTCAACTTTACAGATTACATCCAGCATACGGACAATAATCCTGAATGTATCTTCTCCCTGCAATATTATCTCTCATCAGGAAGTGCCTATGATGATGCCCCTCAACATCACCTGGTTCGTATCTTCGGAGGAGCTCCAGGTGCGTGGAACAACTTCTTTGTCGATCAACGTACTGCTGCACGATTCGGCGACGATCCGCGTCTGTATGAAGCTACATTATACGATTATACATGGCAGGCTTGGAGTACAACCACTACCGGCATTACATTTATAAAGGCAGATACGAATGTGCCCGATTACAGATATTACGCACGCAAGTATACCGACTTCTATAACGTGTCTTCACCTGTATTCTCGACCAAGAATGTAGATATCATCCGCTTGGCAGATATTTATCTGATGTATGCCGAAGTAATGCTCAAGTTGAACTCTGTAGATGTGGCTACCGAGTATGTGAACAAAGTCCGCCGCCGCGCATGGGGCGAAAGCAACTATGACGTACCCGGTACAAAAGGAGAAGATTTTTCAACTGTCACCATGGAAATCCTTCAGGAAGAACGCTACAAAGAATTATTCTTTGAGAATACCCGTTGGTATGATATCTGCCGTTGGGGAATACTGGAACAGGAATTGGCCAAATATCCTTCAACAAAGGCAGGAACTGTACATTACGATCCACAAGACTATTATCTTCCGATCCCTGAAAGTGAAATGAGATCGAATCCATTAATGAAACAAAGTAAAGGATATTAAGTATGAAAAAGCTGTTGATTTTACTGGCATTTGCTTTTCTGTTCCTCTCTCTCACCTCTGCGTCTTCTTTTGACGAGCGGAAAAAGTATCTCCTTGATTATTACTCCAAAGCTCGGCCGAATGACCAATATTGGGGAGATAATGATATCAAGACAGCAATGGGATTCGTTCTGGCTCGTCTGGAAACAAAGAAAGATGTCAAGTATGCCCTGGATATGCTGAACCGGATGCAGGAAGATGCACCCTTCGATATGTTCGATTGTCATCAGAATATCGATGCGTACCTACGCTTTCAGTCTGTGTACCCGAAAGAACTGAAAGAAAAGGTACGGAAACGCATGACGAGCGAGGATTACCTGGCAGATGGAAGTACTGAAAATCATAGACTAATGTTTAAAACAGCTGGATATCTTACCGCACTGGCTTTCCCCGACTGGGGGAAAGCCGACACGGTAATGGCACATTGCCGTTCAGTACTGATGGATGTAATGGATAAGACAGTACGTTATGGTATCAAAGAGTTTGATTCTCCTACGTACGGCACATTCTATATCACTTGCCTTCTTTCTTTGTACGACCACAGCAAGGATGCTGAATTTAAGAAACAGGTGCAAATGACGCTTGAATGGCATTTACTTAACATGGCACCCGAATGGTTGAATGGTTATTTCATCTCTTCCTCTTTACGGGAATATTATTTTGCTTGTTCTCCCCACATGATGAGTCCTTATCCACTTTTGGGCTGGTTGTTTTTTGGTGGAGGTCCCAATCCGATATTAGAGCAAAAGTATGAAAACGGAGAATTGATTGTGAACAATGAAGGTTTTTATTCTGTACTGGCAGCCGTTTCTTCCTATCGTGTACCAGAGATTATACAGCATATAGCGTCAGATAGAAAGAAGGCATACGTGCATAAAGAATCGCATGATATGACTCCATTTGCACAACTCAACTATCCATGGGGATTCAAGAAATATACGTATATCAACAAAACGTATGGATTGGCTAGTCAATGGGATGGAATCAGCTTGGGATGGAGCGCACAGATGCGCCGGTGGAAACTGGTGTGGGAATCGGACGCGCCGGCAAGTACTTTCTTCCTGACTCACATCAGCCATTATGGTAGATCAGCCGAAAGCCTTTTCGGAGCTACTTGCCGCGAACAAGTGCTCCAGCATAACGGTACGTTGCTGGCCATGTATAAAATAGAATCGGAAGAACCTCATCCGTATGTGACAGGAGTAGTGCCTATCGACGCGATAAAACAAATGAAAGAGGACGAATCCGGTTGGATATTCTTTGACGGGGGAAGTGTTCTGTTTGCCGTAAAATTCTGTCATCCATACACCTGGGACGAAGACCGGGTATTTCGTGGAGTAAAACATAAGATGTTACGCTGCGACCAACGTGGTACTGCCGCAGTCATAGAGACCTGTTTGCCGGATAAATATCAACCCACAGGAACGAAAACAGCTTTAGACCTGTTTGCAGAAGATATACTGAAAACAACGAAACTGGAATACATCGTTACCAATCCGGAATATCGACAGACCATTTATCACTCACTTAGCGGTGATACACTAAAAATTATCTATAATTACGGACGTTTTGTCAACGGAGAAAAGGTAGATTATGAAAATTGGCCTTTGTATTCAAACCCATGGATGGAACAAGCCGTGAACGGACGTTTCCTGAATGTTTCGCATGGAAAAGAATCACGCGTGTATGACTTCAGGAATTGGAACGTAATAGATAGCAAAAAGAATTAATAATATGATGAAACCGATCTTGTTCAGCCTGACACTGGTATTCACCACATTGGCTTGTTTTGCACAAGACTATTATGAGAACAACCGTAAGCAGTGGCTACAAAAAGCAGAACAATATAAACCGAAACTTATCATCACAGAGAAAAAGCCGCTGAAAGTAGTGGATATTGTACCCGACGCACAATCGTTTCAGAAATACAAAGCAGTAGATGTCAGTCCTATCGACTCTTTATACTCTATGCCTTTCAGACTGAAAAAAGAAATTACGATTGATTTCGGAGAGCATCTGACCGGATATTTTAGTTTCTCCGTAAGAAGCACCGGGCTTGCAGCCGACGGTCCGTTAAGGTTTAAATTGACTTTCGGGGAAGTTCCTTCGGAAGTAGCTGTTTCTTTTGATTCTTATAAAGAAGGCTTAAGCAGGGCATGGCTTCAGGACGAAGTTGTTTCTGTAATGTATGTGCCGCAAACAGTCACTCTTTCACGCAGGCTGGCTTTCCGCTACGTAAAAATCGAGTTGTTGGGCAGTTCTCCTTATTATGATTTCAACATACATGATATGAAATGTATGGCTCAAACTTCTGCCAAAAATATACCTGAAGAGCTTCCACAGGCAGTTGATCCCATGATAAGGAAAATAGATCGTGTCGGGCTCAATACACTGAAAGAATGTATGCAAACCGTTTACGAGGATGGTCCGAAAAGAGATCAGCGTCTTTGGATCGGCGATTTATACCTGGAAGCCCTTGGCAACAATTATTCTTACAAGCAGCACGACCTTACAAAACGGTGTTTGTATTTGTTGGCCGGATTGAGCGACCTGAACGGATATCTGTTGGCTACAGTAATTGAAAATCCTGTACCGAGAGCCCAGGACAAACAGTTTCTTTATGAATATGCGCTACTGTATAATGTAACATTGAAAGACTACCTGGAAGCAACGGGCGATATGGAAACTGTCAAAGACTTGTGGCCTGTGGCTAAAAAGCAACTGGATATTGTCCGTACCAATGTCAAGGCGAATGGATTGATGGATTTTGAGAAAGTAAAGAAAGACTGGTGGGTGTTTTTCGATTGGAAAGAGGATTTGTATAAAGAGGTTCCTTTACAAGGAGTATCTATATTTGCGCTAAAGGAATCCTACAAATTGGCTCAACTGCTCGGAAAAGAAAAAGAAGTTGCCGACTTGCCTGCATTAATCAACAAAATGATAAAGGCTGCCCGCAAAAACTTATACAACCGGAAAACCGGCCTTTTCGTCGGAACAGGTGACAAGCAGATTTCCTATGCTTCACAAATATGGATGATCTTAAGCGGAGTTGCCGGTAAAGCCGAAGGCAAAAAGGCTTTATCAGCATTGACTACAACGCAAGATGTTTGTTATCCCGGCACTCCTTATATGTATCATTATTATATTCAGTCGCTAATAGATTGTGGCATGAGTCTCGAAGCCAAAGAGGCTTTAGTCAATTATTGGGGAGGGATGATCGCCAAAGGAGCCGATACTTTTTGGGAGGCATACGATCCTACAAACGACTTTATTTCTCCATACGATTTCTATCCTATCAACAGCTATTGCCACGCTTGGAGTTGTACACCTGTTTATTTTATCAGGAAATACCCTGAAATATTTCAGAAGTGATTCAATATGGTGCCTAAAAAGCCAAGAACGATGCAGTCATGAGTACATCAATTAAAAATTCAGCGCTCTGCCAACGATTTTTCATTTTCATTTCTCATATTCTCATTGATGACTGATAAACAACAAATAATCAAATAAATAGCTTATGAGAAATACTATATTAAAAAGTATTTCTCATAATATACCCTCTATTTTAGCTTAAAATTCACCTTGTTCTCATAGTATTTCAAGGTATTTCTCATAGTCAAGATACTATCTTCTTCCTTCTTCTGGTTAAAGATAAACAAGTTCCAATTGTTCCATATATTGTGGGAAAGTATTCTCTTATATTATGGGAATTTATTCCTAGAAAATGAGGGAATATTTTCCCAATTAATAGGGAATACTTTCCCACAATATATGGGACAAAGACACAATTACTATAATAGCACAATACTAAATGACCTATACCACACCCCATTCTAATGAAAAGATTGAAGGGTTCCTAAAGAAAGAAATCACCTTTACTACGATACATTGTAGCAAAGGTGATTCATAAGATCAAGACGCTTCGGACGATCTTTTATAAACTTAAAAACCTATTGGAAAACCTTCTTATTAAGAACCGGATAAATAGAAAAACTAAAAGACACAGGTTCCGCAAAAAGCACATATTGTTCGAGTGGGGGAGGCCCGCAGCTCCTATTACCAATCGGATATGTTTTATAATCGATATTCCATGTGACGTTGTCCGTACGTTTTAATTGGCTTTCATCTATTGCTTCAGACAGGTTTTCAAGGGAGTAATGCATTGCGCTGGATTCAATAAATGGCATACCTTCGGCGACAAGTCCAATTCCCTCATTGTCGGTCAATGACACCCATGAACAACGATATTTGTTTCCATTCTCTTGAGGATATGCATGATGCGTAAACTGTTCATCTACAGTTCCGGAGAATCGGCCCAAACGAGCTCCTGAATGTCTGTCGTTATATGTATCATACGGTCCGTAGCCATACCATGAAAAAGTATCGTTGCCGGATTTTACGGTCATTGTATAACCTATACGGGGGAAGCTGATTATATTGCCAAATGGCTTCAGATCAGTATCTATTTGTACTTTTCCGGAAGGATCAACAACATATTTGGTGGTATATTCTACGTACGACTTATTTCCCAGTTTTTGTGCAATGAATGTTGTTGCCACACTGACTGTACCATTCTTTTCTTCGACCAATTTAAACGATTTCAACTTATGTTGCAAACTATCCAGTCCGGCTTCTACCCATTGACGGGAGATTTCATTCTCCGTTTTGGGACGGTAACCGCCATCATTATGGGTCGGAGCCCGCCACAAATTGATTTGAGGACCTTTCTCCAAAAATTCCTTTCCGCCTACGATCCAGCTTTGAATGAGGCCCGTTTTCTTGTTGAATACAATATTTATACGATCATTATAAATGCCTATTTCATTCGCTTTCTTCTGTACTGTCAGCTTTCCGCCATTTCCTGTGTTTTCTTCCACCGGAGGATTCACTTTTCCTTCTTGCAAGGTAAATTGCTCCCATGCGATTTCAAATCCTTTAGGTGCCCATATTACATCCTTCTTTAAGTAAGCATTAATTTCGAGTATGACTTCTCCTTTCTGTCCGGAATCAGGATATCCGGTATCTATTTTTACTCGGGCAGAAGTGCCCGGAAAAGCCTCAATATCGGTTAATTCACCTTTCTTTATCAGTTCACCGCCTGCCATCAATTTCCATGAAAAACGAAATGCGGAAAGCGGCAGATAATTATACTCGTTTCTGATGGTCAGTTCTCCGTTAGAATAATCAAAACGGATATGCTGATAGATCTTCTTACATTCATTGATAGCCGGCTTTATATTCCGGTCTGCAAAAACAAGTCCATTAGTGCCGTTGAGGGAAGAAAAATATTCTTTGCCTGTAACACTGTCTTTTCTAATCACGCTCTGATCTACCCAATCCCAGATATAACCGCCTATCAGACGTGGGTATTTTTTCACTGCATTCCAGTATTCCTGATGATTACCCAATGCATTACCCTTAGCGTGAGCATATTCGCACATCAATACCGGACGTGTTTCACCTTCTTGAGTAGCAAGCTTTATAATTCCTTCTACAGACGGATACATGGTACTGACAACATCTACAGCCGGAGGTTCGGGAGGATTCACTGCCGGACGGTTGGTCTTCATAAAATCGATGCCATAACCATATTGTCTTGAACCTCCATTGTGCATATAGGCCTCGAAATGTACAAGGCGGGTAGGATCATAATCTTTAACCCATGAGGCCCGTGCAGCATTGTTTGCTCCGACACCCGATTCGTTTCCCAATGACCAGAAAATAATAGACGGATGGTTTTTATCTCTTTTTACCATCCCGGCAACGCGTTCCATTTGAGCAAAAAGCCAACACTCATTATTTGAAAGTTCAGCATCGGCCCCACAGGTTTCCACATTCGCTTCGTCCATGACATAAATGCCATATTCGTCGCACAAATCATAAAATGCCGGATCTGCAGGATAATGGGAGGTCCTTACGGAATTAAAACCGAACCGCTTCATTAAAGTCACATCCTGTACCATTCTTTCGTAAGGAACGGTTTTTCCTTCCCATGCGTCATGGTCGTGCCTGTTTACTCCATAGATGTACTCGCGTTTTCCATTCACGCACAGTTCATGTTTATTCTTGAATTCAACTTTGCGAAAACCGATACGGGAACTTCTTGATTCTACTACGTTGCCTTTATTATCCTTTAATGTCAGGACTATGATATATAAGTTAGGCGTTTCGGATGACCATAATAAAGGAGCCTTTACATTTGTTTCCAGATATTTTGCCAATGAAAAATTCTGTTGATACTTTTCGGTCGTAATCGTCTTGACCGGCATTGACATATCTACTCCAAGAGCAGGATTACCTTCTTTAGTATATAATCTGGCTTCAAGCACCCAGTCCGAAACATCTACTGTTTTCTTACTGGATATAACAGGGCGTATACGCAGTTTTGCGTCTTTATAATCCTTGTCCAAATCTGTAATAACAGCAAAGTCCTGTATGAAAACATCAGGGCGTGATTCAATATAAACATCCCGGGTGATGCCATGAAAGCGCCAATGGTCCTGATCTTCAAGATACGAGCCATCACTCCATCTCAACACCTGGACAGCCAATTGGTTCTTTCCTTTTTTCAGAAAAGGAGTCATATCGAATACTGCAGGCAGAGTACCTCCATCTTCATTATAACCTACTTTTTTTCCGTTTACATATAAATAGAAAGCCCCTCTGACTCCGGCAAAATGAATCAATACATTCTGTCCCTCCCATGATGCAGGCACTTCAAATGTCTTCCGGTACAATGCTATATGATTGTCTTTACGTGGTACAAACGGAGGATTGACAGGACGAAATTCATAGCCTTGCCCGCAATAAACCTGATCGCCATACCCTTTCATTTCCCAGGTAGACGGAACAGGTATATTATCCCAGGAATCATCATTTGTCTCTACTTTCATAAAATCAGACGGAAGATTGTCCCAATCTGTAATGAACTTAAACTTCCATGTTCCATTCAATGACTGATACCGAGAGGAGGAAGAGCGTTTTACTTGCAACGCTTCTGTTTCAGTAGGAAATGAAATAGATGTTGCACCGTATGGTTCCCTGTTAATACTGTTAATTAAAGGGTTTTCAAATTCACTTTGCCCGAATCCTATGGGTGGCGTAGCATAACTATCACTACCATCAAAAGGTATTTGTGAAATCCCCTTGACAGACAGACATAATAGAAATATTATAATCAGTTGTTTCTTCATTTTCATTCTACCATTTTCAATAATTAGTATTCTAGCACGCTTTATTTCTCTACACCAAACTCAACCTCATTCGCCCAATGTTCCTTCCAGTCCGGATGGAATGCTCTGGAGTTTTTCTTCGAAACGCTTCGGCCACGTGCTATTTCCATACAAGCAGCTCCGGCGCCATCATCGTTGATACGGGCAGAGAATTTAATTTTATCGCCTTTATCAATGGCTTTCTTCACATCCGGTATTTCGGACCATGGAATAGCACATTCATAATACAATGTATTACCTTCACGTGTAGTAATCAGTTTTCCATCTTTTACGGCTCCGTCAAAGGAAGATTTGGGCTGGCGAGGATAGAAGTGTTTTCGCGGCATACCCGGAACAAGCATTCTCCATATTTCAAAGCCACCGCCATATTCGGGAGCAACAGTATTCAAAGCGTATTCATAATCTGTACATTTATAACCGATGTAACGCGGCATAGTACCTTTCGTTTCAGCTTCCATACCATCTTCGCCGATTGGAATTACATTGAAAGCAATCAGTATATTATCTGTCGCTATCCCATTGGTGCCATCCGGTAATGTAGGTCTTTTACGGTAAGTGAAACGACGTACCTGCTCCGGCCATACCAAAGGAACCAAATCATCTTGAGAAACAACATGGCAAGTAACATCTTGAGGCAAAGAAGAATCTGAACCGATAAGATAGTATCCTAATTGCCCGTATGTACCCATCCAGTTTCCGACAGTATCAAAATCACGGTTTACAAGTTTCGCTGAAGCGCCGGCATTACCCGAATTAACAACATTGTCCGATGAGTCAAAAAAGATACCTGATAATTTTGTTGTGTACCACCAACCTTGAGATGAACAACGTATGCGCACATTTCCACATAAATCCAATGTCAGATAAGTACCATTCCATAGTTTGTCTATCTTGGTAGAAAGTAATTCTTTGCCACTGTCTTTGTCATAAACAGTAACAGACAGGCCATTCTGATTTATACTTGGGAAATAAAAAGAAGTGCGGGTATATTTATCTTTCGGCAAATGAATATCCATACCCATCGACAGAGTAGTAGATGTATTTTCCATATAATTCATCATACGTCCTTTTGCCGAAGGCAATTGCAATGCTTTTTGGTCTGATTCTGCCGCAGGCTGCGTTACTATGGTAGAATGCATGGCATATATGGTCTGCATATAAGCTGTGTCAGGATAGAAATAATCATCATCATTGCGAGTCTCAAATCTCAATGTTCCTTTATTGGGAGTTTTATCCGCAACTTTTGCTGCAAAGTAGAAATAATCGTCATCGTAAGCCAGGTAGGTATGCGCCAATCCTTCCGCATTACTATCAAACTTCTGATATGGATACCACGCAGCTTCCGTCAGAGAAATGCTGGCCTTGGAAGAACCTTCTATCGTTTGTGAAATCATGTTTTGCCAGTCATTCAGATTACCATCTATCTTTATCGTTTTCTTTGCAATGTAATTGACATGCATATTCTCCCAATGCACGGCGAATCCATCTTTTCCTGCATCGAAATGAACTTCAAGCGGATAGTTATTGTCTACACTGGCAGTTCCGTTTGTCACTTTCGCTCTGATAGTTTTTGTCTCATTGGGCTTAAACGATACATTCTGCGGATAAGATATATCCAGATTACCGATAGAAACAGATAACACACCTTTCACCGGACGATTGAGGATATTGGTCAGTTGAAGTTCCATTTCCGGTTTGCTGGCAATGGGAGCTGTAAAGTCTTTCGCAATTATTTCGACAGGTTCATACCCCACAATGTCCGCCTTACTAATGGCCGAAACAAGTTTGTCAAAGGCTCCCTTCTCACCATTTACACGCATATAATATCCCTGATAATTAAGAGGAATTTCGTAGATTCCATTTTTAGGAGCGATGGCATTTCCATAAAAATCATAAAGCAGGAAAGAGGGATTGGCTTTCAGTATCATTTTCCCGTCTGTGATGGGATAGTATGTATTGAGTTCGTTTTCTATCTTTTTACGTTCAGCACTATTCGCTGGTAATGTTTTTAATTGATGATGCAAATCGACTTTTTTTCTCGCTTCGCTTAAGCTACGCACATTTCTGAAAAGAATATTCTCTGCACCGAATGCTTCACCCAAATCTCCGGCAATCACAATCGTCCCATCGTCTTTCTTATTTTCGTATCCGTCAAAGATCATTACCCAAGGCAAACCATTTTTAAAAAGAAGCCTGTTAAACTCCCGTTCTCCGATCATACTTTGTGCTGCTCCCACAGCAGCTGCTGCAGACCATGTATTGTGGAGTTTAGGCATTGTCTCCTTTCCTTTTTCAGTACGGACTTCCATATTACGCACTGACCGGTTCGGGTCTCCTGAATACATATATCCGCCAAATATCCCCATCGACCTGTCGTATCCGGCAGAACGATTAGCCGCAATAACAAGTCCTACACGGTCGTCGGTATTCCCTACCCAACTTTCAGTATCCCATATTTTCACACGTCCCTTGTTATCCTTGCGCTTATTCCATTCAGGATATAATACTGGCGCCTCCATACCTTGATAGTGAATGGAAAGGAAATCAAAGATAGGTAACATATCCATTGTGCCATCAGCAAAAAACTTATCTAATGCATTCGAATTAGAGTCACCTCCTCCCACAAGAACATCTATGTCTTTCTCCCGGGCTTCAATCACCGCTTCAGCCATTTTCGTATATATCTCTTTATATCTTATCATATCAGCCTGCCAACCGGATATGGAAGTTCCTTCCCACGGTTCGTTCCACAAACAAACAGCTGTTACCGGCCCTTTAGGCCAGCCAAAATCAAGACATAATTCTTTTACGAATTTCTTAAAGTCTTCATCCAACTCGGGAAGCCATACTAAATCCTGTTTCGTATGAAGAAATTTCCCATTCTCATCCAAATGCGGCCTGGTAGTACCCAAAGGCATGGACTGTGCCATACGTCCCTCACCAAACATGAGCATAACAGTAATATTGTTATCCATGAAATCCTTCATCAATTTCTTTAATTCTTGTCTGAATCCTTGATAATCGGGATTATCAGGTGATACGAAAGGAATACCGTAGCGAATGGACTGAACACCTACTCTATTCAAAAAATCCACTCCCAAGTAATCCAAAGATTGTTTGGGATATTGCATTTTCACTAATGACGGTTTCATGCTATAGGCAAAACTTGTACCCAATCGACGCCCGTACTTTCCAAGATCAAACACAACGGCATATCCTCCAAAATCCTTTATATCGTCTACCGATACAGACGTATTGACATAGCCATTCGGCAAGATTGATAAGTGAACAGGAATCACCTTCTCATAATCAAGCTTAATCATCTGGGGCAGCCAAATATCATTGGGGATTCCTTTCGTTCCATAGCGAAAGACGTGTACTTTCGCATCTATATCTATTGATTGTGATGTGTTATTAATCAACTGAAACTTGAGGCGGATATCATCTCCCGGCCAAAAAACATTAGCAGGAGCAGACGATTCTATCAGATTTACATCGAAATCATAAAATCTTAGTCCATTTTTTACACCCATTATTTCTTCGTAGCCTACCCAATTCTGGGGATCCTTCATTTGTGCTGTTAATGTCGAGACAGTCATGAAAGACAAAGCTATTAGTACAAGTATCTTTTTCATAATATTATATTTGTTTTTTACATCAGTTATTTGGTGTCTTCATCCATCATCCGCTGCGCTTCTATACCTGCAAATATGACGGCAAATGACCCATGCGTATCATTGTCGAAAAATGGACGGTTCATATAATAGTTCACATCTTCGGTACACATGGTTCCTATACAGATATTATGTACCGTTCCATCGTCTTCGATTTCGGATGACACTGCATCCCATCCTTTCAATGCAATTGGCATGAACTTTTTCTTATCCAGCCAGCCATACCTGATACCACGTATTATACCCATTGTAAATATAGCTGTACCCGAAACTTCCTTGGGAGAATCGCTACGATCGATTACATTATGCCAGAATCCGTCAGGACTCTGATATTTTATCAGAGAATAGACAAAAGTCTGATATTGCTTGAGTATTGCTTTGTATTTGGGATGATTCTTAGGCAATGCCATTAATACGTCAGACATAGCCCAGATAGCCCACCCGTTGGCACGTGCCCAATGAGGGAGTTTAACATCAGGACGTGATGTATAATTGGCATGCATATAAAGACGAGTGTCTTTATTCCATACGTGTTTCGTAAAGTCTATGATCTGATTGGCTGCATCATCGAAAAATATTTTTCGCAACTCCGGTGAATCGCTGTATAATCCAGCTTGTATCAAGAAAGGAATACCCATAAACATATCATCTACCCATACAGTATATTTTTCCGGCGTATCACGGGTGTAGTTGGTCATTCCTTCACTTCTGATTTGTCCGAAACGTGCATAATTTATCATTTTATCTATGTATGCCTGATAAATATCCCTATTTTTAAAATCCTTATCCATACGCAAACGGTATAGAATGGGAAGTGAAGGAGCTAATGTAAAATCAAGCAATGTGGAGTTAATCACCATTGCATTGGCTGAATTATATGCCCGCAAATGATTGACTTGATAGTCCACAAATGGCATACCTTCCATCTGATAGTCGCAGAAGTCAGTTGCCCATTTAGTATATTTATGTGCTCCAGTCAATTCACCAAGTTGCTGCATAGCCCAGGCAACACCTCCATTATGGTAATTCCATTGATAAGTAGTTCCCCAAACTTCGGGGTCTATCATTTCTCCGAGTACTTCTATTTTAGGAATTGTCCAAGTCACCGGACCATGAAGTCCTTTATACATATATCCAAATCTAAATTCCTGTTCCGGTTCATGCACTACGTCAATGCCACCTTGAAAAGGTCCGATAATGAGCCAGTTGGTAAGATTGGATACTTGTTTATCAACATGATTCAAATTTGTTAATCCTATTTGAGGATAACTTCGGGCAGTGGATAAAACAGCATCATTATCACTTGGTGGTTGTAAAAACACACACCATTCTTTACCGAAGGTGGCCGACTTTATCAACACATCGTTATTACCACTTTTCAACGGAAGCAAAAATGAAGAAGTCATTTTCATACTTCGTTCCCCCCGGTTTATCTTAATATCCCGTTTCCCTTTATTTTCATAAACCAATTGTCCGTTACACCAGATTTTACAGGCATCGTTATGCTCCGTTTCTACACGTATGGTGGTATCACGTGGAAACGACAGCTGTGTATAGGCATAGGCCACAGCTTCTTGTCCCAAACCAAAGGTACGTCCAAAATCCACAAAGTTTAACGTGTTGAAAGAAGTACTACACGAAGCAAGTCCCAACTTGTAGGCAAAGGGAGTTTCTCTAATCAATTTATCACCAATCTTCTTTACTTTTTTTACAGGTGATTCTTTGCTTTGTTGAGGAAGAGCAGTACCTACCCCCAACAATGCAGATAATAACAAGCATATCCATTTCTTCTTTTTCATCGGATCATTTCAGATTATATAGATTTAGCTAACGCGTCCCAATTAGGACAATGATAACAATTGCAAATCTATCCCAAATCATCCGCAACCCTGCAAACAAAAGGCTAAGAAAAGAGAGAAAAAGGTAAAACAAAACATGAACAAAATATGAACAAAACAAGACAACCATCTATGTATAAGATGGTTGTAGGAAAAGAAAGTGTTATTCTCTTTTATTCGAATCGAAGTTTTCTTCATATACAACCTTACCATCAAGATTGCAGACTTTCACATAATCTACAGCACCGCATCCCTTAAATCTTAACGTAAGTTCATTGGCATATCCCAAAGGTTCTTTATAATCCATTCCTAACACTTCTTCTCCATCTACGTAGAAGGTAGTTTTCTTATTCACTACTTTGATAGTCATGACATGCCATTCGGAAGAGTTGAAATTAAACCGGCTCAAGTTATATTCATCTCCCTTAATTGTATTTTCTCCACTGATGAATTTGATATATGCATAGCCGTTTTCATTCATAGCAAAGCCATGCATAGCTGTATCCGAATGTATATACATGATAATATCCGAGCAAGGAACTGCATTCTCCTGTTTTGAATTGCGGACGCGTGCCTCGTATATGAAATTATCTCCGTCCACCAACTTTTCTTTATAGAACACATAGCTGACAAACATGTGGTTAGTATGCGCCTCTTGTGGGACATTTTCTATAGACAAACTTACATATCCCGAATCATTGTAAGCCTGCTCCATCGGAAAAACCCGAAATATTTTCTTTCTTTCCTCACGGACGAAAACCGACCACCCCGTCTTACGGCACTCCACCGGAATGGTCTTAATAATTCTATCTTTATACTTCAGATGACAGAATGCTTCACCTTCATATATATAAGTAGCATTTATTTTATCTATATTTTCATTTAGTTTTCTTTCGGATACATCCCCATTAGCTTCTTCATACATAACAGTAATATCTTCAAATAATGAAGCTGGTATATGATAAGAGAATGTAACTGTAAGCGGACAAATTCCTTTTACTTGCGAAGTGGTAAATTCTATTTTTGAGAGCAGATACTCCACATACATATCTTTCAACTTATACGTATACAACATATATCCGCCTATTATCAATAATAGTATAACAGCAAAATTTACATACCATTTATTTTTCTTATAGACGCGATTCGATACTTCTTCCTGATCTTTCGGCATTCTATTCGGCGCTTTCTCCAATTGGGGGCTATCTACCTTGTCTGTATCATCTGTATGTTCCTCTGTTTCTTCAACAACATCTTCTGTCTGAATACTGATAGTCTCTTCTTTCTTTGTTTTCTTCATCACAAAGTCAGTATAGCCCGCATAACCTAAAAAACGACACAAAGCATCTTTTGTCGCCAACTGTGGATTGCCTGTCTTCTGTTGAAAAAATCGTTTAAGTGTGTTAGCATTTACATTGATCTTCGTTGTTTCGAAGATCATATTTTCCAGTGTTTTAAATTGATTTAAGTCCCAGGACTCGGAAGAACCCCACGACTCTAATAAAATATTATATTCTTTTATTATTTCCTTTATGTACCTTTTGTCCTTATATTCGTCCATCATTTATATCAAAATTAAACACGAACTAATTACTTAGAAATAAAAATCCGCTGTGAAAATACAAATAAAATCTAGTAATTGTCAAGCATAAAGTGGTTTATTTGCGTTTTGTCCGGATTTTGTTTTCATTTTATTCTCTTTTTTATTCAACTTCACCAACCATATCCTATACATTTGCAGAAAGAATTTATTTTGTACTAATCTTCAAATACAATGAAAAAATACTTATCTATATTATTAGTTATATTACTTTCGAGTTTTACGACTGCTCCCCGCATAGTGTGGTTAGATGAATTAGATCTCTCAAACGTCGACCAATCTGCTGGTAAAGCAATGGCCAATCAATCAATGTGGAAAACACCACTTTCTATCGCCGGAGAAAAATTTGACCGGGGTGTAGGTACACATGCCGCAAGCGTATTCCGCATAAAACTTGACGGCAAAACAGTCTCCTTCAAGGCATCTGCAGGGATAGATGATTCCGCACCCGAACACGAATTAAAACAAGCCAGTGCCGAATTTATAATTTTAGGAGATGGTAAAATCATCTGGCGAAGTGGAATTATGCATGCAGGAGAAAAAGCAAAACAAATAGATATTTCTGTTAAGGGTATAAAATCTCTAATCTTACGTGTCGATCATGCAGGAGATGGAATAGCCGGAGATCGCACCAACTGGGTAAATGCCAGATTTGAAGTGAAAGGTGTCGATCCTGTTTCGATAAAAAAAGAACGTGAACAAGAATACATCCTAACACCTGCTATTACAAAGCAGCCCATGATTAATGCTCCTTATATATATGGCGCCCGTCCGGGAAATCCATTTCTGTTTACAGTACCTGTTTCAGGAGAAAGACCACTAAATATAACTGCAACCAATTTACCCGAAGGATTATCTATCGATAGCAATACCGGTATTATTACAGGAAAAGCAATAAATCCGGGAACTTATACTGTTCGTATCTCGGCTAAAAATCAATATGGAGAAACTACTAAAGACTTAACTCTTGAAATCGGGGAAAAGATAAGTCTGACTCCTCCTATGGGCTGGAATAGCTGGAACATTTTCGGAGCAGACATTGATGACAAGAAAATAAGAAGGATGGCCGACCGCATGGTAGAACTGGGACTCGTCAATTATGGATATGCTTATATAAATATCGATGATGGATGGCAAGGCGTACGTGGAGGAAAATACAATGCAATAATGCCGAACGATAAATTTCCTGATATGAAAGGTCTTGTTGATTATGTACATAGTAAAGGTCTCAAAATAGGAATATATTCTTCTCCATGGGTACAAACTTTTGCCGGGTACATTGGTAGCAGCGCCGATACACGTGATGGGATAGTTGTCAATTCAAGCCGCAGACACGGGGAATTTTCATTTGCCAAAAATGATGTAAAGCAATGGGCGGAATGGGGATTCGATTATATTAAGTACGACTGGGTAACTAATGATATAGCCCATACAGCAGAACTATCATATCTTTTACGCCAATCGGGAAGAGATATTCTATATAGCATCTCCAATGCTGCCCCATTTGAATTGGCAGAAGACTGGAGCAACCTCACGAATGTTTGGCGTACAACAGGGGATATTTATGATTCCTGGTGTAGTATGACTACCATCGGTTTCCTTCAGGATAAGTGGCAACCATTTGCCAAACCAGGCAGTTGGAATGACCCGGATATGCTCATTGTAGGAAAGGTTGGCTGGGGAAAAAATATACATTCTACACATTTATCTCCTGATGAACAATATACCCATATCACTTTATGGAGTATTCTAGCGGCGCCTTTACTGATAGGATGCGATCTGGAACAGATGGATGATTTTACAATGAATCTATTAAGTAACAGAGAAGTAATAGCCATTAACCAAGATATTGCCGGTATACAAGGTAGCAGAGTATATGCTGATAATAATAAAGAAATTGAAGTATGGAGTAAACCATTAAAAGATGGTTCCATAGCAGTCGGATTATTCAATCTATCCGATAATAAACAGGACATATCTATTTCCTGGGAGCAACTGAATATTCAAGGTAAACAGAAAGTGCGTAATCTTTGGGAGCAAAAGGATAAAGGAGTTTATATAAATAAATACCAATCTGACGTACCTTCACATGGTGTACTTTTCATAAAAATAGAACCCGTGAAATAAAACGACTTGATATGATTGGCAGGTAAAGACAAACTAATAAAATGTGTTGTGTTAGTGTTGATAGTGAAGAACAAACAGATTTGAATTACACATTCAATACTTATTAACCGACTTTATTAACCGGAGTTAGTAAAGTCGGGGTATAACCTTCCTTATACTCGATTGACCAATATTTATTCCGCTTTTACAGGACGTACATAAACAATATACAAGAGCTATAGATGCTACTTGCAGGAACTATAGATCCAATGTGCAGCGCATATATGTCCAATACGTAGGATATATATCCTCTGTAAACAGCATCTATATATCCTGCAAAGAGCATCATTACATCACTTGGATTCTACACTTATGAACAATCACATCTCTATTGATTATTAAGCAATTAACTATGATATAAACCAGTTATAAACGACTTATTAACCAACCGGATTTATGCTGTTAACGTAGCTTTTTGAATAAATCCCAGATTACAATTCCTGTTGTTACAGAAACATTCAGCGAATGTTTCGTACCATATTGAGGAATCTCTATACAACCATCTGAATGGTTAATAACCTCCTGCTGTACCCCTTTCACTTCGTTTCCCATTACGATA